>CEUK01354163.1_pt1 | contig 14769 bp, 11 predicted proteins | sample 356451 | NCBI WGS metagenome assembly CEUK01 (sample SAMEA2622843, study PRJEB7988) | marine metagenome | isolation source: saline water (ENVO:00002010), including
TACAAAGGTTTTAAGAGGTGGTCTCAGTGCAATTTCTAAGGAGATTGTATTAAACGTAGAAGAAAGAATAGCTGAGACTCGAGAATTTCTTAAGAGGACTGATTTTATGGATTTTCCTGGTGCAAGAAGTAATATCGAAATTAATGCTGACTCAGATCTTCAAATGTCGACAGATCAATTATCACCTGCAGATATTTATATTAGAGGAAAAGTATCTTATCTGTTTGATAAGTATTCACAAGACTTTGAAATAAATAATCTTTTGTTTTGTATCCCTTGTTTAAAAAATGAAGTTGGACAACTTCCGGGATTGTTAAGTTCTTGGATTAATAGAAATATAGGAAGTACACCAGCTGATAGAGAAAAAGCATTAGTAGAGATTAAAACTTCTCCATTAATGATTGTGTTTACTTGGTGGAACATTGAACTTCAACCATATGCATCTGACAATCAAAGCTTTGATATTAAATGGGAAAGAAGGTTTGATGAATTTTTCGAAAAGCAAATGGTGTCAGACCATGTGTGGTTTAATAAGTGGACAGAGACTAAGCCTAAATTTTCTGATTTTTACTTTTTAAGAGATTTTAATGAATCTCATCCTGAAAGTCAACATGGTGGCGGTGTTTTTGCTGGTTTTGATGCTATAAATAATTTGCCTGAAACAGGCCTCCAATTGTCTATGCCGCCCGATTTTGATAAATTTTCCAATCCGGAAGATTACATGGATGAGCTAAAACAATCTTTTTTATCATATCCATTTATTCAGCAAAATATTGATAATCCCGAAGAAGTATGGAACGCGACTTCAACTCCTGGTAATGATGGAAGTGAATTAATTGCTGAAATATTACATGAGTCCTCATTTTCTTCTCCAAAGGAAAGGCGTGCATCACAATTGTTTTCTGAGTCAAAAAGCAAGTTTATTGATATATTGAGTGATATTGTCAGAGATGATGATCCTGCAATAAGATTAAGAGAAATAAAAGCGTTGATTCAGGAAATAAGGTCTGTATTTCTACCTCATATTCAGAAGAAGTCATCATTTATTCATGAATTTCAGAATTTTTTATCTACAGATTTGTCAGAGGTGTATCCTATTCTTAACCAGCATAAAAAAGTTGAGAAGACAAATGGAGATGTAGATGTAAATATTTTTTTACAACTATATGATATCAGCCTTGATATGCCGTTGTCTAAAATCTTAAGCAAATTGTCGAACTATTTAGGCATTTCTGAAGCAAATGTCGCAGCTTATGTTTTAGAAAACCATCGAATAAATTTAAAGCTCTTGTGTCAAAGTGACCTTCAAAACGATGAATCTAGTTGGGTTGTGAATGTTATTATGGAGCTAGCAGAAAAAAAGTTTGAGCGAGCTGAAAAACTTGATTATCTAGTAGAATATGGAATAGATCATCAGTTATTAGTTAGATTATTTGATCAATATAAAGACGGAATCATTAATAGAAAGTTGTCCAATAAATTGGAAAGTCAAATTGCAACTGTAGATAATATTATGATTGGTGTAGATGATTTAGAATGGATGGCCAACTTGATATGTAAATGGTGGAATGAGTTCGTTTTTGAATGTGATTCTAGATTCTACAGTGATGATGAATTAGAACAACTTAATAATTCAATTGAAGATGGACATTACAAGATTTCTAAATTCACGAGAGAAGTAACTGATAATGAAACAGCATTTGCTAAAATGACAGATCTTTTTGGAACGGATCAAATGTCAAATAATCCATCTATTACTTCTTTGCCTGGAATTTTTAAACTTAAAGAGTGGCTTCATAATCTTGAAAGAATGATGATTCTTAACGCAGGCGGAGATGCTTTTGATCAAGAAGATCAAGCTGAGTTGGTTCAAATATATGACTCACTAAGAAATACAGATATTTCATCTCTATGACTAGGCAAGAGTATAAATTCCCAAAAGAGAGGTATAACATTTTAGTTGATTCTTCATCAGAATTAATGAAGATATTAGAAAGTCTTAGGTTTTTATTAAAAAACAAAAACCAAGGAGACGAAAGAATTGCATTATATTCAGAGCAGGACTCGCAATGTATATTCCTGTTTGAATCACAACTGTCAAATGCGACGTTTTTAGAAATTACTGAACTTGACGAAACAAACCGTAGAATGCTTAGATACGCATTCAGAGATTGGAAGGAAGTTGTTTTAGCGTCTCTTCAAGGTACAAAACTATATGAAGCCCTTGAAAAACATCAGCTTCTGAACATTGATAATGTTAAGTTGTTTTCTGTTCCTGGAAATTGGGAATCGTTTGAGTGGAAAGTTTGTATCGGTTATCATTTCAACTCTTATGGAGATAATTATTTACCAATTAATGTTGGGCCATATAAACCTCTTGTAATTACAAATCAGGAACCAGAACCATTATCACCGCCGTCATCTTCACCTGATGACCATGACTCTTCTAATAATCCTTTAACAGATTTCCCAACAAGTGAGGTTAATCTGACTTCGATTCCTGCTCAAAAATTTCAGCCTAATTCAGGTTTGAAATATTGGGTGGATGCTAATTGGCGTTGGCTATTGGCATTTTGTTTAGGATTTTTAATTGCAAGTATTATTTCATGGCTTATTACTAACTGTTGTGATTGTGAAATATCAGATAGATTAGAAGAGATGTTGTCTAACATTAATCAGAATTAATCATGAGTTTCAAAGAGAAAATAAATGATTGGTCACACATAATATTTATAATATTATGTACTTTAATACTTATTCTAGGATTTATGATATTGCGTTTGCCAGAAAGGAAGTGCGACATGTTAGATGACCAATTAATCTCGTTGATATCAGAAGAAATTGAAACTGTTAATTTGTTTCAGCCTCCAAATGATGCAGAAGTTATCGCAGAAAATGTTACTTGTGGTCCTGAAGCTGGAGGTTACAAAGGACGTACTGCATGGAAACAAATGAAAAGTTATGATTTAGGTAGTTCTAAGGGTACAGTGAATATTATTTTTGAGCCATATTTTATGCCGGATAGATTTATTATTTATTACAATAATAAGATATGTATAGACACTGGCTTTAGGGGGAAATTTAATGGATCTGACAACTTAGGAAATCCACTTAGTGCTACATGGAATACGATAGGATCTCCTGATAGAGATGCTTTTATTAAAGGATTATCCGGTAAAGAAGATCCCATAGTAAAATTAAAGTATCCAAATAAATCAATCCCTGGAACGTTGTCAGATGGTTATCCAAAAGTAATTGATTCAAAAGGTCACTTTACGATGTCATTTAATAAGAAGCATTCAAATATCAATGAGGCTTTTGTCTACATTTATGCTCCAGGTGCTGATACGGCATGGGATATGATAATGGGATGTCCAGGAGAGAATATCCAAGCACCTGCAGGTGGATTTATTGCACCGTCACCTCAATAGTTTGTAAATAATTATCATGAATCTGATTGCAAAATATTATAATAGTCCTGAATCCAATATCACCCTTTTGAATTTGGACGCTATGGGTAATTACGCAATTTATAATTATGATAGTTTTAAGCATATCCTGAACCATGACATTGATTTATATAATTTACTAGGATATCCTGTCCTCAATAATAATGTTCTAGAGTTTTATTCTTTTTATGAAGGGTTAAAAGGTATTGACAGTTTTGATGATGTTGAAGCATATAGAATTCAAACGGAAATAAGTGATATTATTAATAATGTAAATTCTAGATTAAGTAATAATTCAATTAGAAATAAAATAGTTGATTTTTTATCAAAACCATGTGATATATTCTCTAATGGTAATGATCATATGATCACCTGGGGTTATTTCGAGCTTAAGATTTCTGATACGATTAATCAAGATGTGGAACCTATTGATTTAAGTACTTATGTCTCTGAAGCAAGCACTAGAAGAACAGAAGTAGGAGGTGAGATAGGCAACTTAACGGTTTCATTAATTTGGGATACAAATGATGATCTTGATTTATTTGTTATCGAACCTGATGGGACAAGAGTTGGCCCGGGAGCGCCTAACAGTAAAAATGGCGGAATATTGGATGTAGATGCTAACTTTAAAACGATTACGCCTAATCCCATGGAAAACATCTATTGGGAAACACCTCCAAAAGGAAATTATAAAATTTATATCAGCTGTTTCGAACGTAGAGAAACAAAGAAGGGGTCCCCAATTAAGTTTGAAGTTGAAGTTTTAAAAACAAGGAGTGAATTGCAAAAATATAGTGGAGAGGTAAAAGCTATTAACCGAGAAAATATTCATGTCCCTCTTGAAGTTTTAATTACATAAAAGATGGCCGATTTTAAATTTCATACATCTTCCAGAAGTGATAATGAATCAATTAAACTTCTATCCTTCCAAGAGAGCTATGTCTTACATCAAGCTTCGTCTCTTAAAGCTGCTTTAAAAAGTATTAATAGAGAAGATGCTTTAGCATTACCAATCCTCAGAGACGGCGTTCAAAATAACAGCATTGATTGGTATTCAAAGTATACCGGATTGCAATCGCTAGATTGTTTCTCTCTAGATGAAAGGCAACGTATACACTCACAATATTTTAATTTTAGGAAAGAAGTTTTAAATAAATTCAGTTCTTCTTCGACTCCTGGACGTTTGTTTCGAGAGATCTTGCCAGATCAGATAAGTAATGTCAGTCAAGATGGTGAAGCTTATTTTCCCCAGCTATGGTCGAATGGTTCAAGCTTTACCTTGATTTGGGGTATATACCGGAAACAAGATGAGATTATTCTTCCGACACTTCTTCGAGGACCGGAAAACCCCTCAGCATTGGGGAAGACCTCATCACCGGGAAACATTCAAGCATCTGAAAATATCGTAGCACTTGAAAAGCCAATCAGACTGAAAGGTGGTTGGATAATGCTTTTGTTTAGCCTTTTGTTATTGATAGCTATGTACTTTGTAGGTTGTCATAATTGTGATGATATTATTTCACCTCTAACAGGCTCTAGGATTGTAAATCCTGCACCGGGGTTATTACCAAATTATCCAAATAATCCTATCGAACCCGAAGTTGAAATAAGGGATTCACTAACAAACTCTAGTCTGCTTAATGTTTTAAATTTATATCCGAAGGATCAAAATGTTGATGTTGTTGAATTTGCAAATGCATTAAAACAGTTCTGTCCAGACTCTACTATGGAGGTTTTAAGTAGGTGTGAATTCTCAAAAAGATTGATGATTGAGTTTGATTACACGAGCTTTCCCAACATGAAAACAATCTTGAAAGATTCTCTGAAAATAGGTGGGTATGAATCGTTAATATGGAATCCTAGGTTTTATTCTACTTCTCAATCAACCTACTCTCCTTGTGATAATGGCGAGGAAAAAGGTTGGCACTTAGAAGCTATAAATTTCAAGGATAATCACATAGAACTTTCAAGCCCTAACATTAAAGTAGCTATTATTGATTCCGGGTTTGATTTAAATCATGAAGATTTTCATCCTCTTATAGAGGATCAATTTAATTTTCCAGATTATGGTGAATATATATATTTTATTGACGACTATATAGATCCTAAAGGATATACCAATGTTGATCATGGAACAAGAGTTAGTGGCGTGTCTTTTTCGGACCCAAATAATAGTATTGGTGCTTGTGGTATTTCTCCAAATTGCACATTTATTCCTATTCAAATATCTAATAATAAACGGCCGTCGGAAATCTCATCAACACATATTATAGATGCAATTTTATATTGTGTAAATATTGGCGTGGATATAATAAATATGTCATTTGGTGAGCCTGTAGCTTGGACAATAGGCAAAACACAACAACAAATTCAAATGGTGTTAAATGAAAGGGAAGATGAAAGATTGTTTTATGAAGAGCTTTATAAAATTTGTGAGGATGCTGGTATTGTATTAGTTATCGCCGCCGGCAACGAGCGTGAATTAGAAGCAAATAACTCAAATTTTACGGCAGATTTTTCATACTCTCCTGATGTTAGTTCACTATATCCAATTTATGCAATGTCACATAATATTAATTATGAACTATCATATTTTTCTTCCTATACAAAAAATCCCGATTTCTGCACAATTTTAGCTCCCGGAGATGAGATTTGGACTACTCTTGGTGGCGGTGGATGTACTATTGCAACTGGCACTAGTTTTTCAGCTCCTATTGTAACTTCTGCTATTGCATTAATGTTAAGTCAAGATGACAATCTAACACCTCAGGAGATTAGAGATATTATCAATAGTGAATCGAAAGTTGAAGTTTTAGATGGAGTCAATTCTCCTATTCTGAATATTGAATCATTGTTAAATAAGACACAACAACCTTTGTAATATGGCACGAACCAACCTTTCTTCACTTATTAGATTAGACGATGCATTTGCTGAATCTCCAAGAATTTCAAGGCTTTTAATGTATGGTTCGATTTTAATTCTTTTCGCTCTTACTTTCTATGGGGCTTGGCTTTTTACTTGGTCTTGGTTGGTTGCTGTTTTGGTTGCACTTTCATCAACTTTATTGCTATTTTATCTTCAATACAAGGCAATACTAGTTAAATCGGAAAATAGGTATGTAAAATTGCCCTTTGTACACATGGTGTTTTTTTTAATACCTCTTTCATGTATGTCTTTTTTCTCATTACATGGGTTAACTCTACATTTCAATTTTCAAGATGATATTGAAGATGAAATGAAATGCAAAGCAGCAAGTCTTACAGATATGATCAATGACTTTGATCAATTTTATGAAAATGAGATGAATCACGTTTTTGAGACATACAATGATGCGATTGACAATAACACTCCTTTACCTTGCCAACCATTTAATTTAACAGATGACAAGGTCCAATATTTAAAAAATAAAAGTTTTGATGAGCGTCTTGAGCGTTTTGATCGACAAGTGAAAAATCCGATTGATCAAAAAATAAATGATTTACGAAAAGATTTATTAACGGAAAATGTTCAAAATCATTTAAAATCTGACTATGATTGGTCAACAATTGTGACCACATTAAAAAGCTATGATTTTGAGTTTGATAAAATGATGAAATTACAACAGACCGTATCTAGTATTATAAATGATAGTTCGACATGTTCATCACTTTCTTCAAATCCAGATGCTTTTATCTACTTGAAGTCACTTACTCAACACTGGGATATTTCAAAAAGAGGTAAAAATTGGCAGATCATGATGTTGTTAGGTGTTTTATTACTTTTTACAATACTTCCAATTATGACATCTGACCCTTCGTCTCGTGACTATTAAACAACTAATGATTTATAATGCGTAAAGAAGATTTTTTAAACTCATATTTATGGGATGCAATTGATAATTCTGCATTCAATGCGGCCATTAAGCAGGAGATTATTTCATTTGAAGACCTGACTTCAGCGGGCATGAAACAGTTACGTATTGAAGCTATCAAGAATGCGGGAATTCAAGAAGAAATTAAACCAACAACACCTGTAGAATCATCACCTCCTCCAAAAGTACCAAAAGTAGAAATTTTGCTTTCTGAGCAAAATGGTGCCATCTCTGCTTCATTTCAAATGACAAATGTTGAAGAACCTTTGAGGTCAATAACTTGGACAGATGAAGATGACAATGTGATATTGGAAGAACATTTAGGTGATATTAAATCAAACAGTATAAAAGTTGTTATTGTTGATTACAATAACCAGAGATGTTCGGATAAAAAACTTGTGCCACAGATAGAGATTGTAGCTCCCATTGAAATTTCAGATATAGTAACAACTTCAAAAAAAGACAATAATTTAGGTTCAGTAAGTTTTAATGTTTTTGGAGGCAAATCACCCTACGTCATTAAAGTTAATGATGCCTCCAATATTATTATTCATGATGCTATATCCAATGAAAATCATGTTCAGTTTTCTCAACTAGTAGCAGGAGATTATACATTGCATGTTACAGGCTCGAGCTCGCAAGAAGAAATCGTTGCGAAATTCGAAATCCTTGAAGAAAACAAAGAGGAGAGTTTTGAGCAGTATATAAAAGATAAAGTTATTTCAGGTGTAATATCTCATGATAAGGTTTGTAAAGATTTAGACATAACTGAATCCGAGTTGGAGATGATTTTATATCAGTATCAAAAAAACATACCTGTTCCTTGGGATGATACTATTCCTGATATGCCTCATGGTGTTGGCTCATACACTGATCATTGGCTTTTAGGTGTTGCCGGTAGTGGTAAGACTGCACTTCTTTCTTCTTTAATTCATCATTTGCGAGATAGGCTGTTAGGTGATGATATTCACAATCAAAGGCGAGGTACTAATTATAAAAATTATTTATTAGAGTCCAAGAATAAGCAGTGTATGCCTATCCCAACTCCTACAAATAGTTTTGCTTACTTACCCTTTAATCTTAAAGCTAAAAGATTCAAGAATAAAATGAAGCGAATTCATTTAATTGAGCTAGCAGGGGAGCATGTTCGCAAACTTTTACAAGAGACTAATGAATTACAAAGATTAGATTGGATTAGGTCTTCTAATGAAAAAGTAATTAGTTTAGTTATCGAACATGATGCTGGTCATGAACAAGAGCAGATTTTGATTCAATGTCTTAAATTATTTCAACAAAGAAAAGCATTAGATAAAACATTAAAAATAGCTTTAGTTTTCACCAAAGTTGATACGCTTCAGGAATTCCAAGATGGTGCAAGTTATGATGAAATGGAACTTGTTGCTAGAAGAATTTTAAGTGAAAGATTTCCTGTCTTGAAAAACACCATTGAGGGAACTATAGATCAGATTAACAATAGTAACAGAAAAGGTTGGTTTAAGTCAGGATTAGATATTGAGTTTAAAGTGTTGCCGCTTACTGTAGCGACTAACCTAGTCAAAAACTCGTTTATTAAAAGTTGGGATCCAGAGTATATAGAACGATATGCTTCCTTTATTGAAAGCGGTTTGAAAGCCAAGGATTTAAAAATGTAAATCGCTATGAACGGAAATATTCATTTTTGGGGAATTGCAGGTGGATTAAACGCTGGTTTTGAGCGGAATTTTTATTCTGAAAAAAATACAATCTTTCCTTTTGATCACTTTAAACCTAATAGATTTTTAGATGAACGAGTATTTATAAAGAAATTGTTGTCGTTAGGTCTATTTGGAAGGTTAGATATAGTTGATAATACAGCTGCATTTACAAGATATATTTCTAATTCTGATCGGCAAGGTAGACCAGCTTTCACAGCTGGAACATATTATTTTAATGATCGCATTGCGCTATCAAATATTGGTTTAAGTGCTCTAGAGTTAATTGATAATTCAATACGCGAATGTGTAGAAAGTCAAAAGCTGTATGTTTTAGGTAATCTTAATTATCCAAAACTAGATTTATCTGTGTTAGATGAATTTGGACATAATAATATTCCATGGCAAACGGCTTACCATGGCAAAAAAACCCCTAAAACCCTTATCGTTCAAGGGTGTGATGATGAGTCTATAAAGTACTTGTTAGGAAAGATAAGCTCCTCAACGACGTCAAATATTATCATTTATTTTATTGATAACAACTCTGATTTACCACTAGACTTATCAGATGTCCTATCACCTTCCTCTATTAAAAACATCATAGTATTAGACTATAAATCTCCTGATTTTCTTAATGAATTCGAAGAACTCCTTTTTAAGACACGATCTACATTAAAATCGTTTTTTGCGAAATACTTAAAACACATTTTGTTCATTCTATCTATTGGTTTGATTTTTTGTGTTTTCATGTTTGATTGGAAATCTATGCTTTTTCAGAAGAATGCTAGCATTCCACCTCATCTGAATCAAATTTCTTTTGCTTCATCTGCACAAAATCCTGATGTTTATCTATTTGACACTCTTGATTTTGAATTAAAGTGTGATTCTAAATTGGATAATGACAGTTGCATAATTCTTCAATCTACTACACATCCAAGTCTTATATTTCGTCCTGTTGAATTACGCGTGATTAATTTAGATTCTAACATTTATCTATTTAGAACAATTCTTGAAAATGACACCACTAGTTTGTTAGGTGGTGCTGTTCAAATCAATGCCAGTATTTCTGGTTATTCAGACACACTATCAACTAGTTTTCAATTAGATATTTAGTATGACTTTTGAAAGATTAAAACCATTTTTAGTATTAATTCTGCTTGGAATACTCCTTATTGGTGGTAAACTATACTTTGATTACACACAAAAAATCGCTGATATAAAAGATGATAATAATAAAGCAATACTTGACTGTGAAAAATATAGAGATCATTTTAATGCATTTATTAACGAAACAACAGATTTTAACTCTTTAAATATTTCCGAAACCATTGATTCAATTAATGCTTCAAAAATCGAGTTGAAATGTAAAAAAGATATAGATGCTCTTGTTCAGAAGTGTAAAAAGAAGCAATTAGATTTTCTTTCTGGTCAATGTCATAATCCTAATATTCAAGTATTAATTGATGAATTCATGAATTGTACTTTAGGAAGTTCATTCCAAGGTGATGCGCAAGAAATTTTAGATTGTATTGAGTACCTGAATAATTCTTATCAAGCTGACTTAAATGATTTTGTATATAATTGTAAGAAGACTGCAGAAAATACTCCGTGGACTTCATCTATATGGAACAGTAAGGCAGAAAATTCAAAAATAACTAAAAACTTAAATGCTGTTAGTTCATGTCACTGTTGTAGAACTCTCAAAAATGAAGTAAACATTGAGTTGAATAAATGGAAAAGCAAACATAAATATTATGCTAATCAATATAAACTCCTTCAAGAAAGCTATGAAATGAAAGATTCAGATGGCCCAAGAGATAGAACAATAATTGACGGTTCATCGTTTCAAAAAGCATTAAATAATTTGCCAAAAGGAAGTTATTATTACAATCTTCATACTAACAGCGGTCTTTCATTTCATAATCCTTAATTTTTGGTGTCTTTTAACTCACACAATATCTTGATTGCTATGAATAAACACAATCATTTTTTAGTTCTATTTTTAGTTTGTTGTTTTTGTCAAACAGCTTTTTCTCAATCTACAAACCTAGATGTAAATGAAATCGAAAGCACAAAAAAGCTTCAGGCTAAGTTGTATGCAATTAATACAGTTGATGAATATTCATCTTTAGTGAGGCTTTCATCCGATTATTCAACAAAGAAATTCCCGAAGAAGTTTTCCTCTAATGCCAGTCACGTAAATGACATTCTATGGAGAAATAGTTCAATGTTTCAAACTTTAAGTTTTCAGGAATATTTCACGGTGTTACAAACATTTTGTAGAGAAAATACACTTATTTCTTCTTTTGATGTCAATTGTAATATTACAGATGTCAATCTAATTGAGTCTAGAACGGAGTTTTCTTCGGATACAAAACACTCGATTTCGACAGTTGTGATTGTTGATGTGATTAAAAACATACAATTCAAGGATGTAAACTATGATCTTCTATTTTCAGGAGAAATCCCGTTGACCTTTGAAGTGAATATTTTTGAGGATAAATATGGAAGACTTAGATCAGAAATATCATCAGCTGTAACTCAAGATAGCTTTATTCCATTTGACTTTTCAATATTAGACTTAGGCACTGGATATGCACTAAAGGATATGTGTGACCTCAAGGATTATGGTATCGAAATAGAAGACAGAAACGAGGAGTACATCCTGTTCAAGTATGAAGACCCAACTTCGCAAATAATTTTAGAAGATATAGATAAAAAACGAGATGATGAGGATCCTGTTATAAGTGATCGTAATAAGGATAATGTCTTAAAAATTGACTCCCAAGAGTTACGCAGTTTTTCTGTATTTGCTTCAATTGACTGGGCGGTTCCAGGACAAGGTAATATAGACTTCACATCTTCAGAGAGTTTTTCAAATCCAATAAATAATACAATTGAAGCTTCTGGTTTAGTTTTTCTTAATGATATAAATCCCGGAGACAAGCGGAAATATCAGCAATGGAAGCGGCAATTCGACTTCCTAGTAGGGCTTTCTTATCTTTCTCAAAGATCTGAGTTGAGACTTGATGGTTACTATCAAACATCACCACAGTTTGACAGTGATAATTTCGCATATTCTAGACTTTCAACTTACACTGATGTTAAAGAAACTTTTAATATCGAAGCTTTTTCAGTCACGTTTGGATTGCAACTTCCAGGGCTTAATCTTCCAGGGCTTAATAAAGAAACGCTGAGAATAAGAGGATTTCATAGTTTTTCGTTTAATACGAATGTTGATTATGCTAACAGATGTGTGTCTTCTCATGCAGGATATTATGAGGATTTGTATGGTATTATAATCGATGAAAATTTATACGATTATGGTGTTTATCAGTCGTATGGAACTGGGTCTCTGAACTCTTTGTCTAGAGTCTCTGATTGGGGTGTAACCCTTGATTTGAAGCCAAAAGCATTTGCTATTCCTTTAGGACAACGATACCAACTTAATCCTTCTTTACGAGTCTCTTGGGTAAGCCGTTCTTTTTCATTTGAAAACAATTCGGATGAATTATTAGAGGTAGATCCAGAAACACTAAACTCAACTACCATGCTTATTGATGATATGAATTTTAATTTTTTGAAAATTGGTATCTCCGGAGAAATCAGTAGGATTCCAACTCCAATTAATGATTGCCCATGAAAAATATAGTGTATTCAATTGTTGGTGTTACTGTTATTACGCTCTCTATTGCTAGTACTTTTCTTTTGCCTGACAGTGAATATGAAAAGTTATGTGTGAGTGGCGGTGAAGTTTCCATGCATGCTAGTTTAAACACAAATTTCACTGCTAAATTCAAAGATTGTGAAATCACATTTTTTGATGTTTGGCAAGACAATAGTTTAGAAGAATTTTTATTTTCAAATGATGGAGGTAATTCCTGGATATCTGCAAAACCAGGAATTTCAGTTCTGCAAAATGGTGTTTCACAGTGTGACATTTGGATTAAAGAAATAGGTGATAATGTAAGACCTTATAAAATCAAAAAACCTATTAATTGTAATTGCGGACCCTGCATACCTTCTAATATTGATCAATATCAGATTATTGAAGATTTTGTTTCAAACCCTACTAAAGCATATTTGTCTTTTAATAATTGCTGTTGTCAAGATTATTCATTTTCTATAAATGGTAATGAGATCTCATCTATTTTGATTTCTTTAAAATTACACGTGGACTATTTAAATAATATTAAATACTCTATAAATTCTGTTGATGATGACAATAAGATTATATACTTAGTTAGACTCTAATGCCATGAAAATAATTTATTTTTTATTCTTTTCCTTAATAGGTTTTACTGGATTTACTCAGAGTCTAGATATTGTATTTATAGACTTCGAAAATTCTGAGTCTAATAATTTTGATAAGGATTTTTACCTCTCTAATCAAGCTTCATCTCTGCTTGATATTGTTGACAATTCTGACGACTTAGTTTTAATACTTATGGAAAAAAACCTCTCACATGTAATGCCAACAAAAGAAAAGGCAAAAGAGTTAATTAATCATCTTACAGATGCCGATTATGGATATCAGTCAATAACTAATGTTCCATATTGGGATGAACAAATCAGAAACTTAATCAATGAAAAATCATTCAGAGATAAAATTTCTACTTCAATTAGTCAAAAATCGGCTATTAACATAACCTTTATTGCTAACGATTCTTCATCTTCTACAAAGAATGGAATAATTGAATTTTATAACCAGTTAAGTCTAGTGTTTGATTTGTACAATTCTTCTGGTTTTATTGATAATTTAACTTCTAATCTATATTCCTCTTATAATAGAAGCGACCAAAATATAATTAATCTAAATGATGAAATCAAAAATGCTAAATAATAGGTTTTTATTCCTAGCCACTGTTTTTTTTGTTGCGAGTTCATCATGTGTAAATTCTCAAAATAATTTAGAGGCTTTAGACCGTCCATCTATTTTCAATAATAGCTTAATTAGTCCTGAATTGCATGACAAATATTTAGTAGCAAGTGGGGCTAATTATACGAAACTAAAGTTTGATTCTGGTGTTCCTTGGGAAGTTTGGAGCGATAGAGATGACAATCCTATCTATGAAAATCCAAGCGTAAATAGTCGTGAAATTACCGCCTTATCTTTTAATCAAGGTCTTTGGGTTCTCGAAGTAAATAAAGATGGTTGGATTAAGGTTCGGGCAAGAGAAAAAGGGTCTACAAATCAACAAATAGGGTGGATACAGGGTAGGTTCTTGCAACTCACGCCTTTTGCTTTGTCTGAAGATGGTATCTCTAGAAAAGCTGTAGTCCTAAGGGATGGTGATTATCAATTTAATGAGGACGAATTAGAGGGATTATTTGAAGAACTTACGCGAGTTTATGATAATCCAAAAGTGGACATTAAATACAAGTTTAAAAATTCAAAAGACTTTGAAATCTTTTTTATTGTCAAAGAATTGGATGATTTTTATCTTTTATCAAATTATGAAGATTTCAAAAATGCTCCAGACCCAATCTTTGGGTGGATGCCTAAAGGTAATGTTACTGAATGGGGGTCGAGGGTTTGTTATGGGCCAGCATATGGTCAGGCCGCATTACAAGATTATCCGGGGCCTCTGCCCGTTACAACTAATTCTAATCTGAAAAAAAAGTTATCTAATTGGAATCCAAGATCAAATAATCAGAATCTAGATTTATTTGAAGTAGACGGACATGAAGTAACCAGTGAAGATCCAATAGAAAATCCCTACAGTATTCGGTACCCAGATCTTACGTCTTTAAATGAGAAGTATGAAAATATTCGAA
>CEUK01119636.1_pt1 | contig 14765 bp, 17 predicted proteins | sample 356451 | NCBI WGS metagenome assembly CEUK01 (sample SAMEA2622843, study PRJEB7988) | marine metagenome | isolation source: saline water (ENVO:00002010), including
AAATCTGAAATACCTTTTTCAAAAACATCTAAAGAGTCAACATTAATAATATTAGCAGTTAACAATTTTCCATTAACTACATCATCATAACCTAAATCAATTAGAGCTTGTTCAAAGTTTTGGTCTGGTATTAAAACATAGAGGTTACAACTAACTAAAGAAGTTAATATTGAAAGAAGTAACAATCTTTTCATAGAATCAAACTATAAATCTAATATACTAAAAACAGAATAGGTGGTTGGTTGCTAAACCTCATCCAATAGTTTTTGAATGAGTTTATGAGTAAGATTAAGTGGAAGATTTAGATTGTTAGGTTATAATTTTATAAAATTACTAAAGCAATTATCAAACCATCTATTATTATACCTCCAATTATTTGAGCACCCAAACTTACTTTATTTCCATAATCAACCCCTTCCGATTTCCAATGAGTTACAAAATCAAATTCTTTGTCAATATGAAACTCAATAAAACCTGTTGAAAAACTTTTATTTTGTCTTTCATTTGGATGATGAATGTGATTATTTTCACCTAAATTGAAATACCAAACTTCAGCATGCTTAAATTCTTTTTTAGATGTTGGGTAACCAAACTTTTCAACTATTTGTGACAAAGTATTAAAGCTATCCATATATTCTTCATGAGTATATCGGTCATCACGTTTTTCGTTTTGATAATGAGCAATAGCAGGGCCAACAATTGTACAAGAATTTATACAGAGATAGAAAATACTTAATACAAAAATCCTTCTCATTAAATAAAATTTTAATTGACTAAAAACTGAAGGTTGGTTGGCTATTTTTTAATAAGTAAACCAACTATAAATCTAATATACTAAAAACAGAATAGGTGGTTGGTTGCTAGAATTATACTTTGAATGTTTTCTTATGTAATACTTAAAAGCCATGTTCTAAAGCAAATATAGTAAGTGACAACATAAGCTTAATATTATTTATTATCTTTTTACAAGATTTAGTATAAATATATCTGTTAAATAGATAAATAGTTGTAAAACTATATGTGCTGACATTCAGGTTTAGTACTCCCACCGGGACTCGAACCCAGATCTACTGCTTAGGAGGCGGTTATTCTATCCAGTTGAACTATGGGAGTAAATACAATTACCTTATGGTGTTGCCAGTTTCAATATCTTTTGTAGGTGAAACAAAAGCCAAATCACCTTCTTGGTTTTCAGCCATTAATATCATTCCTTGTGACTCAACGCCTCTTATTTTTCTTGAAGCCAAATTGAGTAAAATGCTCACTTTTTGACCTACAACATCTTCAGCGTTATAGTGCTCGGCAATACCAGAAACAACAGTTCTAGTATCAATTCCAGTATCAACAGTAAGCTTTAACAGTTTGTCTGCTTTTTTTACTTTTTCAGCAGCGGTTATGGTGCCTACTCTTATGTCAAGTTTGGTAAAATCTTCAAAAGTTATTTCGTCTTTCATTGGAGGGAATTTAGAAGTGTTTTGCGTAGTCTTTTTTAGCTTTTCAATTTGCGCATCAATTTGTGCATCTTCAATTTTAGTAAATAAAATTTCAGGCTTGTTTATGGTGTGGTTTGAAGGAATTAGTGAATGACTCCCAGCTTCAGTCCATTTTGGCAAATTTAAGTTTAGCATTTTAGCTAATGCAGCGGCTTTTTGAGGCATAAAAGGTTCAAAAATTACAGCAAGGGTCGCAGTAATTTGAAGCGAAATGTTAAGAATGGTTTTAACTCTTTCAGGGTTGGTTTTTATTTCTTTCCAAGGCTCGGTATCGGCTAAATATTTATTGCCAACTCTGGCTAATTTCATGGCTTCTGCTTGAGCATCTCTAAACCTAAAAGAACGAATAGCTGCTTCAATTTTATTGGGAGCTTCAGCAATAGATTTCAGCACTTCTTTATCAATAGTCTCCAATTCCTTCTTTTTAGGGACTATTCCATTGTAATACTTTTGTGTAAGAACTAAAGTTCTGTTAACAAAATTCCCAAAAATAGCTCCTAATTCATTGTTGTTTCTTGCTTGAAAATCTTTCCATGAAAAGTCACTGTCTTTGTTTTCTGGAGCAATAGAGCTAAGTACATATCTAAGTACATCTTCTTGTCCAGGAAAGTCAGCTATGAAGTCTTTTCCCCATACTGCCCAATTTCTTGAAGTGCTTAATTTTTGACCTTCTAAATTTAAAAACTCGTTAGCTGGAACATTAGTTGGCAATATGTAGTCACCCAGTTCAGACAGTATTGCTGGGAATATTATGGTGTGAAAAACGATGTTGTCTTTGGCTAAAAAGTGAACCAAATTAGTGTCGTTGCTTTTCCAGTAGTCTTCCCAATTTTTGTTGTTTTCGGAAGCCCACTTTTTAGTGGCAGAAATATATCCAATAGGTGCATCAAACCATACATACAACACTTTTCCTTCACCATCTTTTAATGGAACTTTTACGCCCCAATCTAAATCTCTTGTAATGGCCCTTGGTAGCAATCCAGCATTGATCCAGCTCATGCATTGGCCAATTACTTGGTTTTTCCAATCTTTAGGATCATGAATTTGTTTGCCATTATAAATTCCTTTTTCCATCCAGTCTTTAAGCCATTTTTCATGCCTGTCTAGTGGTAAATACCAGTGCGAAGTTTTCTTAAGAACAGGAATTTTTTTGCTTAAAGTAGATATTGGATTTATCAATTCAGTAGGGCTTAATGCGCTTCCACATTTTTCACATTGGTCTCCATATGCCCCATCGTAATCGCATTTTGGACATTGACCAGTAATATATCTATCGGCTAAAAATTGATTGAACTCTTCATCAAAATATTGTTTGGATTCTTTTTTAACAAAAGCTCCTTTTTTTTCCAATTGTAAAAACAATTCTTGAGCTGTTTCATGATGATGGCTTTCAGAAGTTCGGTCGTAAATGTCAAAACTCACCCCCAATTTCTCAAAAACCTCTTTATTGGTTTTATGATAAGTGTCGATAATATCTTTAGGAGAAACGCCTTCTTTTTTAGCTCTTAGAGTTATGGCAGCACCATGTTCGTCTGAAGCACAAATAAAAGCAACATCTTCGCCATTTGATCGCAAAAAACGGGCATATATATCAGAAGAAATGTATACTCCAGCAAGATGTCCTAAATGCAAGGGACCATTAGCGTATGGCAAAGCAGCGGTAATCGTATGTCTTTTTGGATGAGCCATAAAAATATTTGAAGCGCCAAATATAAGTTTTATATACTTATTTTTACTTCCTTAGTAAGGAACAATATGATCATTCCAGACAAATTAACAAAACAAGACCTAGTTGTTATAATAGCTCCGGCTAGAAAGATAGAAATAAAGCAACTTGAAGCTGCTGAAAAATTATTGCTTGATTGGGGGCTGAAAACAGAAAGGTCACCAAATTTAATGCAAGCTGAAGGGATTTTTGCTGGGCCAGACAGTTCAAGAAAGTCTGACTTGCAATGGGCACTGGACCACCCTAAAGCAAAAGCCATTTGGTGTTTTAGAGGTGGTTATGGGACGGTAAGATTAATTGAAGATTTAAATCCAGAATTATTTTTAAAAAAACCTAAATGGATTATTGGTTTTTCTGATATTACCGTTTTGCACTCTTTTTCAAACATCATTTTAAATACAGCTTCTATCCATGCAACAATGCCAATAAATATTATAGAAAACACCTCCGAATCATTAAGGTCATTAAAACAGGTTTTGTTTAGTGCATCAATGGATTACTCATGGAACCAAAATCAAAACAACAGAATAGGGGAGGCTTCTGCTGAAATAATTGGAGGAAACTTAGCTGTCCTAACAAGTTTGTTGGGAACCAATTATCAGCCCAATTTTGAAGGAAAAATTTTATTTATTGAAGAAATTGATGAGTATTTGTATAATATTGACAGAATGTGTTGGCAATTGAAATTTGCCGGAGTTTTTAACCATATTAAAGGTTTAATCATTGGACATTTCTCTAAAATTAAAGACAATAAGATTCCTTTTGGAATGACGATAGAAGAGGTTTTTTTGGAGAAAACAAAAGAATTTGATTTTCCTATTGCTTTTGATTTTTCAGCTGGACATGAAAATGAAAATCTAAGCCTATTGTTTGGATTAAAGACCAAATTTTTGGTTCAAAATGATAAATCAATTTTAAAATAGCACATTATTTATGGAAATCAACTTATAAGATGAATTTTGGTTTTTAACGATTTTAATTCCCAATGAAAAAATTAGTATTAATTGTTGCAACAATCTATTCAATTTCGATTTATAGCCAAGTAGAACGAGTCGTTTTTGAATTAGAAAAGACACCACTAAAGGTTAGTATAAACCCAGGGGTTTACAGATCAAGATTGCCTGGATCCAGCTCCATAGAAAGCAGTTTTCGTCAGCCGGCCTTTTTTGCTCAGGTATATTTCCCATTTAAAAGATCCTTAGATACCCCATCAAATTTTGAGCGTTCTACTTTTGACTCTACTTATTACGATCGTTTGTTTACAGCGTCTCCATTGGCTGTTTTTCACTTAACAGAAAAAGGAGGAAATGGAATAGGCTTGGGGCAAGAATTGTCTTTTAAAGTTGCTAAAAAAACATTTATAAAATCACAATTAGCCATTTTATGGGTTGAATCAAATGCTCAAAAAAATGATGGATTAAAAAGCGGATTAAACTTTCACCACTACTGGTATATTTCGAACTATTTTTCACAAAACATTGCTTTTTCGTTAGGTTACAATCATATTTCTAACGGTAAGATATTATCTCAACAACTGGGTGCAGTATTTGATATGCTAACCATTGGAGTATGCGTTACTTTTTTGAAAAAGTAAACGACATCAAAAACCAATTGATTTATTTTAATTGTTTGATTAACTCTTCTGCTTTTGAGTCGTACCCATAGGAATCTTCAGCAGAATTAGCCATTTCAATTGCTTTTTCAGCAACTTTGATAGCCTCTTTGGTTTCACCTAATTTTACTAGAATTCTTGCTTTTTGATATAACATCCAAAAAGCTTCTGGTCTTTTTTCAATGGCTAAATCAATCCATTTTAAAGCCAAAGTCATATCTAAATCATTATCAAGAAAAAACCTTGCACCTCTATAGTAAGTATTGGCATCAGGGCCATTCTCTAATAATGCTGTATATTCTTTTTGAACTTCCTCAACAGCATTGGTGGTAATCTGTATTACAACTCTAGTATTTTCCCATGAAAGGATTAATTCAGCACCTGATTGAGTAAAAGAACCAAAATCTATTGTAAACGATTCTACAGACTTTTCTAAAGTTTCTGAAGGAACATTAATTCGCAGAGCATCTTTATCTTGATTATAATCCCCAGTCCCCCACAAATCAAGATCTTCATTAAAAATTATAGTCCATTCTTTTTCAGAAGGAATAGTAAATAATGAGTAATCTCCTGCTGATAAATCCTTACCACCCACTTTCACATCTTTACTAAAAGTAACTTTTGTTGCTTTATTAGCTCCAGTTCTCCACATTTTATCATAGGGAACTAGTTCCCCAAAAATTACTCGGTTTTTAACGCCAGGTCTGTTATAAGTAATAGAAACATTAGAAACCCCTACAGATTGGGATATTTCACACATGGGGCTGGCTTGTGGTGTATTAATTTGTCCATTGGAAATAAATATTGAAAAACATAAAAACAGCGTAAGTAAAAAGTTTTTTTTCATCAGAATAAATAATTAGTTTAGAAAAATTCAGTTGCTAATTTAATAATTACTTAATAGGAAATATAGTTTGTCAAAAAGATCAAATGTAATTTTTGGAAAACAAGGAGAAAAAGCTGCTTTGGAATTTTTTCAAAATAAAGGATACAAGTTGTTGCATAAAAATTGGAGACATAGAAAGTCAGAAATTGATTTAATTGTAAAAAAACATAATAAAATTGTTTTTGTTGAAGTCAAAACTAGACATAACACAATCAATCAAACCGTAAATGAAATGGTTTCTATTTCACAGCAAAATAGGATCATGAATGCAGCGCATAATTACATCAATACATATTGTTTGGATGAAGAAATTCGATTTGACCTTATTCAAATCACATTATGTAATAATTCACCTAACTTTAATCATTATAAAGGATTTATGTATCCCACATTACAATGATTAGACTTAATAGGTATATTGCTAATTCAGGCGTTTGCTCAAGAAGAGATGCTGATAAATTAATATCATCTGGTAAAATAATGGTTAATAAACAAGTCGTTAATTCATTAGGGGTTAAAGTTGGCGACAATGATGTTGTAGAATACAATGGAGATGTTCTTAGCCCTCAAAAGCTAATTTATTTACTTGTAAATAAACCAAAAAACACATCAGCACTTGATTTTATTAACGATAAATCTAACGAAAACCTATCTGTTTTAGGCGAAATGCAGGAATGTTTTTCAGGGTTAATAGTTCTTACTAATGATCAATATTTAATCGATAGACTATCAAATTCTAGCGCTCGGATTAAACAAAAATTTATTCTCAAAACAGAAAAAAAAATAGAACAAAAACAGATTAACAAACTTATTCAGGGAATTAATCTTGATGGAATAAAGGTTTGTTTTGATGATATAAATTACGGAAGACAAGAAAAGGACAACTTTCAGTTGATAGTAACAGTTAGTTTTGGGAGCGTTGCTTACATTGGTCAAGCCTTTAAAAAATTAAATAATAAGCTAATCAATGCTGATAGAATTGAATTTGGCGGAGTTATTAAAGGAGACTTAATTAGAGGAAAAAGTAGGGTTTTATTGCATAAGGAGATTGGGTTTTTAAAAATGATTAAGGTTTGATATAAGGTTTTTTGAAGCATTTTGTTCAGCTTCTTTCTTTGAATACCCTGTTCCTATACTTTTTTCTTCATTATTTATTATTGCAGAAATAGTGAAAATATATTCTCCGTTTTTTAATTCTTTTGAGATGGTTTTAAATGACAGTTTTTTTTGTTCTTTTTGACAATGGACCAATAGCTCGCTTTTGAAATCTCTTTGTTCTATTTGTATCGTTTCAAGATCAATAAATTTAGAAATGATGTAGTCATTAAAAATCTGCTTTGCTTTTAAAAAACCCTGATCTAAAAGTATTGCCCCAAATAACGCTTCAAAAGCATTCCCAATTAAAGATTTATATTTATTTGTGCTTTTTTGATATAAAATATGCTTTTCAAGACCAATTTTTTTTCCTAAAGAATTAAGTTGTTCACGACTAACCACTTTAGCTCTTAATTGCGATAAGAATCCTTCATTTTTATCAGGAAATTTTTCAAATAGGTATTCCCCAATTGCCATTGATATAAAAGCATCTCCTAAAAATTCAAGACGTTCGTTATCTGCTATATTTTCCCTACTTTTTTTATATGAAGCATGGGTAATTGCTTCCAAATATAAATGTTCATCTTTTGGCTTAATGCCAAGAACATCATTTAAAAAATTAAGATAAATAGGAGAGAGTAAACTATCTTTTTTTTTGAAAAAAAAGGATTTAATCATTGTATTTTTTCATGATTATGGAGGTGTTGTGGCCGCCAAACCCAAAGGTGTTGCTCAATGCAGCGTTTACTGTTCTTTCTTGAGCTTTATTTAAAGTGAGGTTCAAGTTATAATCTATGCTCTCATCTTTGTGTTCAAAATTAATTGTTGGAGGAACAATATCATTTTCAATAGACTTAACACAAGCAATGGCTTCAATAGCTCCAGCAGCACCCAATAAGTGACCGGTCATTGATTTAGTACTGCTAATGTTTAAGTTATATGCATGATCACCAAATACTTCTTTAATGGCTATTGTTTCAGCAATATCACCAAGAGGTGTTGAAGTTCCATGAACATTAATATAGTCTATATCTTCTGGTTTCATCCCGGCATCTTCTAATGATAATTTCATTACATTAATAGCTCCTAATCCTTCTGGATGAGGGGCTGTGATGTGATGAGCGTCAGCAGTAAGCCCTCCACCAACTACTTCTGCATAAATTTTAGCTCCTCTTGCCTTAGCATGCTCTAATTCTTCAAGAATTAAACAACCAGAACCCTCACCAAGCACGAAACCATCTCTTGTCGAGTCGAATGGCCTTGAAGCAGTTTTAGGGTTGTCATTTCTAGTTGAAAGAGCTTTTAAAGCATTAAATCCGCCTACACCAGCTATGTTTACTCCAGCTTCAGAACCACCAGAAATAATAAAATCGCATTTTCCTAATTGAATTAACATTAAAGAATCAATTAATGCATTAGTAGATGAGGCACAAGCTGACACAGTAACGTAATTAGGTCCCTTAAGTCCATATTTTATTGAAATGTGACCAGCGGCAATATCTACAATCATTTTAGGAACAAAGAAAGGATTAAACCTTGGTGTACCATCCCCTTCTTTGTAATTGAAGCATTCTTCTTGAAACGTTTTCATGCCTCCAATACCAGATCCCCACACGACACCTGCACGATAAAGGTCAACTTTCTCTAAATCAATATTAGAATCAGCGAGCGCCTCTTGAGCAGTTGCCATAGCATAAACAGAAAAGGGGTCAAGTTTCCTTACCTCTTTTCTGTCCATGATGGAAAGTGGGTCAAAATCTTTTACTTCACAAGCAAATTGGGTTTTAAAAAGACCTGCATCAAATTTTGTAATGAAATCAGCACCACTTTTTCCAGCAATAAGATTATTCCAGTATTCATCTACAGAGTTTCCTATTGGCGTTAGTGCACCTAAACCAGTAATTACTACTCGTTTTTTTTCCATAACAAAAAAGCTTATGAGTTAAATGATTTAAATTTCTTACTTGTTTTCTTCAATGTATGAGATAGCCTGTCCAACAGTTTGGATGTTTTCGGCTTGCTCATCAGGAATTGCAATATTAAATTCCTTTTCAAATTCCATAATTAGTTCTACTGTGTCAAGAGAATCAGCTCCTAAGTCATTTGTGAAGCTAGCTTCAGTTGATACTTCTCCTTCATCAACACCCAATTTATCAACGATAATTGAGATTACTTTAGATTTTACGTCAGACATTTTAGTTTATTTTTAATTAATTTAAAGTGCAAATAAAAAACATTTCGTTAAGTATGCAAAGTACTTTAAGATTAACTTATTCATAAGATTAAGTTGATTCATTGAAATTCTATCTATATATTTCGAAAAAAACACAATGAATATAGCCTTATTTGCCTCTGGTACAGGAAGTAATGTAAAAAATATAATTGATTTTTTCAAGAAAAATAAAACAATAAATATTGTTTTGGTGGTTTCTAATAATTCAAGTGCAGGGGCTTTAATTCACGCTAAAAACAACAATATTCATCAATTAGTGATTGATAAGGAATCATTAAGTGACACTAAAAGTGTGCTAGAAAAACTTAGGGAAAAGAATATTGAACTTGTTGTATTAGCTGGGTTTCTATTAAAAATACCAGAAAAATTCATAACAAATTATAAAGGAAAAATAATTAACCTACATCCTTCTTTATTGCCTAAATTTGGAGGAAAAGGCATGTATGGAAACAATGTACATAAAGCAGTTTTAGAATCAAATGAAACTAAAACAGGCATAACAATTCATTATGTAAACAAAAACTACGATGAAGGAACAATTATAAAGCAATACGAAACGAAGCTTTCTAAAAAAGAAACAATAGAAAGTATTGCCCTTAAAATTAAAAACCTTGAAAAATTGTATTTTCCGGTTACAATTGAAGAATTGATTTTAAAAAGTTACTAATGCTGAATAAGTTTAGAAAAAAGACACACGAAATTATTTTTGAGGCTGATACCTTTTTAGGAAAGCTGTTTGATATTGTTTTGCTGATTTTAATTTTATTAAGTGTTGCAGCGGTAATGGTTGAAAGTGTAGAATCATACAGCCTGAAATACAATACATTTTTAACTGTTTTTGAATGGATAATTACAGGTATTTTTTCAATAGAATATGTTTTAAGAATAATAAGTGTAAAAAAACCACTAAAATATATTTTTAGTTTTTATGGCTTAATTGACTTGATTTCTCTTTTGCCAACTTACTTAGGCATATTTATGCTTTCAGATTCCATATCTTCTATAAAAACAATTCGAACAATTAGACTTCTTCGGGTTTTTAGAATTTTAAAACTTTTTAGATATGTCAAAGAAGCTAACACATTAAAGCAGGCACTTATTGCGAGTAGGCAACGAATTGTTGTTTTTTTATTAGCAGTGTTAGCTGTAGCAACAATTATGGGTACAATTATCTACATAATTGAAGATCCTAAAGATGGGTTTACAAGTATTCCTAGAAGTATATATTGGGCTATTGTAACCCTTACCACGGTTGGTTATGGCGATATTGCTCCTCAAACGGTTTTAGGACAATTTTTCGCATCAATAATAATGATTTTAGGTTATGCAATTATTGCTGTACCCACAGGAATGGTCTCTATTGAGCTTGCTAAAGCAGAAAAAATAAATACTCAAAGTTGTCCAAGTTGTTCACAAGAAGGGCATGATGAAAATGCATTATTTTGTAAACATTGCGGTGAAGAAATAAATCCAAAAGGTTAATGAATATAACAATGTATACTGATGGTGCAGCTAAAGGAAACCCTGGAAACGGGGGGTATGGAATTGTATTGAAGGCGGGGAAACATTATAGAGAAATTTCTGAAGGTTTTAGAATGACGACAAACAACAGAATGGAGCTGTTAGCTGTTATTGTAGGTTTAGAAACGCTTAAAAAACAAGCCCAAACAATAGCTATTTATTCTGACTCTAAATATGTAGTTGATGCGGTAAATAAAAACTGGGTTTTCAATTGGGAAAAAAAAGCATTTAAAGGCAAAAAGAACATTGACCTATGGAAACGATTTTTAAATATTTATAGGAAACATCATGTTACTTTTCATTGGGTGAAAGGACATGCAGGCAACATGTTCAATGAAAAATGTGATGAGCTAGCTGTTATTGCAGCAGAACAAAATGATTTATTAATTGATGAAGGCTATGAAAAAAATCAAAGACCTCCCAAAACTTTACTTTAATAAATGAAAGCAATTCAATTAATAAAATATGGAGAAGCTTCTGCTAGTTTTAAAATTGCAACTGTTCCCGAGCCTGAGTTAAATAATAATGAAGATGTATTAATCAAGGTTGAAGCTTCTGGAATTAATTTTGCAGATATTATGGCCAGGAAAGGGCTGTATAGAGCAGCTCCCCCATTACCAGCTGTATTAGGTTATGAGGTTGTGGGATTGGTAATAAAAGTTAAAGACCCAGCTTACGAACACTATATCGGTAAAAGAGTTTTGGCTATGACAAGGTTTGGCGGCTATGCAGAGTTTGCTTTATCAACGATAAAAGGAATTCAAGAAATTCCAAAAGACCTTAACAATGGTGCAGCTCTAGCACTAGCCACACAATATTGTACAGCATATTTTGCGTTGAATGTTGAGATGAACCTTATTAAAGGAGATACTGTTTTGATACATGCGGCTTCAGGTGGAGTAGGTACAGCATTAACTCAGTTAGCAAAACTTAAAGGTTGTACGGTGATTGGATTAACTCGTTCTAAAAATAAATTAGATTATTTATCAAAAAATGGCGTTGACATTTGTATTATTACTTCTTCAGAAGATTATGTAAATGAAGTGGAAACTAAAATAGGAAAGAAAAAAGTTGATGCAATATTTAATCCAGTTGGAGGGAAAACCGTAAAGAAAGATTTAAGCTTGTTAAGTAGTGGTGGCAAACTGGTTTTCTTTGGAATATCTGATAGGCTGAAGAAGCCAAAAGGAATTATAAATACATTTTTTCAATTGTTAAAAATTGGTAAAGTTCATCCGGCTATTTTATTATTAAATTCCCAATCCATTATAGGCGTTAATTTGCTTAAAATTGCTGAAGATAAACCTAATGTTATTGATCTAATTTTAAAGGAATTAATCAAATTAGCAAGCGAAAATAAAATTAATCCTAACGCTAAACACGAGTTTAGCTATAAAGAAATTCATGCAGCTCACGATGGGTTAGAAAAAGGCAATTTCACAGGAAAGTCTTTTATTAATTGGGAAGAATAATATGAATAAAATAAATCTTTTAACTGCGATTTTCTTTTTATCAATAGTTGCACTAGTAGGGTTTCTATCGCAATTGATGGATTATGAAGCAAAATCCAACAAGCCCCTTCCTATTCTTACCCCATGTGATGTTAATCCGGATCTTTACGATTCTTCATTAAAAAAAAAATGTTTGAGGCATGAAATTAAAAACTTTAATTTAATAGATCAGCTAAGTAGAGAAGTTAATGAAGAACTAATAAAAAATAAAATTGTTATTGCCGACTTTTTTTTTGTGTCTTGCGGATCGATATGCCCTATAATGACTAATCAATTAGAAAGGGTTCATAAAAAATATAAACACAATAAAAACATTATCATTTTATCACATACGGTCTGGCCAGAACAAGACACACCAGAGGTTTTGCTTAAATACGCTAATCTACATAACGCCAGTCATAATTCATGGCGTTTTTTAACTGGTGATAAAAAAGAAATATACAGACTTGCTAGAAAAGAATATTTAGTTGCGCCAGAAATCAATGATACTAATTACAATCATGGAGGAGAGGCAGATTTTGTTCACACTCAAAACATTGTTTTAGTAGATCAAAAGCAAAGAATAAGAGGTTTTTATAATGGAACTGACTCTGCAGATATTTCTAGACTAATTAAAGATATACCCTTATTAATTAAAGATTAATTTTCCTTACTCATGTATTTTGTTAGAACATGGGTTAACCAGTAAAAAGGAAGAGTGTCAATTAATGCAACAATTAATTTAAAGATATAACCTGATATAATAAAATAAATTAAAGAATGAGTCAACTTTCCATTTTCATCTAAAGGCAAGCCATTCACAAAATAATGAGTGATAAGAATTACAGCTATACTATCAATTAGTTGACTGAATATTGTAGACACATTGTTTCTCAGCCAAAGTTTTTTCCCCTTAGTTTTCTCTTTTAAAAAATGAAAAACATGAACATCAATAAACTGAGCAGAGAGATAAGCAATCATAGAAGCAAAAGTGGCTCCCATTGTTAATTTTCTAATTTGATAAAAGGCGTAATCTCTTGGAATTACCTCTCCATCTACAATAGATACATTAGGCACTCCATTTATTAATTCAGGACTATTTAAATATCCAGAGATCCAAACAAAAAACAAAACCCATATATTTAATATTAATCCCATCCAAACCACCCTGTTGGCTTGTTTTTTTCCAAATAGTTCGCTAATTAAATCGGTACATAAAAATGTAATTGGATATGGAAGGACACCAATAGCTATAACAAATGGAATTTCAATGTTGAATAAGTTAAAAGAGTAATCTAAAAAACGAGAAGTTCCTAGAACATTTAAAAGAGTTAATGATCCAAGAAAAAAACCGGAAAGAATTAAAAAAACTAAGTTAGATCTAGAATTATTATGATTAGAAAAATCCAAAAGATAAATTGACTTTTATTTGCCCATTATGCCATTCCCAACGTAAACCCCATTTTTGAAAACTTTGATTTCTTTAAGCAGTCCAAATTCATCATAAATATAATGCCTCCCGTTGTATAAATAGTTGTTCTTAAACTCACCATCCATTAAAATGTTTTTGTCTTTGTCATAAGTTTTTCCATAGTTGTCTATTAAACTGGAGTTAGAATTATTAAAATCTCCTGAAATTTTTGGGCCTTTTTCAATTAAAGGATCTTTAATTTCTTTATGTGCATGAACTTCTTTAAATTCCTTAGTGGATGTTGCCACACCATCAGCATAAATAATTTCTTTTTTCACATCCCCATTCTCATAGAACCAAGTGGCATCTCCTGTCTCTTTTCCATTAATTACTTCAAATTTTAGTTCTGGCTGTCCATTGGCATAATAAAAAGAAACTTTCCCCTCGGGGTTCCCATATGAATTAAATTCTTTTTCTTGTCTTATTTGTCCATTAGGCCAATAAAGTTCGAATGAACCTTGAAGTAAACCACCGTTCATTACTCCTTTCTCTTCAACATTTCCATTTTGGAAATAGGTTAAGTAATCTCCAAAAGATCTTCCGTTTTTATATTTGATTTTGCTTTTAACATTTCCATTAGGCCAATATTTGATCCATAGCCCATTTTTTCTACTATTTACATATACTCCTTCCTCGACTTTTGATTCAGAACTATAACCTTGTATTTTCGACATTGAACCAGTGATTATCCAATATCCAGTCTTACGACCATTTTCAGGATTGATTTTATTTATGGTGTCAGAATTCATGGCAGAAAAAACCAAACTGTGCGTAAAACAAAAGATAAATAGTATGACAGAAACTCTAAACAAAATTTTATAGTAATAAATAAATTTTAAGTAAAAGTACGAAACTCTTCTGAAATCTAGTTGTAAAGCATTATTTTTAACAAAAACCAAATTTAATTATTATTGAAAGTATTATCTGTACAATCAAATATTTATTGGGAAAACCCCAACAAAAATTTTAGTAATATTTCTAAATTATTAGATCCTTTTGAGTCATGTGATTTAATTGTTTTGCCTGAAATGTTTAATACCGGGTTTTCTATGGAATCAAGTAAAATTTCAGAAACAAAACTTGGTAAATCAATTAACTGGCTAAAAGAATTAGCTAAAATTAAGCAAGCTACCGTTATTTCTAGTTTGGCAATTGAAGAGGAGAATAAATATTACAACAGGCTGTATTGTGTTTCTCCCACAGGCGGTTTAAAACACTATAACAAGAGACATTTGTTT
>CEUK01016199.1_pt1 | contig 14755 bp, 14 predicted proteins | sample 356451 | NCBI WGS metagenome assembly CEUK01 (sample SAMEA2622843, study PRJEB7988) | marine metagenome | isolation source: saline water (ENVO:00002010), including
ATTGAGACGGCCATAATCATAACTAGATTCAAAAAGGTAAGGTTTTCCCAATTTATTTTTTGATACTCTATTCTTTAACTGGATAAATCTTGGAGTTTTCCGAAGAATTAAATTTGATGATATTTTTAAATTTGGATTTCTTCTTAATGTTTCTAAAATCTCTTTATATTCATTTCTATGCAAACAAAGTGGCTTCTCCACAAAAACATTTTTATTTGAATTTAGTGCTGACATAACTTGTTCAGAATGATAATTATCGAAAGAAGCAACTGAAACAATATTTATCTCATCATCATTAAAAATATCTCTAGCATATCTAGTAACATCTTTCCCAGGATATCTTTTAGAAACTTCAGAAAGTTTATTTTCATCGAAATCGCAAATAGTCTTAACCTCGCATTCAGGATGAGATTCATAACCATTAATGTGCCTTTCCCCTACACCAAGTCCTATTATGGCTGCTTTTAAAGGTTTACTCATTATTTTTTAAATGCTTGATCTTAAAGTATATATCTAACCAATTTAAATTTAAAACATCATGTTCTGACTTTATTAGATTTTTTATTTTTAAATAATCACTTAGAGTATCAATTGACTGCTGCTGAAGAGCATATTTTTTGGAACCAGATTCAAAATTATAAATATTGAATTTATCCTTATTTTTATAAAAACCTAAGGTAACATGCTCTTTTTCTTCATTGGATAAATTAAATTTTTGAAGATGATTTATAGCATTTTTTGATATAAGTTCAACTGATTGTCCTTTTGGAAATGAGCGTCTCATAATATTTGTTATTAAGTCAAAATTTTGCTTACAGTGAATTTCATAAGCCTTATCAATTAATTTAGGATCAATTAAAGGACTATCGCCTGAAACTCTAATAAAAAAATCTTCCTGAAAAAATTGACATGCCATTTGAAATCTTTTAATAACATTTTCAAGACTACCTTTATAGAAAAGGACTTTATTTCTATAGCAGAACTCTTCGATCGGTTTATCACTCTGCTTATCAGAGGAAATAACTGCAACTGGAATCTTGTATGAATTTTTTCTCAATCTTTCTATAGTCCATTCAAGTAAAACCTTTTTATCTAGTTTCAATAAAACCTTTCCTGGAAGCCTCTTGGAATTCATCCTTGCCTGTATTAAAATTATCAACTTATTTATAACCTAATAGGATTTAATGACCTTGGAACTATTCCTTTAATATCAAAAAAGAAGCCATTTTCTTTTATAAGTAATCTCCATTGCTCTTTATTAATATCTTTAAACTCTTTATGAGCAACACAAACAATAACTACATCATATTCCCAATTATAAGAAAGCTTATTGACAACATTTATATTATTTTCTCTCTTGAAATTATTTACATCCACCTGAGGATCGATAACATCAACATAAATACCATATTTTTTTATGGCATTTATCATATTTATAATCTGTGAATTTCTGATATCAGGACAATTTTCCTTAAAAGTTACCCCAAGAAATAATATTTTAGCCTTCTTAAAATCTAAAGATCTCGATACCATTTCAAGAATTATTTTTTCAATTATCCAAACCCCCATTCCATTATTAATGTTTCTACCACTCAATATTAGATCTGGATAATATCCCATTTGCTTAGATTTATAAGTCAAGTAATATGGATCCACTCCAATACAATGACCGCCCACTAACCCTGGTTTAAAAGGTAAAAAATTCCATTTAGTCCCTGCGGCTTCTAAAACATCAAGAGTATCAATATCTAATTTGCTGAATATTAGAGAAAACTCATTTACTATTGCAATATTTAAATCTCTTTGAACGTTTTCAATTACTTTACTTGCCTCAGCAATTTTTATTGATTTCGCTTCAAAAGTCCCAGCTTTTATAACATTTTTATAAAGTTTATTAATCCAAATTGCACTTTCTTTACATGCTCCACTTGTAACCTTCTTAATATCTGATAATTTATGTTTTTTATCTCCAGGATTTATTCTTTCTGGACTGTAGCCTAAGGCAAAGCAATCAGAATTTCCTTTTTTAAATAAATTCATTCCTGATTCTTCAATAATTACTGGCAAACAAACCTCTTCCGTCGCGCCAGGATAAACAGTACTCTCATAAATTACTACCGGAATGATGTTTTTTTTTCTCTCTCTCCTTTTTTTTAAAGCCCTACCGACAGTCTTAGAGGCACTTAATAAAGCCAAGAAATCAGGCTTGTTACTAGCTTTTAAAGGAGTTGGGACTGTAACTATAAAAACATCTGCTTTTTCTAAATCAATTGCATCTGATGTGAATTTTATATTTTTTAATTGAGTTAACTCAACTTGATCTATCTCTTTAGTTTTATCTATACCACTTTCTAATTCGAGAATTCTCTTTTTATTTATATCAAATCCAATTATATCCAATAAGTATGTTTTATCTTCTCTTTGTAATTTAGAAAACTCATAAGCCAAAGGAAGTCCCACATAACCTAATCCGATAATCGCAATTTTACAAGATTTTAAATCTGGAAATTTATATGAGAAATTCTTCATTTGCTTTAAATTTAATCTTCAGTTAATGCACTTTCTCCATTAGAGCATAAAGGAGATTTATTGATAATTAAATCAGCCAATTCAAAACTTGCTGTAAATGCTGGAGATACTGCATTAAGCACATGAGTAGAATCTTCTCCATTTATACATAAAAAATCATTTACTAAACAATTATTATTGATATCAAAGAGCTGCGACCTTATACCAACTTTCATACAATCTTTTATATTTACATCATTAATAGTTGAAAGTAGTTCCTTTGCGGATCTAACTAGTAAAGGTTTTAAAGATAAAAATAATTGTTCTTTAACATATTTTCTTATACCTCCCTTATTTTCAATAAAAAGTTTAGACAAATCAACTGCATTACTAATGAAATTTAATGGCTCAAGATTATCTAAACCATGATAATTTTCCTTCCCAAACGCCAAAGTTGCAGTTGGACCAATAAAGACATCTTCAACAAGATTAGAATTCTTAGAAAAGGAAGGAGTAAAATGCACTCCTAAAAATGGCATCTTAAGATCGGGGACTGGATAAATATTGGTATTAAAGTTAGATAAATTAATTCCATTTAATTTCCAATAGATTCCTTTAAAAGGAATTACTTTATATTCATTTCCTACATGACATTTCTTAGCAATTTTTATTGCGTTCATGCCACAACAATTAAAAAGATAGTCAAAATTTATTAAATCGCCATTATTCTTCTTTATAATTTTTCTTTTAATATCTAATTCATAATCATTAAATGATGTCAATGTTTTTACTCCCGAATTTTCTAAATTTATTTGTAGACGTTCAATTATTTCTTTAGGTTTAACTACTGCAGTATTTGGACTCCAAAGTGACCTTCCTGTTAAGCTTTTTAGTTGAGGGAAACTTTCTTTTAATTTTTGATTATCCCAAAACTCTACTATCGCTCCGTTAGTTTTACCTCTCTGAGCAAGAAGATCTAACTGAGAATCCAATGAAATTTTTTGAGGAATAATTACCTTTCCACAATTATTAATTTGTAAATCATTTTCTATGATCCAATTTTTTAATCTTTTGGAACCGGAAACACAAACTTTTGCTTTTAATGAGTTAGGAGGATAATAAAGTCCTGCATGTAAAACTCCACTATTTCTTCCTGAACTATGCATCCCTACAGATTTTTCTTTATCTATTATTAATATTTTTTTAGATATTCCTCTCTTCAATAATTGATTAGCTAAAGATAAGCCAACCATTCCAGCTCCAAGAATAATTATCTCGTAAGAATTAGAAATTGAAGCCATACTTAGGAAATTTTAATTTTAATCTATTGAAAAAATTAAAATATTTCAATTATCTTAGACTATTTTTCAAACCAAATCCAGTTGATTTGATTATCTTTAAAAATCAAAAATCAAAGATTTCTCTTCAATAAATATATTAAATATTTTTTGATAATTAAAAGAAATCCTTTATGTTAATGTAATTAAAGACTAAGCATTTTTATGCTATTTTCAGAGGTTTATCAAAATAAAACTGTTATAGTCACTGGTTGCACTGGATTTAAAGGTTCTTGGTTGGCTCTCTGGTTGGTTGAGTTAGGAGCTAATGTTATTGGCATCTCGTTAGATCCACCTTCATCACCATCTCATTTTGAAAGTATGAATCTTGAGAATCAAATTCATGATTTAAGAATAGATATAAGAGATCAAGACAAATTGAAAAATATTTTCAACAAATATAAGCCAGATTTTATTTTTCACTTAGCTGCACAATCACTTGTAAGCGAATCGATCTCCAATACAATAGAAACTTTTTCAATAAATACTCTTGGAACAATTACCGTGCTTGAGTGCTTAAAAGAATTAGAAAACAACTGCAATGCGATTTTTATAACTAGTGATAAATGCTACGAAAATGTAGAATGGCTTTGGGGATATAAAGAAACTGATAAATTAGGAGGCAAAGATCCTTACAGTGCATCTAAAGCTGCTGCTGAAATAGCAATAAGCTCTTACTCCAGAACCTTCTTCTCAAATAAGAAAAATTTAAAGATAGCAACAACTAGAGCTGGCAATGTAATCGGAGGTGGGGACTGGGCAAAAGATCGGATAATACCAGATTGTATTAGATCTTGGATAAATAAAAAAAAGGTATATCTTAGAAATCCCAGTTCTACTAGACCTTGGCAACATGTTCTGGAGCCAATTAGCGGTTACCTAAGATTGGGAGAATGCATGTTCAGAGGTGAAATATTCAATGGAGAATCTTTTAATTTCGGTCCGACTCCTTTTAATACAAAAAGTGTTGAAGATCTGGTTAATGAAATGAGTAATTATTGGCCAAAATCTGGCTACAAATTACAACCAACAAAAAACAATTTTACGAAAGAAGCAAATTTACTAAAATTAAATTGTGAAAAAGCTTACGAAATTATTAATTGGAGACCTTTATTAGAATTTGAAACTACTATCAAACTAACAGCTGAATGGTACTTTAATTATTATAATAATAAAAATGCGATCGAAATTTCCAAAGAAAACATTAAATACTATTCCTCAGTTGCTTTAGAAAAAAATGCATCATGGATAATCAATTAGATGAAAGAGGTAAAAATTTCAAAACTTATTTGCAAGTCAAATGATCAAGGTAGTATTTTCAGAATAATGAGAGAGACTGATAAAAATTTTCATAGATTTGGAGAAGTTTACATATCAACTTTGAAGCCAAATATTTTCAAGGGTTGGAAAATGCATACTATTAATACGACTAACCTATCCGTGCATATTGGGGAAGTAAAAGTTGTAATATTAGACGAAAACAAAGAAAATGAACAAGTATTTATTTTAAATTCAAGTAATTATAAGCTCATAACAATACCTTGTGGATTTTGGTTCGGTTTAAAAAATATCTCTAATAAGGAAAGTTACATATCAAACTTTTCAGATTTTGAACATAATCCCAAAGAAGTAATCAACAAAGATATAAGCTTTATAAAAAGTAAGCATATTTAAATGAAAATTGTTATTCTTGCAGGTGGTTTTGGCACAAGATTAGCTGAATATACTGAAATAATTCCTAAGCCAATGGTTACGATTGGTAGCGATCCCATTCTCTGGCATATTATGAATAAATTTTATAAACATGGACACAATGACTTTTATATAGCTCTTGGTTACAAATCAGAAGTAATTAAGGATTATTTCTTGAATTACAAAAGAACAAAATCAAACATTTTTATTGATTTAAAAAGTAAAGATAAAATATACAAAGACAGTAAAATTGAAAACTGGAAAATAAATCTTATTGATACTGGTATAAATACAATGACTGGCGGTAGATTAAAAAGATTAAGCAAATATCTCTCCGACAGCACTTTTATGCTTACTTACGGTGATGGTTTATCTGATATTGATATAGAAAGACTGATATCCTTCCATAAAAGTCATGGGAGAATGATTACAGTAACAGCAGTAAGACCTCCTGCAAGATTTGGCGAATTAGAAATAAACTCATCTAATAAAGTAATTTCTTTTCAAGAGAAACCTCAACTTAATAATGGATGGATAAATGGTGGTTTTTTTGTTGTGGAACCTGCATTCTTAAATCTTATAGATAATGATTCAACTCTTCTTGAAAAAGAGCCCCTTGAGATTGCTTCCAAAATGGGAGAACTTATTGCTTATAAACATGAAGGATTTTGGCAATGTATGGATACCAAAAGAGACCGAGACTTATTAGAAAAGTTATATTTAGAAGGCCACCCTTGGGGTTAAGAGAATTTGAAGATACTAATTACATCTGGTAATAGTTTTCTTGGGAGCAGACTAGGTGAGGAATTGCATAAGTTAGGGCATGAAATAACTATGGGATTTAGAAAAAGTTCAAAAATAAAAGATGACTTTTTTAATAAATTTTCTTCACAAGAAATTAATTGGGAATCTTTTGATTCATTAAAAGAAGCTTGCTCTAATAAAGATATAGTTATCCACACAGCTGGTATTAATAGTAAAGAATGTTCTAGAGATCCTATTAATTCTTATAAATTCAACAGCCTAATTTCAGGTAAATTAGGTCTAGCTTGCCACCAAGAGAAAGTTAAAGTATTTTTATACTTATCAACAATTCACGTATATTCTAATAACTTAGTTGGAACAATAAATGAAAACTCTAAAACACAAAAAAAAGATTTTTATACTAAATCTAAAATATTAGCTGAGAATATATTTCATGATCTTAGCGATCTTGATAATACAAAATTTATAATTCTAAGGATATCTAATGTTTTCGGAAATCCCCTTTTAAAAAATTGTAGTTGTTGGAAACTTTTTTTAAACAATATTTGTAAAGAAGCAATTACTAATCAAACTATTACAATCAATTCAAATCCATTAATAATTAGAAATTTTATTTCATTAGAATTTTTTATAAATAAGATTGAACATATTATTAACGACAGTTATAATCTTAACTATTACGAAATTTTTAATATAACTTCAGAGAAGATGTACACTCTTCAAGAAATAGCAAATTTAGTTAAGAAAAAAATTAAAAATTTATTAGATTTAGAAATAGTAATAAAATACAAAACTAAAGAATCAGAAATGATTAGAAATTCATACACTTCAAAAATTAATATTGATAATAAAGGAGATCTGTTTTTTGAGAAAGAGATTGAGAATTTAATTTTATATTGTAGAAATAAATTTGGTAAGTAATTTGAGAAAGAAAATACCCTTAGTCTCTGTAGTTATTCCAACTTTTAATAGAGCATATTGCATACAAAGATGCATAAATTCAGTTCTCAATCAAAGCTACAAAAATCTTGAATGCATTGTCATAGATAATAATTCTAATGACAATTCAAATTTAATATTTGAGCAATATAAAGATAATAGATTAAAAATATACAAGATTAATAACAACGGTATTATTGCAAAAAGTAGAAATCTTGGAATATCTAAATCTAAGGGAGAGGTAATTGCCTTTCTAGATTCTGATGATTGGTGGGAAGCAATAAAAGTTGAAATCTGTATAAATGAAATTAATAAAGGATACGATTTTATATATCATGATTTAATTATCAAGGATTTTTCTGGTAAAAAAAGATTTATCAAAAAGAAATATATTTCATCAAAAAAATTAAAGCCCTCTCCCCTTAATTATTTTTTATTTAAAGGTAATCCGATACCACTTTCAAGTACTTTAATAAGAAAAAAGAAAATTCTGGATGCAGGAAAATTTGATGAAGATTATGATTTAGTTGGGGCTGAAGATTTTTACTTATGGATCAACATAGCACTTCAAAAATGTAAATTTAAAAATTTAAATATTCCACTAGGCTATTATACGATTAACAATGATTCATTCACTTCATCAGCCAAATCAATTAAATATTTTAATAAGATTTTCAGAAACCTCTATGATAAGAAATTATTAAAAAGTTTTAGTATCAAACCATGGGCGCGATTAAGTATTTCATTTATATTATTAAAAGAAAATAAATACAAGGAATCATTTAAAAATCTTTTAAAAAGTATAATTACTCTTAATTACATAGTTTTCTTAAAAAGTATATTTCTAATGATAGTCATTATTTTTAAAATATTATCCAAATTTATATTTACAAATTATAGTAAATGAGAAAAAATAATAAATTAATTCTTTTAACCATAGATCCAAAAAGTTTAATAAGCTTCAAGGGTGATTTAATTAGAGCATTAATTAAAAATGGATTTAAAATAATTGTACTCAGTAATAATTTTAGCAACAAAACGAAACAAGATTTAGATTTAATTGGTGCCGAGGTAAGAGAGGTTTATATCAATAGATTGGGTTTGAATATTTTCAAAGAATCAAAATCATTTTTACAACTAATTCAAACCATAAGAAATATTGAGCCAAATTACATCATTACTTATTTTGCGAAATCAAACATTTTTGGATTATTAAGTTCAAAAATTGCAGGAGTAAAAAATAGATACGCAATTATTGAGGGCTTGGGTTATCCCTTTACAAAAGATCCCAATAGATTTTCAATAAAAAAAGTCTTATTTTTTATTTTACTTTCTTTTTTTTATAAATTATCACTTTCGCAAGCCTCAAAAGTCTTTTTCCTCAATAAAGACGATCTAGGAGACTTTAGGAAATTTAATATAATATCTAAAAGAACAAAATCATATGTTCTTGGACCAATTGGGATAAATCCAAAAGATTATCCATATTACAAAATAAATATTAATGAACCCATTTCTTTTCTATTTATTGGGAGGTTAATAAGGGAAAAGGGTATTTTAGAATTTCTAAAGGCTGCAAAAATAATAAACCAATCATTTCCAACAGTTAAATTTATAGTTTTGGGTAGTTTTGAAGATAAAAAAAATCCAGGTTATATAAAGAGGGATAAATTAAGATATTTGTTAGATACGTCATACATAACATGGCCTGGGAATGTCGATGTATTACCATGGATTAAGAAATCTCATGTTTTTGTACTGCCATCATACCGAGAAGGTTTCCCAAGGAGTACGCAAGAAGTTATGTCTGTAGGTCGTGCAGTAATCACAACAGATGTACCTGGATGCAGAGACACAGTGATTGAAGGAAAAAATGGATTCATAGTGCCTGCTGGAGATATTTACGCGTTGGTAAAAACAATGAAATATTTCATATGTAATCCTGAGAAAATTATTTTAATGGGAAAAGAAAGCTATCTAATTTCAAATAAATTTTTCTCAAATAAAATTTTTAATAAGAGCATAATAGAACAAATTAAAAATTAATTTAAAGTTGAAAATGTTTTTTTAGAAATATAACTACTAAAATAAAGAAAATGAAAATATTTTCAAATGAAAAGGTTAATCATAATTGGAGCAGGAGGGCACGGTAAAGTAATTGCAGACACAGTAACTGAACTAAACCTATATCAAGAAATAGCTTTCTTAGATGATATTTTCAATTATGATCATCAGAAAAAAAAGACATTAATTTGGCAAATAGTAGGAAATACAAAAGATATTAATAAAAATAGTATTTTAGAACGATTTGAATCAGCTTTTGTAGCTATTGGTAATGCTAAGCTTAGATTATCTTTTATTAATACCTTAAAAAAACTTGGTTACTATATTCCCGTAATAAAGCACCCCACTTCTTTTGTTTCGAATTTCTCAAAAGTAGGAGAAGGTACTGCAATATTGGCGAACTCAAATCTCCAAGCAGACTCAATAGTGGGCAAAGGAAGTATTCTTAATACAGGTTCTAATATTGACCATGAAGTAAAGCTCTCTGATGGTGTACACATATGTCCTGGTTCATCGATCGCAGGTAATGTATCTATTGGTGAGAATTCATGGATAGGTATTGGTTCTTCTGTAAAAGAGAATATTAATATAGGTTCTAATGTGATTGTAGGAGCTGGCGCAGTAGTGAACAAAAACTTACCTGATAATGTTATTGCAAAAGGGATTCCAGCAAAATGGTCATGATTTTAATTTTATGAATATATCAAATTGGCCTAATTTTTCAGAAGAAGAGATTTCCAAAGTAATAAATATACTTCAATCTGGGAAAGTTAACGCATGGACTGGAAATGAAGGTAAATTATTTGAAAAGGAATTTGCACATTTTACTAATTCAGGATATGCAATCGCAATAGCCAATGGATCACTTGCATTATGGTCCGCATATAAAGCACTTAACTTGAAAAAAAACGATGAAATAATAACAACACCAAGGACATTTATAGCTACATCCTCATCCGCGCTATTACAAGGGATAAAAACAGTCTTTGCTGACGTTGATAGAGATTCTGGAGCAATTACAACTGAAAGTGTAGAAAAACTCATTACAGATAAAACTAAAGCTATTTCGGTGGTTCATATAGGCGGATGGCCCGCTGAGATGACCTCCCTAAAAAAACTTGCTATTGCAAATAATCTTAGTCTTATTGAAGATTGCTCTCAGGCTCATGGAGCGATGATTAGTAATAAAAGCGTTGGCAGTTTTGGAGATATTGGAACTTGGAGTTTTTGTCAAGATAAAATTATCTCTACGGGAGGAGAAGGTGGTATGGTCACTACTTCCAATAAAGAATTAATGAATACTATTTGGTCATTAAAAGACCATGGGAAGACACTAGATGCTTTAAACAAATCATCTCCAGGAAATAGTTATAAATGGCTTCATGAAGAAATTGGCACAAATTTTAGGTTAACTGAAATACAAAGTGCAATAGGCAGAATTCAACTAAGAAATCTTGATAAATGGCAACAAAAAAGATCTGAAAATGCGTTTTTTCTCGCAAATTACTTAAAAGATATATCTTGTATTAGAATTCCTTTCCCGGATAAAACGATTAAACACGCTTGGTATAAATTTTATATTTTTATTAAACCCAAATATCTATTAGATAATTGGAACAGAGATAGAATTGTAAATGAAATAATACAAGAAGGCTATCCTGCTTTCTCAGGTTCATGTAGTGAGATCTACTTAGAAAAATGCTTTAAAAAATCAGATATATCTCCTAAACAAAGATGTCCCATCGCAAGAGAGCTTGGAGAAACAAGTTTAATGTTTCTTATAGATCAAACTATTGATAAGGAAAATTTAATAAAATATGCAGAAACAATTAAGAAAGTTTTAATAAGATCATCAAAATAAAAATATGAAACTTACTTACCTTATAAATCATAAAAAGATAGTTCTTGATGTACCAGAAACTCAAAAATTCTTAATAGGCCAAGAAATATGCTTATCAAAGAAATTTGATGATTTAGTTATCGGTACAAGCTTTCAAGAAAAAGGATTCGATATAATAAATTTCGATGATATTATTTGTTTTTCAAATATTAAGAATTCTGTGTATGAAACCATAAAAAAAAATATCCAAAAATTATACCCCAAAAAAAATCTCAAAAATTTCAAGCTAGAAAAATATCATAAATTCATTAATGAAAAAGAACATATTACCCTAGACAAAAAGCTAAAAAGGCAATATCCAGAAGATTTTGGATTCTCTGATAAAAAAATAATAAAACTTATTGAGGGTCTAATAAAAAAACCTCTTGGTTATAAAGTATCTAATGAAGCCAAAAATCATTGGATAATAATAAGAATAAATATGCCCAAATCAGGAGGATTTAACCCTGCCCATAAGGACATTTATGAAGATTATGATAAGAAGGGTTTCGCTCCAAGAATGATAAATTGTTGGATCCCAGTTTGTGGAGTTAATAAAAATACAGGATTGCCTTTGGTGCCTGGCTCTCATAATTATCTTGAGAATGAAATTGTCAGAACAAAATGTAATTCGATTATTGAAAATAGACAATACTCTGTTAATTGCATTAAATCTTGGCAGGGTAAAAATAACCTATCCATAATGTCTCCTAAATATGGTGAAATGATATTATTTTCATCACATTTAATACATGGCCTTGGGTTAAATAATAACTTAGATGAGACGAGAATTTCTCTTGAATTTAGACTACATCATCAATAATTAAAGAAAAAATGAAAATAATTATAGATTCCATCAATAAAATACTTAATAGATCAACAGCATTTCAGCGAAGAATTCTACTTATATTTTTTGATTCTTTTATTATCTTAAATGTTGCACATACTCAAAACATAACCAATATTTCACCTTTCAAACAAAGAATAGAATTATGCTTTCTTTTTTTTATTTTCATAATAATTTATGTATCTACAGGTCAATACAAAGGCATCACAAAGTTTGAGGGTACTTCCAGTATTTATAAAATTTCTCTAAGAATCTTATTTTCTTTATCAATTTATTTTTTAATAATTAAATTAATATTTAGGGTTTCTATTAGCCTAGAAAACCTTTTAATTTGTTGGTCATTAATCACAACTATAACAATTATTTATAGGTTGATTTTCAGGGATATTTTAATAAATCTAAATAAGTCTAGAAACTACAAAACAAGTAATTGCATTGTTTTTGGTGCAGGATATTCAGGTGCTCAACTTGCCAAATATATGGAACTAAATATGAATTATAAAATAATTTCTTTTATTGATGATAATCCTAAGCTTTGGGGAAGGAAGATTGATGATATTAAAATATCCGCTCCTAAATACATAAAAAAATTCTCTTATAAAGTTGATAAATTATTTATCGCAATAAGAGACTTAAGTAAAAAAAGAAAAAAAGAGATTTTTAAAATTTGTAAATCATTAGATATAGAAGTTTTACAAGTAATATCAGTTAAAGACATAACATCATCTTCAAAAAATTTACTAAAAATAAAACCAATAAAAATAGAGGATTTATTAGGAAGAGAGGTTGCCCCAATAACTAAGATATTAAAAAAAAGCAAAATAAAAAATTCTACAGTGTGCGTTACGGGGGCTGGTGGTTCTATCGGAAGCGAACTCTGTCATCAAATAATCAAATTAAAACCTAAAGAGTTAATAATAATTGATAACTGTGAACACAAACTTTTTCAAATTAAACATAAGCTAGAAGAAATAAAGGGAATCAAATTCATATTTTCCCTTGGTGATGTTACAAGAAAAAGTTTCGTAAAAAGAATATTTGAAGTAAATAAAATAGATATTGTTTTTCATGCTGCCGCATATAAGCATGTACCAATTGTTGAACTAAACCCACTCCAAGGAATTTTCAATAATGTATTCTCAACATTAGAAATATGTAAGTTTGCTGAAATTAATAATGTTGGCCAAATTTTACTAATTTCTACGGACAAGGCAGTTAGGCCAACAAATGTAATGGGTGCATCAAAACGTCTAGCAGAATTAATTATTCAAGCATTTGCCGAAAAAAATAATTCGACGATCTATAGCATGGTTCGTTTTGGAAATGTACTTGGCTCTTCAGGATCAGTGGTCCCAATTTTTCAAAACCAAATTAATTCAGGAGGGCCTATTACAGTAACACATCCAAATGTTATTAGATATTTCATGACTATTTCAGAAGCCGTACAATTAGTGATTCAAGCTATTGAATTAGCAAAAGGAGGAGATGTTTTTTTACTTGACATGGGAGATCCTGTCCCAATTAAAGATCTCGCTTCTCAAATGATATATTTAAGTGGTTTAAAACCGAAAAGCGAAAAAGAACCAGATGGTGATATTGAAATAGAATACACTGGACTTAGACCAGGTGAAAAACTTTATGAAGAACTACTTATAAATGCAGAATCATCACCGACAGAAAATCAATATATATACAAAGCCAATGAAAACCATTTCGCATTTGATAATCTCATACCATTGATAAATGATTTAGAGAAATACATAGAGGATAATAAAACTGAAAAGGTTTTTAATTTACTTTCAAGACTTGTTCCTGAATGGGATAAAAATATCTAGATTAAATGGAAATTTATATGACTTTTAAAAGAATTTGTGATTTTTTATTGGCGCTAATTTTATTGATTTTATTTTCCCCTTTTTTTATATTAATTTCTATTGGGATTGTATTTTCATCAAGGGGAAATCCAATTTTTCTACAAAAAAGAGCTGGATATAGATGTAAACAATTCACAATATTTAAATTTAGAACAATGACAATATCAAAACCTCGCAAAACTTCGCAAACTTTTGGTAATAGTCCAGATGTATTTTTATTTGGTAAGTTTCTTAGGAGATATAAGATAGATGAACTAGCTCAAATTATTAATATTCTTAAGGGAGAAATGAGTTTTATTGGACCAAGACCTTGTGAATTATCAATTTTTGACGGTATGCCAAGTTGGGCTAAAAAAAGATTTTTAGTAAAACCGGGAATATCAGGTTTAGCACAAATAAGAGGCGGATATAATATAACTTGGGAACAGAGATGGATTTATGATATTGAATATATTAAAAATATCTCTCTAAATCATGATTTAGTTATTTTCTTTAAGACTTTTATTTCAATTCTTAATGGTTAAGAAGTATTCTAGTATTTTCTAGATAGTTTACAATTTTATTTTTGTAGATGATAAAGTAATCAAGCAGTTCATATTAAGATGTCTTTAAATAAGATTGATAAAAAAAACTTAATCCGAATTTTAGAAAATTCAAATAGCTTTATTATTTTTGCAACGGGTAGATCTGGTACTGATTTTTTACAATCCTGCTATGATAAACACCCTCAAATCGCGAGTACTTCAGAAAAATCTGAAAATTTTTTTTATTTTATAAACAAGAATTATAAGATCCTCTTAGATTCAAAAAAGCTTTTTGCGACTTTAATGGTGAAAGAACTTCTTTTGAG
>CEUK01186560.1_pt1 | contig 14737 bp, 11 predicted proteins | sample 356451 | NCBI WGS metagenome assembly CEUK01 (sample SAMEA2622843, study PRJEB7988) | marine metagenome | isolation source: saline water (ENVO:00002010), including
GTGATTATTTGGTGCAGTATACCAGCTCGCAGCAGTATCGTTTCCCATGACTAAATACACATTCTGTGTTAGTGAATCCGTCGTCGATTCATAATAACCTTCTCCCTCTCTAAAAAGTTCAAACATATCATTATGAATACGGGAATGTACGGCTACAAATAAATCTAAATTTTCTTTTGATTTTTCCCAAGATAATTGTCCTCGAAAGGTTTCTGTTTCTTCATACTGAGTAGGGTATACAGGTGTATAAAAATTTTGAGCTCCAAATTTTTTATCTGCAAAACTCACTTCAAATTTAACTAGTCCATTATTCGTGTTCAGAGATGAGGAATAAGAACCGATCATCATTGTAGCATCTGTATTTTCGATATGACCGTCTGTTTTAGAACTACTTAAAGAAATTCTATGCCTAATATTCGTTTTACCAAAATCGATTCTCCCCTTAGTTCGATAAAAACCATATCCTCCCGCTTCAATAGTGCCAAAAAATCCATCCGATTGTGACGGACCAGTTATAATATTTACTGCACCTGAAAAAGCACCCATACCAATGAAAGGGGAAGAACCTCCACGAACAACTTCTATTCGATGTATATCTTCCGGATCATATGTTATATCCATTAGATGATGTCCTGTTTGTGGAGCACTCATTCGCACACCATTAAGTAACAAGGCTGTTTGTTCAAATGAACCTCCTCTCAGACTCAAATCGGCTTGAATACCTATCGTTCCTCTTTGACGATAATCAATACCTTGAGTTGTCTCAAGCACTTCTCCTATAGAAACAGCTGAAGATTGAATTATTTCTTCAGCTTTAATGACTGATATCGACCTTGGTGACTCTTCTTGGTCAAGTTTTTTAGGTCCAGAAGAAATCACAACTTCTTCAATATCAACAGTAACAGAAGATGATGTTTGCGAAAAAGCGGTAAATGAAATAAGTAGAGAAAAAAATAAAGTCGTAACACCTTGAATTCTCATAACATTCGGTTTTTTTAAACTTAATATTTATGATACAAACCTAGGAATTACAAAAATGTAATAGCTATTTAAAAGAAAAAGTCTTTAACAAGGCTATATTGAGATATCGTAGTTATTTGAATGTAACAGGACATAACTAAAAATAATAATATAATGGAAGGATGAAAGTATGTATTTAGCACTATGAAGTAACCTCACCAACAACAAAAATACTTCCGCAAATAAGTGCTTGTTCATTTTTCTTCTTAAATGATTTGATTCTTGCGGCCACAAATGCGTCTTGAACAGAATCGTATGCCTGTCCCTTTAATCCCTCTCGATATCCATATTCAGAAAGGATTTTAACATCCATAGATCTTGGCACATCTGCTGAGCACCAATACATAGTAGATGTCTTTGGAAATAAACGCATGATAGAACCCAAATCTTTATCTCCGACTGAGCCAAAAACTATATGAAGTTTTAGTCCTTCTAGTGAACGAATCAAACCACTAATACCATCGTAATTATGTGCGCAATCCAATAATACACTTCCATAATTACCACTTTCTTCAAGAATTTCTGACCTACCTCGTTGTCCTGAAATGTTACGATAATCATTTAATGCTTTTATTACATCATCCTCTTCAATATTCCATCCATGAAGTTTAAGAACCCTTAGAGTCTCGAATGTTGTTGCAGTGTTTTCTTTAAAGAAAGGACTTGGATCGTCGTGAATGCCATTGGGAACGATGCGGCCGTAGTGCATTTCTGAGCTAGTCTTGAGGGCTTGTTCAAGAATAATTGATTGTGCTTCTGCACGCATTTTTCCTAAAATAACAGGAACCCCATGTTTTAAAATTCCTGCTTTTTCTCTAGCAATGTCTCTTATCGTGTCGCCTAAAAATTGTTGATGGTCAAGACCAATGTTTGTAACAACACAAACCTCTGCATTAGGAATAACATTGGTACTATCTAAACGTCCACCCATTCCAGTTTCTAAAACAACAATATCAACTTGTTGTGATTTGAAATATCTCAAAGCCATTCCAAACGTGAGTTCAAAAAAAGAAGGTGAACCCCATTTTGATTCGAAAGATTCAACAAACTCTACAACTTCTTCTTCAGGAATCATTTCGCCGTTGATCCTTATTCTCTCTCTGAAATCAACAAGATGGGGTGAAGTGAAAAGTCCAACTTTATACCCTGAGTTTTGTAAAACTGCTGAAAGCATATGAGCAACTGTACCTTTCCCATTTGTGCCGGCTATATGAACATATTTTAGATCATTTTCTGGATTGTCAAGCATTTTACAGACAGCCTTTGTTCCATCAAGATTTGACTTATATGCTGCTGGACCGCTACGTTGAAACATAGGTAGTTTCGTGAAGAGGACGTCTATAGCCTCTTGATAAACCATCACTCTAACTCAAATCTAAAGTCCATATAACCTAGTCTTCTAGGTTTAGTAGATATTTCCCATATTGTAGATTTTGCAGCAATCATTGCAAGACGAATTAACTCTGTATCTGCATTATCTGAATTTACAGCATCAAAAATAGAAGAGATAACCTTACCATCAGAATTCACAACAATCTTCATTCTTATCAATCCTTCTTCTGTTGGTTTTTCATCTAGCCTAGGAGGACTTGTCATTGTTGCTCCATCAAGATATGCAGAATAATCATCTCCAGTAACTACTCCAGAACCTTCAATTTTTCCGTCTTCTGCACCTTGGTTGCCCATCCCTTCTGTTTCCCCTTCTGAGCCACCTCCACCTGAAGATGCAAATGCGTTTATGAGATTTGCGCCTGCTGAGGTTCTAATTGGTTCTTTAACCGTAACCTCTTCTATCACTTCCTCTACCTCTTCTGTTGGAACAACTACTTCGCTTTTCTCTGCAGTTATAATTTCTTCTGTCACAATTGGCTCGACAACTGATTCTATGCTTTCGTTTTCTTCAACTACTTCCTCTACAAACTCAGATGGGATTTCTGTTTCTGTTTCCCCACTAGCGTTATTTACTTCGCCTAAATCTGCAAATCCTACTGCTACATATTGTTCACCTGGAGGCGGATCTTGGATAGTGAATGCTGTTAGAAAAAAGCACAAAACAAGGATGCTCACGAAGATCACAGCAGTAAGAAAGCTTGCTTTACGCTTATGCTTCGAAGCGTTTATTTCGTGTAGTGCTTTACTCGACATTTTACTTTGGTGTTGAACCTAACATAACCTTCCACTGATTTGCTTTTGCAAGACCAATAATTTCTACTGTTTGGCCTGTAGGAACATTAGCATCAGCTTGTAGGTAAATTACTTTTTCATCCTGCTTTTGCATTTCTAGAATTAGTTTATTCTCTAAGTCAGATTGCAAAATTGCCCCACCCCCATTTAGGTGGTAAGTCCCATCTGCTGTTATACTCAACGTAAGATTTGGCGTGAGAGAAGTCGTTCCCTTACTCTTTGGAAGGTCTACGTTGACCCCATTACTCACAAGAGTTGAAATGATGATGAAGAAAATGAGCAGAAGGAATACTAGGTCCGTCATTGAACTGATACCTGCTGACACATTTATCTTATTTCTCGTTGAAAAACTCATTTAGCTGGTTCTTCTAAAATGTCGATGAACTCAATTGATGTAGACTCCATCTTGTGTACCACTTTGGAAACTCTACCCACCAAATGATTGTAGGCCATATATGCTATAATGCCCACAACTAGACCTACTATGGTAGTTATCATTGCTTGTTTAGTTCCTGCTGAGATATCACTTACTTGAACCGTGCCTGCGGCCTCCATGTCAAGGAAAACATTTACCATTCCTATTACAGTTCCAAGCATTCCTACCATAGGTGCAGCACCTGCAACAGTTGCAAGCATACTTATGTTCTTTTCTAGCTTGTAGATTTCTAGTTTACCTACATTTTCTATAGAAGTTGCAATGTCTTTGAGTGGTTTCCCGATTCGGGCTATACCTTTTTCCATCATTCGGGCCATTGGAGTATCGTTCTCTGAGCAAAGATTCTTAGCACTTGGTAATTGACCTTCGTTGATATAATCCTTCAGCTTGTTCATAAAGTCTGGAGACTCTGCCGCGGCTTTTCTAATTGCAAAGTATCTCTCGAAATAGACATACATGGCTATCAAGCTCATAAGGGCTAGAGGTAACATGATGTACCATCCACCTGTCATTAAAAGCTCAAGAACATTTACGTTTCTTTCTGTTAAACCTTCAAGTGCTGTGGTATTATCAGCTTGTAAGAGGAAAAATTTATACATGGGTAATTCGATAACATTATACTAAACGATAAAGTTCTGCGAAATAGTGCTTCGTATTAAAGACGCTCCCACGTGTTATAAAATTTTTTTAGTGCAAAAAGTAGCTGTTTTATGAAGAAATTATGCAAACATCAGAACGTACACTCCAGCACCAGCTAGGTAGCCTGCAATAGCGATAAGACTGATTTTTTTAAGGTACCAAATGAAATCCATTTTCTCCAAGCCCATCACTGCTACACCGGCAGCTGAGCCTATGATTAGAGCAGATCCACCTGTACCCGCACAGTAAGCTAAGAATTGCCAAAATTTTCCATCTTGTACAAACATTGAATCCCAATCACTCAATCCAGGCACTAATGCAATAACATCATACATTCCCATTGAAGCTGCTACAAGAGGGACATTATCAACTATTGATGACAGAAGTCCAATAGCGATATCAATTAAGTAAATGTTTTCAAGGCTAGCTCTAAGAAATTCTGCAGCTATAAGTAAGTGACCTGCTTCTTGAAGAGCTGATACTGCAAGTAGAATTCCTAAGAAGAATAATACACTTGCCGAATCAATTTTTCTGAGAACACCTACAACTGAAAGTTTGGACTTGTCCTCAATATTTTTCTCTCTATGCAAAATCTCTGTTAAAAACCACATAGCTCCTAAGGATAGCATCATTCCCATAAAAGGTGGTAGATGAGTAACCGTTTTAAAAAATGGTACGAAAAGCAGCCCTACAACTCCACAAATAAAGACAATGTTTCTTTCAATGTTAGTGTTTGCAAGTCCTGTGTTTTCATGTAGCACAGGCCTACTTACTTCACCATTTAACTTAAAAGACATGATCCCTAGAGGAACCAACATTGCTACTATTGATGGTATAATTAGATTTACAACAATAACTGGAGTAGTAAGTTGACCCCCAATCCAAAGCATTGTAGTTGTAACATCTCCAATAGGTGACCAAGCACCACCAGCGTTGGCAGAAATTATCACCATACCTGCAAAAATCCACCTTGTCTCCTTGTCGCTTATAAGCTTTCTCAATAAAGAAATCATTACAATTGATGTAGTAAGATTGTCAAGTACAGCAGAGAAGAAAAAGGTTATAATGCAAATAATCCAAAGTAGTTTAACCTTGTTATTAGTCTTTATTTTATCCGTTATTACTCTGAACCCTTCATTAGCATCTACAAGCTCTACAATAGTCATGGCACCTAAGAGAAAGAATAGAATACTTGAGATTTCCTCCATGTGATGAAAAAGCCTATGTTCATAGAAAACACTTAGTAATCCATTTCCGTCATGCTCATGCATAAATGCTTGATATGCTTCACTTAAATGAGCAGGAGCTTCTGGATAACCGAGTACAAATAATGCCCAACAAATAGTTCCAGTTAATAGTGCAGAAGCAGCTTTATCAACGTGAATATTGTGTTCTAATGCAATAGCTAAATAGCCTAAAACAAATACGGTTAATAGAATGGCAGATATCATTTTAAAAGTGTATTTAGGGATTTTTCAAATGCAGTTGCAGTGAGGAGAGTTGTTTCAGATCTCATCGAATATGTAGCTTCAAGTGCTTGTTTTATGATTACTGAGGTATCGGTGAAAATTGCTTTGTCTTTCATATCTACGTTTTCACAACTCATTAGGTATGCAAAAACTCTAGCCATTCCACAATTAGCAATAAAGTCAGGAATTACTGTGATTCGTTCATCTACTGATGCTGCAATCTCTCCGTAGAAAATTTCTGGGTCAGCAAAAGGAACATTTGCTCCAGAACTGATTACCTGAAGACCTGAGTTTATAAGCCTATCTATTTTGTCTTGGGTTATAAGCCGAGAACCTGCACACGGAAGGAATACATCAGCTTCAATATCCCAAATTTTATCATTAATATCTTGGAAACTGATCATTTTCGGAGCGTTTAAAGAGTTTCCGTCCTTTTCATTGAAGAGTTTAGTGATAGATTTAAAATTGAGACCATCTGTGTCAATAATTCCACCTGCTCTATCGATGATACCAACTACAGAAGCTCCTGCTTGAGTGATGTAGTACGCAGCAGCTGAGCCAACATTACCCCATCCTTGGATAATTACTCTTTTACCCTCAAGTGTCCCTCCGTATATGTCGTAGAAATGACGCACTGATTCGCTCACACCGTATCCAGTAATTAAATCTGCTACTCGATATTTTCTACTTAAGTCAGGAGAAATATTAGCATCCTCAACAATCTTAGAAACACCCTGTCTTAGGTTTCCAATTCTCCGTACTTTTTGAGCTTCATCCGGTTTGAAGTGACCATTGAAGACTCCTTCTTGTGGATGCCAAACTCCGTTTTCTTCGGTGATTGGAATTACTTCGTGAATTTCATCGACATTCATATCTCCACCCGTTCCGTAGTAATTTTTAAGAAGAGGAGTCACAGCTGCATACCAACGTTCTAACACCTCTCTTTTGCGAGGATCGTTAGGGTCAAAATTGATCCCTGATTTTGCTCCACCTATTTGCGGACCTGAAACAGTGAATTTCACCTCCATAGTTTTGGCAAGAGATTCTACTTCCCTTTGGTCGACCTCAGTGTGCATTCTAGTTCCGCCACCAGCGGCGCCTCCGCGAAGTGAATTAATTACCACCCATCCTTCAGCCTCTGTTTCACTATCTTTCCATGAGAAAACTATCTCTGGACTCTTTTCTTCGTAAGCTTTGAGTAAATCTCGCATCTTCACCGATTAATTTGCCGGCAAAGATACTACATCAAGGTAGCCAAATTGCACCTGAAGACGTTGGTCTTGATGCTCCAGTAACTGTATTTAGTACGTTATCCATCAATAGCCACCTTTGTAGGCCTAAAAATGCAAAACCATATGCCTCTTTTGCATCTATCATTGGCGCCTCACAAATATGTAGTTCAGCATCCTTGACAAGCATAGAAAGTCTCTCCATTAGATAAGTGTTCCTAGCTCCTCCACCTGAAAAAAGCACCTTACCTTTTGGAAGGTCTTTCGAAATTGTATGAGCTATGTATTCAACGGAAGTGCACAAGATGTTTTCTAAAGAAAACCCATTATTTCTTACCAAAACTGGAACTAAGTCATTGTAAAACCACTCCATACCTAAGCTTTTGGGTGGTTTTAAATCGTGGTATTCAAGATCAAGCAATTCTTTTAAAAGTGATTCAGAAATGAGTCCTTTGCGAGCCATTACTCCATCCTCATCAAAATCTTTACCAACTTCTCTAGCAATGAGATTCAGTAAATTATTGCACGGCCCCATATCCCAAGCAATAGTTTCATCATCAGAGCTAATACTAATGTTAGAAAACCCACCTAGGTTGACACATGCTTTATAATCGGAAAATAGAATTTTATCCACCATTGGAATAAGTGGTGCACCTGTTCCTCCGTAGGCCACATCAAGACTGCGTAAATCACAAATAGTTGGTATTGATGTGCAAGCAGCTAAAATTGCACCTGAACCTATTTGTAATGTAACTCCGTCATCTGGTTTATGAAAAACCGTGTGACCATGAGAGCATAGAAGGTCGGCTTCGAGTTTCATGTCAACCACCTTTGACGCAGCGAATTCAGACCAATCCTTTTCTAAATACCTAAGGTCAATCCCACTTAGTTCCATTGATTGTCTTAGCCTAGACCAAAGCTCCTCAGGGTACTCAAAGCACTCGAAATTGAGAAGCTCTCCCTTCCAATCTCCATTATCGTCAATTTCAAATTGAGCCCTAGCAATGTCCAAACCATCGAGGGATGTTCCACTCATTAATCCAATGACGGTCCAAGATTTATCTTGGGCATGTGTTGTCGTATCTTCGTATTCCATTCGAGTGAAAAGATAAAGATGAATTTCGAACTTTCAGAAGAGCAATTAGCAGTACGTGGCGCAGCAAGGGATTTTGCCCAAAATGTGCTTAAGCCGGGTGTAATTGAGCGCGACAATGAGCAGAGATTTCCTGCTGATGAGATCCGTCAATTAGGCGAACTTGGTTTTCTAGGTTTGATGGTTGACCCTAAATATGGCGGATCAGGTATGGATGTAATGAGCTACGTTCTCGCTATGGAGGAAATAAGTAAAGTCGACGCATCTACTAGTGTTTGCATGAGTGTATGCAACTCTTTATACTGTTATGGAATTGAGGCTTATGGTTCTGAGGCGCAGAAGGAAAAGTACCTGAAACCTGTCGCTAGCGGTCAGAAAATCGGAGCTTTTTGCTTGAGCGAGCCTGAGGCTGGTTCTGATGCCACTTCGCAAAGTACCACTGCCATTGATATGGGTGACCACTACCTACTCAATGGAACTAAGAATTGGATTACTAATGGTGGATCTGCTTCTTATTATATTGTTATAGCCCAAACAGACGCTGGAAAGGGTCACAAAGGCATCAACGCTTTAATCGTTGAGCGCGATATAGAGGGCTTCATTGTTGGTGCAAAAGAAGACAAGCTAGGAATTAGAGGTTCTGACACACACACTTTGATGTTCACAGACGTGAAAGTTCCAAAGGAAAACAGAATTGGCGAAGATGGGTTTGGATTCAAATTCGCAATGAAAACTTTGAGCGGTGGCCGTATAGGAATCGCAGCACAAGCCCTAGGAATTGCAGCCGGCGCATACGAATTAGCTCTTGCATATTCGAAAGAGCGAAAGACATTTGGCAAGGAGATTTACAAGCACCAAGCAATTGGATTCAAACTTGCAGATATGGCAACACAAATTGAGTGCGCTCGACTTCTAGTATACAAAGCAGCTGCACTTAAGGACGCCGGAGAAAACTACGAACTTGCATCAAGCATGGCCAAACTCTACGCATCAGAAGTAGCAATGAAACAAACTGTGGAAGCTGTACAAATCCATGGCGGTTACGGTTTCGTTAAAGAGTATCACGTAGAAAGATTAATGCGTGATGCTAAAATCACACAGATCTATGAGGGAACTTCAGAGGTTCAAAAAATCATAATCTCGAGAAGCATCTTGAAGGACTAACTGTTAATCTATCCTTTCATTTCTGGTATTCCAAACTGTGCGATCACCCTTGTAGTGCACTACTACCTCTTTTTTGCCATCTGAATTAGTATCCATCATCTGGACTCTATCAGCTTTGACCATGCCTGATATCCCAACTTCTAAAGCATCACCAAATGTGTACTCCTTCAACCAACCTTCTGCATCTATAAACAAAACTGAAGTTTTACTGATGTTACTAGATAGCCTGAAAGCTGGAGCATAATTAGAATTTACCTTAACTGATGTACTCGCCCTTTTACCCCCCGTTCTCTTTAGCAGATGCACACTTGAATCACTACATCCTGCATAAATATAATCCTTAGAACCTACTTTGATGTGATGAATATGTTCAACAAACACACCGTCCCTAAGCTTTTTAAAATTCCAACCTGAAGTTCGAATTCCTTCTCCTGTTATGTTAGATATTTTCCCATCTGATGTCGCTACTAGGAATCTATATTTTCTGTTTCTATCATAATCCATCACAGCAAATCCTGTTATATCAGCCGATGGTATATATGGATATCCCTTTACACTATTTCCCTTCACATCTATCAGAAAAACTCCATCGGATGTTGCAAAAGCTGTTTGGTATTTCCCGTTTTTATAGATGTCTATCTCGTATGCTAAACCTATGGGTTCGTTTTCTATTTCCACAGCCCATACCACACCACCATCTTCCCCCACTGCTTCAACAACTCCCCTTTCAGAATCGAACAAAATATCTAAATCCGATCTAGTTCTATGATTTCTTACTATACCCAAAAGAGACTCATGTGTATCTAATGACTTATCAGAAACATCATTTTCATCAATTTGTATTTGTTCCACCGAGTCATCAAAAACCCAAACATATCTGTCACCTAAATCAACAGCTAGATAAGTTCCGCCCTGTGCTCTAACTACAGCAACGTATTTATGATTTAGATCAGAACTGTCATTCTCAATTTCTAGTCCTCCTCTATCAAAAACATACTTGGGAATCCTAAGTTCATCTTCCCAAACGACAACCTCGTTGTTTGACCTTTCTAGAACATAACCCAAATCACTCTTAAACAATCTTGAATTTACTCCCTCTTCCAATCGCCATCTAAGAGCCATCTCACCCGGCTCATCGCTCCAAGACCTCAGACTCAACATATCCCCCATTAAGACTCCTCCTCTCCACTCTACAAACTTCCACCCTGCAGGCACAACAGCATCCACATCGTATGAGTGCACAATTTTCAAAGATTCTCCAAGTTCATTGGTGCCTGAGAAACTAGTTATTGGAAAAGAGGGGTTTTCATAGCTAATTGTCCATGTAGTGAAAACATCTGAAGCATAATTAGTTGGGTCTGAAGCATCAAAGCTATCTACCGTCTTAACGCTGAAATACAATACAACAGAAAGGTATGCTAAAGCTAAAGCTGAAACTAAAATCAAGAATTGCCTCATAGTGCTAATATTAAGAAATGCGACTCCAATTTGGGCGGTCTTCGAGAATTCTATCCAAGTTTATTTTTAATATCTGATTCTTCGATTTTTCTAGTTTAGGATCGTCATCTAGAATTTGACTAGCCATATATCTAGCAGTTACCATAAGATCTCTATCTCTCATTAAATCTGCCATCTGCAAATCGGGAACACCACTTTGCTGAGTACCCATTACATCACCAGGTCCTCTAATTTCCATATCCACTTCAGCAATCTCAAATCCATCATTTGTTCGACACATAGTTTCTAACCTACGTCTCGCCTCAGAACTAAACTCATCCTTAGTCATAAGTATACAGTAACTCTGTTCTCCACCTCGGCCAACACGCCCTCTCAACTGATGCAACTGACTTAGCCCAAATCTTTCAGCACTTTCAATCACCATCAATGTAGCGTTTGGCACATTTACTCCAACTTCAATTACAGTAGTAGCTACCAAAATTTGAGTCCTTCCTTCAGCAAACCTATGCATCTCCATCTCTTTATCGTTTGGCTTCATTCTCCCGTGAACCACGCTAAGCTTAAATTTGGGAAGAGGGAACCTACGAGTCAAACTCTCATACCCATCCATGAGATCCTTGTGATCTAATGTTGCGCTCTCTTCAATAAGAGGATACACTACATAGACCTGACGACCTTCTAAAATTTGTTTTTCAATGAAATTGTGGACTGCCAATCTGTTGGCATCTGTTCTATGAACCGTTTTGATTTCCTTCCTGCCTGGTGGCATTTCATCTAATACACTACAATCAAGATCGCCGTATGAAGTCATAGCCAAAGTTCTAGGAATTGGTGTTGCTGTCATTACTAAAACATGTGGAGCTGTTGATGCTTTAGCCCACAGTTTGCTCCTTTGCGCCACCCCAAATTTATGCTGTTCATCAATAACCGCAAGTCCTAGATTTTGAAATTTAACAGCTGGTTCAATCAAGGCATGAGTACCAATAATTATATCCACTACACCATTTTCAAGTCCCTGAAGTATCGGTCTTCTCGCCGATTTTGTGACTGAACCCGTCAACAACTCTACCCTAACATCCATCTCACCTAGTAACTCTGTTATTCCATTAAAATGTTGCTGAGCAAGGATCTCTGTTGGAGCCATAATACAAGCTTGGTAATTATTGTCAATCGCAAGTAGAGAAGTCATCAAAGCAATTATTGTTTTGCCCGATCCCACATCACCCTGTAGCAATCTGTTCATATGAGAACCCGTATTGAGATCAGCACGGATTTCTTTCATTACTCTCTTTTGGGCTCCAGTAAGTGCGAAGGGAAGATTCTCCTTGTAGAAATAATTAAACTTTTCTCCAACAGATTCAAATCTCACTCCTTTCAAATCAACTGTCACTTCCTGTTTCTGCTTCAATAAAACCAACTGTAAGTAAAGCAACTCCTCAAATCTCAACCTCTTCAAAGCTCGGTCAGCTTCTTGAGGAGTCTTTGGTGCATGAACCTTCTCAAAAGCCTCAGCCCTTCCTGGAATTTGAAGCATTGCAAGCATATCATCTCCTAGTGTCTCATCAACTTCACACCTAACCTCAGCCCAAGCAACTCTAATCAATCGGCCCAAACCCGAGCTGTGCAATCCCCTTGATGTAAGTTTTTCAGTTGACGAATAAACTGGGTGTAATCCACCTCCACCTCTTTTGTCATATTGATCTGCTCTCTCTACTTCAGGATGAGGAATATTCCACTTCCCCTTATAATTCTGTGGCCTTCCATAAACTACTACAGTAATATCAACTGGTAGTTGGCTCATTATCCATTTCCCACCTTTAAACCAAACCAGCTCAATCTTCGATTCACCATCATCAAATAGTACAACAAGCCTAGCGTTACGACCGACTCCAACTATCTTTTTGGATACTATTTTCCCCTTCAGTTGAAGAGCATATGTATCAACAGATATGTCTGAAATTTTATGGAACTGAGATCTATCCTCATACCTAAAAGGTAGGTGTTGGATAAGGTCGTAGAAAGTGAAAATACCAAGCTCATTCTGAAGAAGTTCAGCCCTCTTGGGCCCTACCCCTTTGAGGTAAGAAATAGAAGTATTTAATGAGTTCAGTTGATTACTAGACATACGGCTTATGCAATCTACCGCATCTAATAATTTATACCAACATCAAGACAGGATTCTCTAGTAGATTTTTGAAATCTTGTAAGAATGCTGCTCCGGTTGCTCCATCCACAACTCTGTGATCACAGCTTAGACACACCTTCATTACATGACCAGGGACAACTGCACCGTCTTTTACAACTGGCACCTCATTGATACCTCCTATAGCTAGGATACATGCGTCAGGTGGGTTGATAATTGCAGTGAAATTTTCAATGCCAAACATTCCCAAATTAGAAATCGTGAATGTATTTCCTTCCCAATCCTCAGGTAGAAGCTTTTTAGATTTGGCCTTAGCAGCAAACTCTCTAACCTCATCTCCGATGCCTGCGAATGATTTGCCATCAGCAAAACGAACAACAGGAACTAAAAGGCCGTCCTCAACGGCAACAGCAACACCAATGTGTACGTGCTCGTTGTAGCGGATTCTATCCTCTAACCAAGAGCTGTTTACAGCTGGGTGCTTACGAAGAGCCATTGCCGCTGCCTTTACAACCATGTCATTGAATGATACCTTGTATAGACCTTGATCATTGATTGCCTTACGAGCTTGAATGGCGTTAGTCATGTCAATACTCAAATTCAGATAGAAATGTGGAGCAGTGAATTTGCTTTCAGCAAGACGTGAAGCAATGATTTTTCTCATTTGGCTTACTCCAACCTCAGTAAATTTCTCCTGAGTCATAACTGGCATACCAATAGCGCCTGACATCTTGAAGTTTTCTACGTCGCGCTTTACGATACGACCACCTTCGCCGGAACCAGGGATTCTACTTAATTGTAAACCAAGTTTCTCAGCCAATTTCTTTGCAAGAGGTGATGCTACAACTCTATCATTTCCTGATGGTGGTGCAGGGGCAGCAGCTTTTGGTGTTAATGGAGCTGTAGGAGCAGGTGTTGGTGCTACTGGAGCGGGAGCAGCTGCGGGAGCATCCGGTTTTTCCTCAACTGCAGGCTTTTCCTCAACTACAGGCTTTTCCTCAACTTCGGGAACTGAGGCTTCTTCAGCTTTTAAGAGCTCTTTATAATCCTCACCCTTTTCTCCAAGAATACAAAGCACACTATCTACAGGTGCAGTTGAGCCTTTTTCAACTCCTATATAAAGAAGGAAACCGTCTTGGAATGACTCGAATTCCATAGTAGCCTTATCTGTTTCGATTTCGGCTAGTAAATCCCCACTCTCAACCTCGTCACCAACTTTTTTATGCCATTCAGCAACGACACCTTCAGTCATTGTATCGCTTAGTTTGGGCATTTTTACAATCTCAGCCATAGTTCAATATTGTTAGGTATTAGTCCTTTACGAACGGATAATCTTCTTGTATATAGACGTCTTCGTATAACTCATGTGGCTCAGGAAGCGGACTCTCTTCTGCAAATTTCACAGCCTCTTCAACTTCAGCCTTAACTTCTTTTTCGACAGCTTTAATTTCATCAGCAGTCATCCACTTTTGGTCTAAAAGAACTTTCTTAACGTGTGTAATAGGATCCTTCTCTTGGTACTCGTGAACTTCATCTTTAGTCCTATACTTCTGAGGATCTGACATTGAGTGACCTTTATATCTGTAGGTCTCAATATTCAATAAAGTAGGTCCTTGACCCTTTCTCCCTCGTTGTGCAGCTATCTTAATTGAAGCGCACACATCCTCAGGACTCATGCCGTCAACAGTTTCAGCAGGCATGTCATAACTAAGTGCGATTTTTGACATATCAGTTACGTTTGTTGTTCTTTCTACACTTGTACCCATAGCGTATTGGTTGTTCTCAATGATGAATATCACCGGAAGCTTCCAGTTCATTGCCATATTAAATGTCTCGTGTAGTATTCCCTGACGTGCAGCTCCATCGCCCATGAAACACACAGTAACGTGATCTTCATCTCTG
>CEUK01354162.1_pt1 | contig 14716 bp, 10 predicted proteins | sample 356451 | NCBI WGS metagenome assembly CEUK01 (sample SAMEA2622843, study PRJEB7988) | marine metagenome | isolation source: saline water (ENVO:00002010), including
ATGGATTGGCATTGTCCTTTTGATCTATTACGGCTGGTTGATGTGGGCACACAGTAGCGACGAAAGCCACGAAGATATGGAAGGCGAGGCGAGAGGATTCCTCGAAGGATTCTCGATTGCCTTTTTCAATCCAAAAATTGCGTTGTTCCTTGTCGCAGTACTTGCCCAGGTTCTCGAATCAGGAATGAGCCTTGAAACGAAACTTGTCATTGGGTTCATCGGCATGGCCATCGATATGGCTTGGTACGTGTTGGTTGCTGTGTTCTTGACTGGAACGCCCTTGCTCGACTGGTTACGTGCAAATGGCACGGTCGTGAATCGGTTAACAGCTGCCGTTCTCTGGGGATTTGCTGCAACGGTCATGCTTGGAGTCATCGCGAGTTAGCGTTGACATCTTGGACAAAGGAAGGTCGAACGTCCAGACTGGGTGATTCGTTCAATCGTTCCACCACAGTTTGCCTGCAAGCATGGCTGATCTTCTCGATCGTAGGCTTGGAAGTGATGTCCAAAGTAGCCAAGTGTTCCATTTACATCTGCAAAATCGTTCAACGAACTACCACCAACTTCAACCGCTTGCTCAAGAACTTGAACGACGTTTTCATGCAATCGTTGCAATTTTTTCGTCGGCTTTCCATCTTTTCGAACCAAGGTCTTGCTTTGTCGCTGGGGGTGAATTCCACTCCGATGCAATGCTTCGCATGCATAGATGTTACCAACTCCAACAACAACGCGTTGATCAAGCAATGCGACTTTGATGTTCGTTGTTTTGTTATGCAATTTCTTGGCAAGTTGCTTCGCACTCCAATCACCAAAGGGCTCAGGTCCCAACGATTCGAGCAGAGGATGAATTTGCTCTTCAGCGACTTCAATCAAATCCATGATTCCAAATCGACGAGGATCGGTGTACACAGCAACGCTTCCATCATCAAAACGGAACTCAACATGGTCGTGACGGCCATCGAATCCAGTGGCTGAGCCAAATCTCGACACTTCGTTCTTGGTTGCTTCAAATTGCTTTACCTTCTCTGAATCGAAGAGTGTGTATCGCCCCGACATCCCAAGATGCGAGAGAATGATTCGTCCGTCATCGAGATCCAAAAGAAGATACTTCGCTCGACGACGTATGGAATCGACGCTTCGACCAGTGATGCGTGATGCGAATTTATCAGGAAAAGGAAATCGAAGGTTGTCTCGTCGAAGGATGACTTCAGTAATCCTTCGCCCAAGCATGGCTTGCTCAAGTCCTCTTCGCACAGTTTCAACTTCAGGAAGCTCTGGCAGTCGCTCACCTCCTTCGAACGACGAAGAGTGCGTGCTGGTCTTCAAATCCTGTCAAATTGATGTGTTCAAGGAGTTCTACTTCGCTTGAGAGTTGAGCGATAGCAGCAGAAAAGATGTCCTCGTCTCCACCTTCATTGTGACGTTCACTCGCTGCCTTAAGCGATAACAAACCAATTCCGTCCATGCTCAAGAATCGACGAACTGCTGAAAGAAAAATCTCAACTTGACCTGCTTGTGCAACGTCTTGAAACAACCAATCGACACGTGATGGAATCAGGACGCCCCACGCATCAAACTTCCTTGCATCGCCTAAGACTGGTACCAATCCTGGTCGATGTTCGGCGAGGTAGGTTAGATCTCGAAGGCAACGAGGAGCAAGGTCAACGGCCACGAGTCGTCCACCAAACCGATTCTTTGCTCCACAGAGATGGTCATGGAGATGAGAAATTGTCGTACCGTGTCCTGCACCGAGATACAAAACGGTCGAGCCAGCATCTGGTAGCAGCAACGATGGATTATTCCTCGTTCGAAGAATTCCTGCCCCAAGCTTGGAACGGTTTGGGTCCCAACGCCTGTGTTCTACACCTCGGAACTTTCGCAACGATTCGCCTCGAACTGCTACGCCAGGATTGGCATTGACGGTCCAAACATTTCGTCCTTCCAACAACACTGTTTCGGAAACTGGTCGAATGCGTCGATGCTTGGCCAAACGACCACCTCAACGCCTTGGAGGCTTGGAAAATTCTTTTCTAATCGCCTCAACCTTAGCTTCCACTTCATTAACATCATCCTGACTCATGGGCGTTCCTTCAAACGCATCGATTCGAGCAGCAATACTGATTTTTGAAGCCAGCATTCGTGCTATCTTCCCTCGTACCCAACGTGGTGAACGTGAAATCCATGGATGCATGAAGATATGACCGTGCTTCGGCGGAGCGGTACCACTGCGCAAATGACTGAAGAACGCCTTTTCCGCTCCCAGAACCTGAACGGTTCCTGATGGAAGTCGAGCAAGACGTGAACGGCCATGTGCTTCGACGCACAAACGGGCTGCAAGGAGTGGGCCAACGAGTGCTGACGTCGATGGAAGGTGGGCTTGTGCAGCAACACGAATTGCATGTTCCAATCGATCGAGTTGTCGCCCCTGGTTGGAAACCATTGCGGCCCAATCATGAAGCGACTTCCATTCTGAATCTGAAGGTTGTTCGTAGGCATCATCGACATCCAACATCGAGGCAAAGGCAGACAGTGAATCAACACCGCTGAGTTGTCCAGCCACTTGTGTGCGATTTCGCTCGAAACGTGCAGACGGTAAGAAGAGGCCAACCCATTCAACCAGTCGTGCTTCCATGGTAAGATGCAATGTTCGAAGTTCTTCGCTTGCTCTTAGAAGGTGCTCCAATCGACGATCAGGGTCGGCTGCAGAAACTGCAACACCTTCTTTTGCAAGTAAAAGGGCTGCTTCATCAGCAACTTGCAATTGACTTGCAGTTGGTTGAGGAATCTCAAATTCAGGCAACTCAGCGGATCCATGCGCAGTTGGTTTTGCTTCAGGGAATCGCTCTTTCAGCACAATGGCCTCTGGAGGCAAATGGCCTTCAGCAATCAATTGGAGGCGCTCTTTTGCGCCATGAACTGAGAATCGGGCTTCGTTGATTTCGACGTCGAGGATGTCTCCCTCATCGTTGACAACGGCTGCAGATTGCCAGGAATACCACAGCCACATGGGTCTCCCAATCCACCATTGGAATTGAATGTTGTCACTTCAATAACGGGATTGAATTTATTCCGTAGCAAAAATAAAACCTTACTGCAAGCACAACCACCATGATTAAAAGGAACATGTCGATGGATTGCCATGTTTTGCCCTGAATGTGGGACCCTGTCTTTCCCTAGTCCTTCTGGCGACATTACGTGTACCAACTACAAATGCGGCTACACTGGTCCTGCCAATGTAAAGATGAAGATGGATGGGAAGGAAATCGACCTCTCCAAAACAAAAACGACCACCAAGGCTGAAAAGCGCGAATATGAAATCATCAAAGATTCAGATCAGCGCAAAGGTGTCCTCTCAACAGAATCGTACATGTGCCCTAAGTGCGATTGTACAGATGTGTACTTCTATCTCGAACAAACACGTTCATCTGATGAACCAGAAACTCGAATGTTGACCTGCAAAGACTGCGGTCATGGTTGGCGAGAATACTGATCAGTAATCGCTCTCGACACGCGGAGCGAGGAAGTAGTCGACTTCAGCGGCTCCATTTTCGAATGTGAAATTCATGGCAAGTGGGAAATTTTCCCCGAATTGAATCGTCACATTGTCGCCAGCACCAAATCGGCGAGAGAGTGGCTCAAGGTATGTCAAGCTGTATTGGCTTCGTGCAGCTCCGTCGCAGACAAGTTCGTCCATTTCGTCCTTGTCAAACGAGATGTTGACGGAGTCTGTGTTGTTGCGTACGTGTACCTTGAATGAGGATTCGTCGATGCTGAAATTCACGAGGTCGCCAACTTGCTTTGCGGCCTTGAGTGCCTGTCCAAGTTCTGCACCGTTCATCACGACCTTGCACGGCAGGTCCAACTTCGGCAAGGATGGAGGTGATGCCATTGTGGCGTTGTCAAGCGGACGAAGGTTGCGGACAATCTTGCCGAGACTCATGGTGAAGTCACCACCATCTTGATGGGATATTTCAATCAAATCTCCTGAACCACCTAGCGTGGTTACTTCTCGAATCTTCTTCATTTCGAGACCAATTTTCTTCGCATCCAGTTCCCAACCATCAAACGCTGCTGCATCGACCGTGAGTTTGATCATGGCAACGTGAGATGAATCAACGACTCGTACGGTCAATCCATCTTCATCAAAGTCAAATCTTGCATCCTCAACAACAATCATAAGTGTATCGAGAATCTTGCTAATCAGTTCTTGGCGAGCTGTGACGTTCAACATATGAGGCACCCCTGCAAGTATCCTCTCATTTCGACGGCTTATGAACTTACTATTCCACACATGCCCATTTCGCGCGTTGGATGACCTTTCATTCGCCGACGTCTTCAAGAACCCTCGGCACAAGTAATCGACATGACTGAAGCGCTGGATATTGTCATCATCATCATTGCGAGTGGGCTGGGCATTGGCCTTGGTTGGCTTCTTGCTAAAATGAAATTTTCAACGGAATTGGTCCGTGCTGAAGTTGAAGCACAAGCCGCACAGGGCAACAAAGCAACCCTTGTGGCTGAAATGGAAAGTGTTGCAACCGCTGTAGCACGTCAGAATTCGGAGGACTTCCTTCGGCTTGCAGAGGAGCGATTGGGCAAGGTGCAATCGGAAGCCAACAAGGATTACGATGCACGAAAAAAGGAAGTCGAACTCCTTGTTTCTCCAATCAAAAATCACCTCGAAAAGCTGGAAAAAGCAACCAACGAAATGGAAAAGAATCGAGAAGGTGCCTACCAGGGTATCAAACGAATGGTCGAAGGGTTGCAAGAGCAAACAACCAATCTTCGAGACACCAATGTCAAACTCTCAACTGCCCTTCGAGGGTCCATCAAAGCAAGAGGCAATTGGGGCCAAGTCGCACTCAAGAACATTGCAGAAGCAGCAGGTATGCTCGAGCATTGTGATTTTGATGTCGAGGTGACACTCAAGTCAGGAGCAGGAGGTGCTCGGGTGGACCTCTTGGCGAAAATACCGAATGGAGGTCATGTACCTGTTGACTCGAAGGTTCCGCTGGCTGCCTACTGGGATGGCCTGGAAATGGAGGATGGTGAAGCCCGTGCTCTCAAAATGAAGGAGCATGCCAACGATGTCAAGAAACACGTCAATGATCTGGCTGCTCGTGACTACCCCCGGCTTTTGGAAGGAACTGATTTTACAGTCATGTTCATCCCTGCCGAGCCGATTCTATCTACGGCATTTGAATACGAACCATCTTTGCAAGAGTATGCATTTAGCAAACATGTCCTCATTGTCACGCCAGTCACACTTCTCGCTCTGTTGCGAACAGTGGGCCTCTACTGGCATCAGCAATCCATGGCTGAAAATGCACGAGAAATTCACGGGCAAGCCAAGGAATTCTACGAGCGAGCAACGAAATTCAGCCATGACCTTGCAAAATTGGGCCGAAACCTGAACACCGTCGTTGGTGCATACAATGATGCAGTCGCAACGTACGATTCCCGCATCATTCCTTCAGGCAGAAAGCTTGAGGCACTCAAGGTCACGGAAGGCATGCAAAAGACGATGGCAGAACTTCCAGAGGTTGGCTCAAGCGTACGTGACATCAAGCATCTTAAGCGAGATGACGATGATGAGTGAAGCATCTTTTTGATATGTGAGTTCCAACACGCAAGGCCATGGTGGAGCCCGTACTCAAAGAGGATGGAACGCCGTACAAGGTTGCAATTTTGATTCCAACCATCAACAATGCTGACGAACTGGCCATCGTTTTGGACAGGCTTACACAGCAGACCTACCCTGATATTGAAATCGTCATTTCAGATTCAAAATCGAGAGACCACACCAAAGATGTCTGTGGAAAATATGGAGCGACGTGGATTGAAGACCCATCCACGAATCGCGCTGACGCATGCAATTTCGCACTGAAACAAATGGACCATGATCTCGTTCTTTTTACCGACGATGACACCATTCCTCCTCTCGACTGGGCTGAGAAGCTCATTCGATGGTTCAAAAATCCGGAAGTGGGAGCCGTTGGTGGACCAAATTTTGCCCCGGATGAAGACCCATTTGGGGCGAAGTGTGCCGATGTTGCTTTCTGTACCAAATTCATGACGGCAGGCACTCGTTACGGTGCACAACCTCGTGGCGAATTGGTTCCTATCACGCACAATCCTGGTGTCAACTGCGCTCACCGAATGGAAAACCTTCGTCAAGTCAACTTTTTCGAACCGGGATGCATTGGGGCTGAGGATGTCGTTCTCGATGCGAAGATTCAGAGAGAAGGGCACAAACTGTTCATCGACCCTTCCAACGTCATGCCACACCGTCGACGAAGGCCATTCAAGCCGTACATGAAGCAGATGCGGAACTACGGTTACACCCGCATGGTTGCCAACAAGCGATGGCCTGAGATTGCAACATGGTCGCACACTGCTATTGGGTTCTTCCCTTGGCTTACGGTTGCTGCGATTCTCACACTGGTAGCAGGCGTTGCAACAGGTGGAGCAACCGATTATCCATGGTTCTCCATTGATGGAGATTGGACGTTGCCACGTCTCGCAGTTCATGGTACACTCGGCCTCATGGGTCTTTACATCGGTCTTTCATGGCTTGGAGCTGCAATTGGAACAAGTCCGCACCGATCGATCGGAACGGTTGCTCTTGCACCACTGTTCGTATTCCTTGCGCATTGGGCCTATGGACAAGGCGTTAACAAGGCGTGGAGAGAGATTCGAAGAACTGGTGGCGCAGCAGGTGTTGGCCGTCAAATCGATGACCGTGAACGAACACTTTGAGTCGCATAATCGACGCAATGCCTTTCAATGAATGAAATCAAGACAGCCTATGGCTGAACGAGCGCTTGGCGAGATTTCTGATGAAGAAGAAATCTGGCTGACAATACGTTCGGTCCTTACCGTTACTCGAGTAGCGGTGCTCTTTGGCACCATCATCGTATCCGAATTCTTTGAGCAATACTACATCCTTGACCTAACCGTTGCAATCTGGTCACTCATCGTTGGCATTCCTCTGTTCTTCTTTATTTCAGTGCTCATTCTCTGGGGAAACAAAGCTTTCATCCCTGCCAGCACGCAAGAACAAGTCTCCACCATTCTTCGTCCGATTCTCGAACGAACCTGATCACATTCCAGCCATGTCACCGGTTTGGATGGTCCACTGGCTCGCATAGACACCTTGGTGCTCAACCAATTCGTCGTGCTTTCCACGCTCGACGACAGCCCCATCAACCATGGCTAAAATTTCGTTGGCATTACGGATGGTACTCAATCGGTGAGCAACGGCGATGGTTGCTCGGCCTGAACCAGTACTGAGCAGATTCTCCTGAATGCGGCGCTCTGTTTCCGCATCGAGTGCACTTGAAGCCTCATCAAGAATGAGCAGTGATGGTTTCTTCAACAATGCACGAGCAAGTGAAACACGGGCTCGCTGTCCACCACTCAGCATCGCACCTCGATCGCCAACCATTGTCTCGATGCCATCTTCCAATTCCTCCACGAATTCAAGCGCTCCAGCAAGTTCCAATGCTCTTCTTAGGTCGCTTTCTTCTGCGTCCATGTTGTACTGAACATTGTCTCGAATGGAACCGTAGAACAAGAACGGGTCCTGACTCACAAAACCAATCGCTTCACGCACACTTGCTAAAGTGAATGTGTTGATGTTGTTTCCATTGATGAGAACTTCACCTGAATCAGGGACATAATAGCGCATGAGCAATTTGAGAATGGTTGTCTTTCCTGCACCAGTGTGACCCATGACGCCAAGGAATTGACCTCCTGCAACTCTGAATGATATACCACTCAGCACCTTGGTCGTGGTGTTTGGATAGGTAAAATGAACGTCCTTGAATTCAACCGATTCAATTGGACCAAGCAGTTCAACAGCATCATCGTTGTCGACGATGGTTGGTTCCAAATCTATGGCTGCAAAGACACGGCGAGCTGCTGCTTCACCACGCTGCAACTGATTCACAAGAATACCGAAGATGAACATCGGCATCGTCATTCGAGTACTAATAAGGAGGAATGTGACCAATTGTCCAGTGGTGATTTCACCCTCTTTTGCCAACCATCCACCGGCGGTGACAAGAAGTCCGAATGCGATTCCAGCGACAACGTAAATCATAGGAATAAATCGGTTGCGATCCTGACTTGCACCCATGGCTTGGTCACGGTAAGCACCGGATTCGCGGTTGACGCGCTCGGCTTCCCACTCTTCAGCATTGTATGCTTGCACAACGGAAATCCCTGAGATTAGATTCTCCAACACAGCCGTGATATCACCTGTGGATTCACGCTGCTTGCGATATTTCCTTTGAACGCTGGTTGAAAACCAATAGACGATTGGTACAATGAAAATGATTGGCCCAAACAGCACAATAGCCAGTTTCCAAGACATCAAAACAAGGATGAGGAAGGCCGTCATGAAGGTGACAACGATACGAATAATCGACGTTGAAGAATCAGAAACAACGTCTTCCAATTGGTTGACATCGCTCGACAACACGGCCATGATCTGCCCTGTTTGCCGCATGTCGTAATAGGAAGCCTCCATTGCAATCAGCGACTTCGTTGCGTCCATTCTCAAATCGTGTTGAATTTTGTAACCAAGCGTTTGCCAAGAGTACTCCGAGATTCCTTGAAAAATAGCTAGGAAAAAGAAGCCAAGGAAGATGAGTATACCGTATCCTACCGCAGGATCACCGCCGAAGGACGTCACGAAATCCTGAACGATGTCTGGACCTGCCAATCCACCCGTGAAATAATCAACAGCCAAACCAATGGCAACGAACGGCATCAAGTCGAAGAAACGAGCCGTTGCGTTTCCAAAGATACCCGCTAACACCCGCCCTGGGTATCGCTTGGCATAGGGTACGACACGCCAGATTTGACGGCCAACAATCTGCGTCTTCTCGTTGATGTCGGATGGCTCCATCGCATCGCCACCACCTGAACCGATACCGCGCATAATTCGCCCTAACGAGACCCTGCTTTCAATGCTCGTTATCGATTTGAATGTGATTAATGCAAATCATTGATGAGTAACCGGTTCTAAGAGTCAATCATGCCGACTCCACGTGCACGAGTATCGACCTTCCTTGTTTGTTTGATGCTCGCACAATTGGCGGCACCATTTGCGATGAGCCAACCTCTTCCAACCATCGACGTCAACACCGATGCCGAATTGGACCTGCTTGCTCAAGTAGGCATCCTGCCAACCAAAGAACACGCTCAAGGATGGTACGACCCAGCAGAAGGCATAGGAAGCATCGACCTTCTCTACCGTCAAGCCACCATCACGCCGCTCGAGGACTGGCCAGAACGAACACAAGAGAAGGTTTTGAACGGCAATTACGTACTCACGCACACCTATCCGATTCCCAGTGACTGGCTTCTCGATTTGGAACAAGCGGGTATCGATTGTTTCTCGTTTTTACCTGTGACAGGATTCCATTGTGAGGTTGAGGAAAAATCGATCGACGAACTTGCTCAGCTTGATGTTGAAGGTGTTTTGCAACTCGATCCAACGGACAAAATTCGAACACGGCTGGCACAAGCAGTCCTTGGCCATGACATCGGCCCCTCAGGCTTCTTTTACACCAACGATGTCGTTCCAATCAACATCGTACTTACAGGATTCACTCTCCCCCAAGGAATCGAAGAACGAACCGACATCGATGTGCATTATCACGCCGGACGATTTGCAACACTCTACATCGACAAAGCATCGTCTGCACTCGCATGGTTAGCAGACCAAGAGGAAATCGAATGGATGGAGGAAAAGATGTGGGCCGAGTTGCAAAACGATGTTGCGGATACAATTCTCAAAGCCGATGACCTATGGGACCAATCCATCGTAAGCAGTATCAATAATTCTTGGAATAGTGTTGATGGAACAGGCATCATTGTCACTGTCGCAGATTCTGGTCTTGATAGTGGAACCAATGATTCGACAATGCACGCTGATTTCCGAGACCACATTGTCGATGTAGTTTCATGGGGAATGACAGCCACAGAAGCATCGAACTGTGGCTCCCCAGCAGACGACGGAGCCGATGACATCCATGGCCATGGAACCCATGTAGCGGGTTCAGTTCTTGGAGATGGAACCAACTCATCAGGGAACATCAAAGGTGTGGCACCTGAGGCGCGATTGTATTTCCAAGCAATTGGTGTGTATTGCAATTCTGCGGGCGGTGATACACTTCTCGGACTACCATCCGATTATACTCCTTTGTTCAAAGCGGGTGCAGACAATGGTTCGCGAGTACATACAAATTCTTGGGGTTCAAGCGATGCTGGAGTGTACACCATTGGTTCAATGCAAGCTGATAGCGCCGCTCGAGATTACACAAACATGACCATTCTCTTCGCCGCCGCCAACGAAGGTGTAGATGCAAACAGCGATGGCGAAGTCGACCTCGACAGTATGGGGTCGCCAGCCACTGCAAAAAATGTACTAACGGTTGGCGCCTCAGAAAACGACCGACCAACGCAAACACTGACCTGGGATGGATTTCGAGACCCTCCTGGAAGCAGCACCAGAGTCTTCCCTGCAAACCCAATCAACAGCGATAAAACCGCAGACAATAGCGAAGGTATGGCAGCATTTTCGAGCCGTGGACCAACCGACGACAATCGTTTGAAACCCGATGTTGTTGCACCAGGGACCTTCATCCTCTCAACAAAATCTCGCTATACTACATCCGTTGGTTGGGGCGCTTACAGTTCAGAATACACCTACATGGGAGGAACAAGTATGGCAACACCTCTTACTGCAGGGGCTACGGCTCTTTTACTCCAACATTTGATCGACAATATGGGCCACGAAAATCCAAACTCGTCGCTGATTAAGGCTATTTTCGCAGCAAGTGCAACCGACATGACGGGTCAGTACAGTTCCTCGACCAATGGCGCAGGGGAAACGGCTCCAAACAACCACGAAGGATGGGGACGTGTCGATCTACGACAAGCACTCAATTCCACGTGGATTGAAAATGAGAGCGTTACCACTGGGGCGAATCGTGGTTGGAGTTTCAACATTCAAAATGGAGCCCCTGATCTTTCCGTTGTCGTTTCTTGGATTGACCCTGCGGCAACACCAGCAGCTGGTGCACAACTGATCAATGACCTTGACCTTGCTGTCAAAGATCCATCTGGCACGTGGACAGAACTGACAAACAATGTTGACACGCTACGGGGCCTGAAATTCACCAATCCTGCACAGGGAACATGGGAGGTCCACGTCAACGGCACGAACGTCCCAGTTGGCCCGCAATTCTTCTCACTTGCACTCAATCAAGAGACCACACTGGTTAATCTCACAGAAGATGCTGATTTCGATGGTGTTGAAGACGATGATGATGATTGTCCAAACACGTACGGAACATCAACGAACGATCGTGAAGGATGCCCAGACAGCGACGGCGATGGTTATTCGAATCCAGATGCTGCTTGGACTGTGAACAACGGTGCAGATGCCTTCCCTTCAGAGATCACGCAATGGGCCGACCAAGACTTTGACGGATACGGTGACAATCCCACTGGCTTCGAAGCGGATGCATGCGTAACCATCCTTGGGAATTCAACAGCAGACCGATTCGGATGTTTGGACGACGATGGAGACGGATATTCAAACAACGATGCAACCTGGCTTGTCAGCAATGGTGCAGACGCTTGTAATTCGATCAAAGCATACTCGAACATCGACCGAAATGGATGTCCAGACGAGGACGGAGATGGTGCAAGTGATCCGGACCCAACTGGAATCAACGGCTCAATCTGGACCGTGACCGATGGCGCTGATGCCTACCTTGGTGATGCGACGCAATGGGCCGACCAAGACGGAGATGGATACGGTGACAACCCCCCTCCCGCTACGGAAGGTGATGCCTGCAACACGACACCCGGAACATCCTATCAGGACCGATTCGGCTGCGAAGATACCGATGGAGATGGGTATTCCGATGGTGATGCAACGTGGACCGTAGCTCAAGGTGCAGATGCCTTCCCGAATGAACCAAGTCAATGGGCCGACCAAGACGGTGATGGATACGGAGACAACGCCAGTGGCGTCAATGCTGACAATTGTCCAACCACATTTGGAACTTCTACAGAACTTGGTAATCTCGGTTGCAGCGACCTAGACAGCGATGGATACGCTGACGCGGACGATGCCTTCCCAACGGATTCGACACAATGGAGTGATGCAGACGGAGACGGTTATGGAGACGAGAGTACAGGAACGAATCCCGATGCATGTCCTACCGTGACTGGCACATCGACCCTCGACAGGTTCGGGTGCCCTGATAGCGATTCGGATGGTGCCTCGGATGAGGATCTCAGCGGCACCAATGGACCTGTATGGACCATTGCAGATGGTGCGGACATTCTACCCAACGATGCATCGCAATGGAAGGATTCGGATGGTGATGGCTTCGGCGACAATCCTTCAGGCACAAACGGTGATGCTTGTCTTGCTCAGTCTGGAACATCGAACGTCGATCGGAATGGGTGCCCTGATACTGATAATGATGGGGTCTCCGACCCTGACGCATCCTGGACCGTTCTCCATGGTGCAGACGCTTTTTCAAGCGATCCAACGCAGTCTGCTGATACGGATGGTGACGGCTATGGAGACAATGCGAGTGGAACCAATCCTGATGATTGTCCGACACAATTCGGAGATTCAACCATCGATCGAATTGGCTGCCCCGACTCAGATGGCGACGGCCTTTCCGATGCTGATGGATTGTGGAACGTTTCACAAGGTGCGGATGCCTTCCGATACGATGCAACTCAATCGGCAGACCAAGACGGCGATGGATATGGCGATAATGCGAGTGGAAACTACCCTGATGCTTGTCCAGCTGAATTCGGCGATTCTTGGCAGAATGGAACGCTTGGATGCCCCGATAGCGATAATGATGGCTGGGCTGATAGCCAAGACACACATCCAAACGACATGACACAATGGTCGGATATCGACGGTGATGGATACGGCGACAATCCAGGTGGTACGACGCCTGATGCATGTCCTGCAACAAATGGAAATTCGACACTCGGCAACCGATATGGATGTCTTGACTCGGATGGCGATGGATGGGATGATGCCATTGATGAACTACCAAACGTGAAGCACCAGTGGCTTGATCAAGATGCTGACGGATATGGCGACAATGCTACTGGACCAGAACCTGATGCCTGCCCCGGCGTTCCAGGAACTTCAACCATCGATCGCTACGGATGTGTGGACAGTGATGGTGATGGAATTTCTGATGAGAACGATGCGTTCCCATCCGACCCAACTCGTGCAAGTGATGTTGATGGTGATGGCTACGATGACCTTGAAGATGGATGTATGTTGATTGCTGGTAATTCGAATCAAGACCGTCTTGGATGTACCGATACAGACGGCGATGGCTATTCCGATGGTGACGCACAATGGACGCTCATCGACGGTTCCGATGCCTTCCCGAACGAAGCAACACAACATGCAGACCAAGATGGCGATGGTTTCGGAGATAATCCAACCGGTTTCGAAGGAGACGATTGTCCTACAACATCTGGAACATCGTTCAAAGATGTGTTTGGTTGTGAGGATGAAGATGTGGATGGAATGTCGGATACGAACGATGCCTTCCTTGGCGATGCATCGCAATGGAACGATACGGATTCCGATGGATACGGTGACGAAATCAACGGTACACAAGGTGACGCATGTCCTATGGAAGCTGGAACTTCAACCAATGACGTCTATGGATGCGTAGATTCCGATGGTGACGGATACTCCGATTTGAACGATGTGTGGCCAAACGATAGTACACAATGGTACGATGATGACATGGATGGATTTGGGGATGAAAACTCAGGTACCGACCCGGACCAATGTCCAGATGAATACGGTACAGCCTTCCGAGGGACGCTCATTGGTTGCCCAGATACGGATGGGGATGGCTATGCTGACGATGAGGACGCATTCCCGTTCCATGACTCACAACATCTCGATTCCGATGGAGATGGATGGGGTGATAACGAAACTTCAGGTGCCCACAAACCGGACCATTGGCCAAATGATTCAACCCGAAATGCAGGTGAGGCGTCAATAACCTGTCTTCCAAGCAAACTCTCTACAGACACGGTCACGGGTGGCAGCATCCAATTCTCCTGTTCTGTCTCAACAGATATGGGAGATGGGTTCACGGTCCGAGTGGATTGGCAATCGTCCACTAACATCCAAGTTGAAACGAGCTCTCATACAATGATTTTCTCATCTGCCAGTGGGAACACACAATCGAAGATTTTCACTGGCACTGCAACCAGTGTGGGTAATTTCAATCTCGTCGTTACGGTCACAGAACCCGGTGCTGAGATTCCAATGGACACCTACACCATTCGCTTGAACGTATTCAACAGTTCGAAATCATCAGGTAATGATGACACCTTCGAGTGGGAGAATGTCTTCGAAATGCCATTGTTCCAAGTTGGAGCAGCGGGAATTCTTCTCACATTCCTGTTTGGGATGTTGATCATCCGTGGGAAGAGTCGACGCATCAAGGACGACGATGAGCGAAAGGCTCAAGCAGCACAGGTCCTCTACAACCGGATGATGTCCGATCGAGATGTTGTACAGCGACGACGAGTGGAATTGGGATACGATGCCGTACCACCACCCCCTGGTTTGAATTGATGGATTTTGACCGATGCGCTCAAAAAAGGGTGCTTGTTCGGAGAGATT
>CEUK01008268.1_pt1 | contig 14670 bp, 21 predicted proteins | sample 356451 | NCBI WGS metagenome assembly CEUK01 (sample SAMEA2622843, study PRJEB7988) | marine metagenome | isolation source: saline water (ENVO:00002010), including
AATAAATAAATTGGATAAAATTATTTAAAAGATTTAAAATATTTTTCAAAATAAATAAGATAAATTAGTGGGGAGATAATTTTTTAATTAATATCAAAAGCGTAAGAAAGTTTAAAAAAACATATAAATAGTAAATTCTTCCTAAAAATTATTTTGACCTTAAAGAGAAATGATCATAATTAGAAAATCATAAAAAATTCGAAATACCAAAACGGATTAGGATTTATAAATTTATTTAAAGAAATACTATCTTTTTATAAAAAATATCTTAATGAAGATCCAAAATCTATTTTTTATGAATGATAAAATTCTTGATTAGAGTGAAATTTTGTATCAGATAATTTGCTTATTTATTAGACTTTAATACTTCAATTAATCTTATAACTCAGATTAAAATTCCTACATAAGTAACCAAAATAACAATCTATAACTTTTCTGACACAATTAAATTGAGTTAATATAAGGCAAAAGATAATTTTTTAAAAATGTTACCGTCAATATAAATAATGAAAAAATAGTTAATTGGACAATAAGCCAAGCCAACAATTTATAGTTAGGATTTTTTGTAAAAAGAGAAATATTTTTAGTAATTAAAGAATTAAGATGAATTACTTCTCGCCTTTCTTCAAGTTCTACTTTTTCTAAATATTCTTTACTATTAAGTGATTTTGGATTTGAAGCTTTCTCTAAAAAATTTGCAAATTCTTTTTGTTTTGGAGAAAGATTATCATCACTTTTATCCATAGTCTTCTTTATTTAATGAATATAATCTTAGTTTCACATATGCACAATGTTAAGAAAGTTTTTAACAACATTATGCAGAATATGTACCATCAGTGTCTCTTCTTGCTTTTGCTAAAACAATTTCATCTACAATCTTTTCAATCATATATGCGGTTTTTATTCCATAGCATTTTTGGTCAATACTATTCTCTAAATCACTTTGTAAAACATAATTATATTCACAGCAATCACATTTTATATCTATCTTTTTTCCAATAAAAACTTCTAAAGCACGATCAAAAGTCCACCTTTGAAAACTAATATTTTCCCATTTATCAAAATCAGACCATACCTCAAATTCATTTTTAAAAGTATCAATCAATCCTTCAATATCTTTCAATGGCCTTAATAGAGCATTATCTCTTGGATTTTGCTTGATACCTATTAATTTTATTGAATCCTGATTCATTAGTTAAATATCTAATATTTATTTTAATCCTAAAAAGTATTACTGAAATTTAACAGCATGAACATTTTGAATCGGAATTAGGATGTGATGAAACTATAGCATCAGCAATATCTCTCAGCATATCTGCTACATATTCAGGAGGGCATTGAAATTGATTGATATATTCCACACTTTTCTTGGCCATTTCGGTATATGCAGGAAGTATTAGATCATCTATGTCTTTTTGAGTTGGTTCCCATTTTGGGGAGCAATTTTGATTCATTTTAAGTTTTTAACTTTAAAAAATATTGTACTTCAATTAAGACAACAGCCGAAACGATTTAGGATTACGAAGATATATATTTTTTTCTAAATTTTAGAATTCATAGATTTCCATGAAAATTACCTATCTAAATAATTAAACAATGCAACTAAAGTATTAAGATTTATAACCAGATAATTCTCTTTTCTTATTCTAGAAATCCTTAAACAATTGCTATAACTAATATTATTAATATTATTAAAAATATCTAAAGATCAGTATTTAGACCTAATTTCTATTTAGGAACCTCGAATTAAGAATTAATTCACTAGGTTTTTATTAATAAAAGAAACTTTAAGTGTCTCACGCAGTAAAAATTTATGATACATGCATTGGATGCACCCAATGTGTTCGTGCATGTCCACTAGACGTTTTAGAAATGGTGCCGTGGGATGGATGCAAAGCTGGGCAAATTGCTTCATCACCAAGGACAGAAGATTGTGTGGGATGCAAAAGATGTGAAACTGCATGTCCTACTGATTTTTTGAGTATCAGAGTATATTTAGGAGATGAAACCAGCAGAAGTATGGGATTAGCTTATTGATTTATAAAATTATTCCTACAAATTTCAAGTCAAACCATTTATTTCATCTTCCACCATTTCTCTAATTTCTTCAACAGTTAGTCTCGCATCATATTTCTCAAATATGTAAATTCCGGCGGCATATTTAAGGTTTGTCTCATTTAGATCTAATCCTGTTTTTTTTAAAAATTCTCTACATTCCTGAAAGCTAGGATTCTTTTCTTTTATAAATAGATTAAACTTTTTCCTGATTGTTTTTGTCCAAGCATGCTTTTGATTAGGCTGATTATTAACCATTTTAAGCTGGCAGTTGATTTGAAACAGGGATAATTCTTGGATTTCTAGCTTTTGCAATTGAAATAGCAGATTCCATATAAGTTGCGAATAGAGAAAGCACTATGAATGCGATAAATTTGAACATTTTTAAAATCACTTATAACTATATAAAAACGAATTTTATAACTACGTCAAGAAATTAATTATTTCTTAAAAGTGAAATAAAATTATTAACAGCCTCTTATTTACTTTTCTAAATTGTTTCTATCAGAATTTATCTAGGATAAAGTAATGACTTTTTCTCAAGTGTAGGATTAGATTAATTTCATCTGGAAACAATTATGTAAAGAGAAGAAATAAAATAAATTTTAAACTTAAGTATAAATTTAATAGAAGAATATAATTTGATCAAAAGTCTTATAAATTTTATAACCACACTACAAAAATACAAAATTTAAAAATTATTTAAATATGATCAAGAAAAGTAATAACTACTAATCAAAGTTATCGCTTTATTACCAATCAGGATAACTATAATCATCTCCGATTGGTTCTTCGTAGAATTCCCCATTATTGATCGCTTTATTATAGCGATTTATAATTCTTTGATAATTTGCTAAGGATGGAATTAGATCTCCAATATATATTTGATTTTCTTCCTCAGCCATAAATTCTATTTGAATAATTACTTAAACAAAATATCATTGATTTTATATTTATTGTGTGATAAATATGATCTATAAATATAACAAAATTTATTAATTAGTCTTTAAGTAAAATTAAATATGGATTTTTTATTATTTTAATCACTAAAGACTTTAAAAAATTTTAAATTTCAGTATTAATTTTCGATGAAGAGCATTTTTACAATTCAATTCAATAGGTTTTATCTCATCAGATGTTAAATTAAATTTTAAATTTAAAACTTGAGCTAAAACCTTCTTTTTCAAAATATTATTATCATAATTTAGAGACACTTTTTATGAATAGTATCAATTCAAAGAAAAAAAACTCTTATTTACTATCTAAAATAATTTGCCTATTCTGTATTAATATTTATTTATTTTTAAGAATAAGATGGGATATTTTTGATCTATATTGTCCTACATTTCTATTGAACTTACTAGATAAAATTTCTAAAAATAGACTTGTTATTGACCACTTTGGCATACCAAATATACCTTTTAATTATCACTTCTTTTCTCTTTATTTAGCATCTATTTTCAAGAATATAGGATTTAGTAGTATATCCGCATTAACAATCTTAATAGTAATATCTTTTAATTTTTGTTTTTTTGCATTACTAATATATTCTGTAGATTTAAAAAAATTATTCAAAAAAAATTTATTTTTATTACCTATATTTATAATAATAAACTTATTTTCAAGCTCAGGCTATGCTCTTTTAAATAATTATCAATTTTCTTATTTTTCTTATTTAAGTGTAGCCGAATATTTTTTAAGTATATCATGGCCAATTTCTTTCTTAATCCTTTCATGTCAATTTTTGATATTGAAACAATATATTAAGGAGGATCAATTACCATATCGAAATTCACAAAAGATTTCATCAAGAAAAAAAATATACTTACTTTCTACATTAACGATTATTCCATTACCATTTATTAATCCTACAGTATTTTTTGTAAGTTCAATTTCGCATATTTCTTTTTATTTTACAAATTTCATCTTACCCAGAAGTAACTTGAAATTTAAAATAAATATAAAATCAATAATAATATTCTTAATTTTAAATTTACCAATATTTACATCCTATATATTATCAAAATATATATTTATATCGGCTTTATATTCATCTGAATTATATGACAAAACATTGATTTCTCTTGGAGTTTATTCATTCAAAGGCATTTTACATTTTTTAATTATTTTGACCCCCACTTTTTATTTATCAATACTTACATTAAATAAAAAAGTTTTTAATCCTGGCAAAATATCATTGCCATTAATATTTTCACTAACCTCATTTATATTACCTCTATTGATACATTTAGAACAAATAAATTTATGGGATAATATTCATAAGTTTGCCTTATTAGCTTCTTTTTCATCAATATTTCTTTTAATTGATAATTTAATTTATTTAGATCATCAAATCAAATCAAAAAGAGAGATTAATTTCATCCATGCTCTGATTAAAAAATTTCTTAAAATAATTTTTCCAATAAGATCAAGGAAACCAATAAAGAGGATTAATTTCGAATTAGTTATTACATCGCTTTTTTTGATGATCTTATTTTTATCAGGACCCTCTATCTATAGTCAGTTTACTAATAGACTTTCTTTTTCTAATAAAGTAGATAGAAGCTATATAGCATTAACAGAGAAGTCAAAATTGTTAAGGGAATCAATATCAATAAATGATAAAAACTTATTAAATAGAAAGATTTTATTTATCCCACAATGGGATCAATTTATATGTGATGAATTTATGAGTATAGCTTCGATAGATCCAGACTTTTATGTATTAGGTGGGTATGAAGCCTCTTCTAATTTTCTACTTTCAAAAAGAATCGAAAACTTAAATATAAAATTATTAAATAATAAAGACGACTATAAACTTATAAAGGAAAATTATCCAAAACATAAATTGATTTATGTTTATAAATCTACACAAGAAAGAGAATCTAGTGAAGATTTCTTTAAATCTAAAAAATTAGATTATTTAAATAAAGTTGATCAATATTTACTATATGAACTAAATTCATAATAATTTAGAGAATTTACCGTAATTAGAATTTAATAAATATATTTAAGATTACAAAAGTTCATATAGAGAACTTTTTAGATGAAATTTATTAGTTTCAGTCCAAACATTATTTGCTTTAAAATTTTTTTCTAATTCCTCGGTGGGTTAATTAACTTAAAAGCCTTATTTATACAAACCATATAGAAATATCTAAGATTTGATTTATGATAATGTTTGCCCTCTTAATCTGATTTAAATAATCCCTTTACATTCTTAGTATTTATCTATAAAAGCCATAGCCATAATTCACTAATTATTATTTCAAAAAATTTTTTTTTAATTTAATATTCTTTAATTTAATAAAAAAAGTTATTTAAAATTTTAATTCCTATGAATAAATATTTTTTCATAACTTATTTAATACCTTTTGTTTTTATAAATTATTTTATTTAACTTATCTGCAAATAGATCTCCAATAAACAAGAATAAGATTCCCATCATAAGATGATAGAAAATTATAAAGCAAGAATGGAAATATGATTTTTTATCAAAGGCAATAAATATATTCATTATCCATTTACTATATGAAGTAAGTGAAGAGCTTATTCCAAATCCAAAAAATAATTTTACCCTTCGAGAGAGAAATAATTTATTTATAAAACCCATAATAAAGCATCCTATAATATTCACTAATAAAATATCATTAATAAAGTAACTCATTAAGGAGCTTGCTATAGCTGCAACTGATATTAAAAAGAATTGACTATTTATAAATTTTTTAATCATTTAGCTATTAATTAAATAACCTAAATAAAATATTATTATTCCCATAGGAATAGAAAAGATTAATATAAATATTAATCTTTTAAATTTTCGTTTTTTTATTAAAGAAAATATATTATAAATAAAAGAGGAAAAAGTGCTGAAGCTTGTAAAAAAGGCAAATAAAAAACTATATAAATTAGAATTTAAATAATAATCTTGAAAAATTATAGGGAATGATATTCCTAGTAAGAATGCAGATATTAAATTAATAATAAGAATCTTTATATCTTTCCTTAAATTAAAATATATAAATTTTTTAATTATTAGGTATCTAGTATTAACTCCTAAAATAGCACCTAAAGAAATCATAAAAATTAATACAAGATTATTGATATTCATAAAATATTCTGATTAGATATTTATTTGCTTAAAGGAGAACTTCCTCTACCTGTTATTAGTTTTAGTAATTGTTTTATTAAGTTAGAATTCTTTTTTTTATGATCTATATTTTTGGAAAAATGCGATAAGTCTCTATAAAATTTCCTTGTGACTTTGTCTTCATCCTCTGATGGCCATAGCAATTCTGATCCTTCATCAAATTGTTCCTTATACCTATCTTTATTCATTTTTTTCAAAAAGTTTTAAGAAATCTTCTATATCCATATCAGAAAAGCTTTTTTCTTTTACTGAATTAATTGCTTTTGAATAGTATCTAAACTTTGCTTGATAGTCACAAAGTAAAATAATCATTCTCCAATTTTTTATATAAAATCTTCTTTGAATTTCATCAAATTTTGATTGATCTATTTGCTTCAACTTCAATTTACTCAATAAATATTTTTTTTCAATCCACTCGAAAAGATCCTTAGCTTTTCCATTGATTTTACCTTTAACTATCCATTTATTTATAAAAATTTCATCGCCTTCCTCCAAAATAAAACATTTTTCTGGAGTAGGAAGATTTAAATCATGGAATCTTTTTACAAAATCATCTATCAACTTCATTATTAAAATTAATATCTATATTTACTCTATAAAAATTAATTATAAAATTTAATTATTTAAAGATAGTGAAACTATTTTATTGAGAGTATATTATTAGAACATCATTAATGGGTAATTCAGTTGTAAGAGAATTACCAAAATTTTCCCACTGCTTCAATTCCTCAAAAGTTAATTTATAAAATTTACTTGAATAACATCTATTTAATTGATTAGGTTCAACGCCAAAAAGTTCAGATATATCATTCTCTGAATAAATTTCTTTTAAATCGCATAAGTACCAAGATATTTTTTGATTATCTAATAATTGATTATAAATAATTTCGGGAATTATTACTTCTTCTGTCCAATCATTTTTTAAATTCATTTTATCTCTTTTAAGCCTTTCTTCTTGATTTATATCCAGAATCTCAATCCATTCATTAAAACTTTTTTTTGCTTCTTTAAAATCATCCATATACAAGTCAATTAGTCGTTCTTAAGACCTACTCCAAGTCTTAAAGCTAAAGTACCCGCAAAAATAACAATTAATAATCCAAATGCCATTAAAATTAATTGCTGAGAAGAATCCATAATTTTTTTATACAATTTGAAATTTTAATATAACTCAATAACAAAGGCTGTTATACATTTGTTGAGAAAAAAGTAATATTTATAACAAAAATACAATTAAATATATTTAAATTGCAGTTAGATTTAACCTATCTTTAATTTTAAAATAACAATGCTCTTTATATTTTTAACCGCCTCAATATGCCTAATATTAAATATTTCTTCTTTATTATTTGAATCGTATATTTTTGAGAATGCCCCTTTTTTAGAATCAGCAGAGGATGAAAAACCCATTGATACAGACCTTACCATAATAATTCCTACTTTTAATGAAGAAAATAATATTATTAGATGTCTTAATTCATTAAGTGAAATTAAAATACCATGTAATAATTTAAAGATATTTGTCATAGATGATTCAAGTATTGATAAAACTTTTTTAAACGCAAAAAATTTGATCCCAAAATTTTCTTCAAAAAATATTAAATTAGAAATAATTTCTGCTGGACCAAGGCCAAAAGATGATAATTGGGTAGGGAAAAATTGGCCTTGCTATATAGGATCAAAAAAAGTTGACTCAGAATGGGTATTGTTTCTTGATGCAGATGTAGAAGTTGGAAGTAGATGTATTTATAATGCATTACATAAATCCTTCAATGAAAAAATAGATTTATTATCTTTAGCTCCTAAGGTAAATTGCAATTGTTTATCAGAATGGGTTGTACAGCCTATTATGACAAGTTTACTTACTATAGGTTTTCCAATATCACAAACAAATGATCCTAAAAGTCAAACATCTTTTGCAGCTGGACCTTTTATGCTTTTTAAAAAAGCATCATATTTAAAAATTGGCGGGCATAAGGGAACCTTTGATAAGGTTGTCGAGGATTTAGCTTTAGCTGAAAAAATCAAATCATTAAATTTCAAATTAATTTTTCTTATTGCCATAAATGATATCTCTCTAAATATGTATGAAGATTTTAGTTCTTTAGTAGAAGGTTGGAGTAAAAATTGGTTTTTAGGACTTGAAAGGAATTTTCTTAAATCAATTTCTGGATCTTTATATGTATTTTTAACATATTCTGCCCCTTGGTTATTATTGGTACTATTAGTTATTTCTAACATTTTTTATGATATCAATTCAATTTCTATTTTATCCTTAATATTTTCATTATTTTCAATACTAACTTACGCCTATAAAAGATATTGGATAAAGATAAAATATGCCCTTCCAATGAATTATTGGTACCTTAATGGATTTGGAGGAATGGTGGTAGTTTATATAAGTTTTTTATCAATTTATAAGACATTAACAGGCCTAGGATGGACCTGGAAAGGAAGAGAATTAAGTAAAGTTAATTAACTTTTAAGCAATCTTAATAAAACATATATTTTTGAAACCCTATGCAGAATCGTTGCTAATAATTAATTGTAATTCAATTTAAAATATGAAATCTAAAAAACTATATTTACCTTTTCAAAGTACTTATAGAAAAGATTTACTAATCTATGCTTTTGCAACTTTAGCTTTAATCTTTTCACTAATAAAAGTCTTTTTTCAACTTTATTTGCATAATCCCTCTTTTCATATGTTTATACAAAGCAAAGGTATTTTTCTATAAAAGAATTTAAATCTATTTTTGTGCATTTGCATACCTTTAAAAAATTTTATTCGATTATTAAAGTTTTTATCATTGGAAAAATACAAATTCAACATTACACAAGGAATTGCACTTTTATTGCTTAAAACTATAAATTTGCCCTCTAATTTTGCATTAAATCTTATTATTTTTATAACCAATCCTAAAAATGGAATTGGATACGATAGAAAGATTGCAATAAAATAAAAAAATTACAAAATATCTTTGTTAAGGATAATTTTATATTCCGAGACTTAATTTAGGTTCTTGATAAAACTCTATTAAGCTTCCAGCAATCAATATTAGAACTGGAATTCATATCTATCGCTTTTTCTGCTAAGCATTTCCCTATTAATGGTGCGAATTTAAAAGCCTGGCCAGATCCTCCAGAGAAAATAGTAATATTAGCTTTTGGTTTATCAAGAATAAAGTTTACATCATTTGTCATAGTGTAGGGACTTGTAAAAATTTCATCGCATTTAATAATGCCATTTAGATTATTAAAAATAAAACTATCCAATAATTTCTTTAAAGGTTCAATAGGCGGATTTCTCATTGCAGAGGGGTCATTACCCACTAAATAATTAGGAGACCAGTCTATTCCGACTTTGATTCTTGGAACATTGTCACTATTTTTACTTAAGACGGGAAAGCCATAATATAATCCACCATCTTCTTTATTAGCTTTTTGAAAACAAAACCATTGTGGATATTTATCTATAAAACTCTCATCCACTAAATAATGTCCCCAAACCATAGGCCATATTTCCAACTCAAGTTTTAAACCTAAAGGATTTAATAATTGATTAGTCCACATTCCGGAAGTAACAATTAATTGGTCAAAGCTGACATTATCAATTCCATTAACTTTTAAAATCTTATTAACTTCATCAATTTTAGTAATTAAGCAATTTTCGAATATTTTATTTCCACTTTCTTTAATTATTTTTATCCAATTTTTTATGGCTCTTCTACTATAAATTGCTCCAGCACTTGGCTCAAAAAGGCCCACAAAATGATCTTTAGTATTTATTGGAAATCTTTTAGATATATCTAATGCATTTAAATAATCATAGGGAATGCCCTGTTCATCCATTACTTTTTGAGCCCCTGGAATAGAACCTTCAATAGTTTCTTCATCCCAAGATTCTCCATAAAATAATAAGCCATGTTCTTGGCGAAGTGGAAATTCAGAATATATTTCTTGTTTTGCCCAAAGCCTATTAGACTCTTTAGCTAATTTACAAAGAACTGGATCGGAATACATTTCTCTGTACATTCTTGATTCACCAAAACTACTTCCTTTAGAATTTGCGATAGTAGAAGATTCAAAGACAGCAACATTTTTTATCCCCATTTCACTTAAAGAAGCTGCGGCACTTAGGCCAGCCATACCCCCGCCAATTATTGCTATATCAATATTTTGTGGAAGCTCAGAATTTCTCATTTATTTGCAGAAAGTTTTTCCTATGATTGGATTTTTTTCCTCTTTAATTAATTCTAGAATTTCATTAGCTGTTAATCCACTTTGCAACATTGAAAGGAAACTAAAGCACTTTTTTCTAACAGCATCTTTTACAAAATCATATACTCTTTCAGGAGAGGCAATATTCCAAGCTTCAGGTGAGTATCTTTCTATAGAATCTGCAATTACAGCTCCTGCATTTACTAAAGGATCAGGAATAATTACCAAATTAGACTTTCCTAATTTATCTGGAATAATTTCATTAGAAAAAGGAGCATTGGCTGCAGAAATGATTCCTTTTTTATCTAAAAGGAAAGGAGCAATATGCGTATCAATAAGACCAGAGACTGAACAAGGGAAGAGCAAATCAAATTTCTTTTGATACCATTTACAATCATTACCTAATGATATTGTTCCTGGAATAATTGTTTTCTCAACATCTTTATCTACAACAAAAGTCTTAATCCCTAATAACGCTAATTCAGAAGCAACTATCTTACCTACAGCACCGCATCCATGAACTAAAGCACCATTAGATAAATCGCAATTAAAGGATTTCTGAAAAGCTTCAAAGGCACCAATTACACCCTTTGCAGTTGTCGTGCTGGCATCAATTTGACTATCAACTGCAGCTAATACATGTGGCGTTAGTTTATTAAGTTTCTTCATATCAAATATATCAGTATTTAAATCACAACCTGTAATCATTTTTCCATCAAGATTTTGAAGTAATTCCGATGTTATTGATATCAATTTATCTTTCACTGAAGAGATATCTGAAGATCTAGCAACAATCTTACCTCCAGAAAAGCCTGTAGAATACAAATCATGTTTTGTTTTCATAAGTTTCGCTAGCTTAAATCCATCTCTAACGCAATCAAGATCAGTCTCGTAATGAAGAAGCCTTAATCCGCCATTAGCAGGTTTATTAATCTCTCCATTCTCTGCTACAACAAAAATAGAAAGATCTTTAGTAATATGTTCTGCTATTACTCCAATTTCTTTTTTATTTAAGGTTTGTAAATTTACCATTAAACTTTCTCCATCATCAGATGATGTTCTACATAATCTAGACACCAATTTTCTGGATTATCTTTAATACGAGTTTTCAGTCGATCATAAAGAATATCAACTGGATTTAAATTTCTTTCAATTTGATTATTTAAAGCAGAAAGAAAACTATGTTTGCTCCAACTTCTTATAGTCTCCATTAATCCAAGAGCAAATTTTTCTGTATCTTTTGAATTTTCCCAAGTTGCTTTGTAGGGGCAATCGACATATACTGTTCGCTCTTTAATTAATCTCAAACCATTTTTATATGCTTTTGAATTTATATCTTTTAGAGGACTAATGAATTCATCAGGTGACTTATAAAAATTTTGTATTGTTCCATTTGTATATTCTACTTCAGTAATAAGTTTTTCATTTAATAATTCCAACCAAATTGAGTGGAGCTGATCATGAACATTTAATGTTTTACCACCATTATTTCCTAAATATCTATTTTGTTGATCTCTTGAAAGATTCACTGTTAATAATCTTCCACCCCTTTTTAATTCTCTACTACGCATATCAAGAATCTGGTTCCAGTCAAAAAGTGCTTGACTAATGAAATCGCTAAGTGCTTTTTGATTATTTGAAGCCAGCACATGAGTATGATTATCCAAGGAATTAACTTTCTTATTGAGCCAGTGCATGGCTGTAGCTGAGAAGCTAAAATCTAGAAAATTCGGAGCAACTAATTGATCATAAAAACTTCCGGCACATAACAAAGATGAAAATAAATCATGGCTTGATGAATGCACTGAAAGATTTTTCAAAAGTGTTTCATTGTCATTCGAATACAAATCATTACCAATCAGTGAAATATGCGAATTTTTATTTCTACCTGATATACATTCTAAAATTTTGCGCCAAAAGTCTATAGCAGTACCTCCATCCGCTGCTCCAAAATCCATAACGAAAGCATTTTCTTCTAGAGGAATACTTTCAATACACTCCAATCCCCAGTCTGTTGCCAAATCTATACATACTTTTGCTCCAGCAGTTTGATCGCTGTAGCCTTTCGTCATTGATATAACCATTAAATATAAAGAAAATATTAAGCTTTAAATATCGTACCAGAGATAATTCTTTTTTTGTGGCAAAACTCGAAGAATAAGTCTTAAAAAGCACACTATTATGAAACAAAATTCCTTTTTAGGTTTTATGTAATAAGTTAAACAATATAAAATTTTAATTTCAAATGACTTTTCATTTAATGCACTTCTATTAAAGTTAATAATTAATACTATAAATTAATGCCTAAAATATTCAAACAAAATAAATTTGCATTGGCATCCGCTAATATTTTATTGATAGCAATTTGGATTCCAATATCCTCATTAATCGTTGATTTAATTACATACCAAGAAGCCCCATTTTACATATATAAATTAGGAGATTTAATAAAAATAATACCTCCAATTTGGATTACTTATTACTTATGGATTAAAAGAAAAGGTTTCAAATAAAAAATCCAGTCTCAATAACAAAAGAGTTAGAAGAATCTATATACCTTGCAAAACTGGGGATAATATGCCGCCATCAAAATCATCATCATCATCATTTTCGTCTTCAGCAAAAAGAATATGGCCGACCTCTAAGCCTAAATACAGGCAAAAAATCCAAATAAATACATCTCCGCCTGATAGACCATAGATCCAACTAAAAATCAATCCGGTTAATAAACCTATACCAACAATAGCTATTTGCAATTTCTAAATAAAAATTTTATAAAGGCTAACTAATTATCATGAATTCCTTTGTACAAAAATTAGCTAATTATTGTGTAATTTGATAAATATTTTTTATATTCTTGCTTTTACATTCTTTGATATTCAAAATAATTTAAAAAGATTATAAATAAATTACTATTTATTTTTTTTAGTAAGAAGGAAATTCAAAGTCACTCCACCTAAAACAAGAAATAATGCCGTGCAAATAAAAATTATTAAATCATATATATTTTTATCATCATTTATTTTTAGGAAAGTCAAAAGAAAGATCATTGAAGGTAGAAGTAAGATTAATTTTGAACCAATTTCCTCATTCCATTTTTTGAGGGGAATTTGATCATCCTCCTCCTTAAGTTTTTTAAGAGTTTCTTCGAAAGACTTTTGTTTATTTTTCATGATCAACTAATACTTATAATAAGTCTATTACCAAAAAGTAAAGACTCAAGACCTTTTAATTTTTTTTGCCCATATTTTAAGCATCCTATTCGAATCAGGTACAAAGTCTAATATTAATGAATAAGCCCGAGATATTTGTTTTTAGTTTATTTTTTATTCTCTCTTTTCAATCATTTCGATTATTGTTTTATTTTACATTTCAATATTTACTAACATTAGAAATATTTGATTTATAGCATTCTTATATAAAAACTGCTTTATTAATATTTGCAAAATAATTAAAACGCATGCTTAAAATAGTTCTATAAAAAACTTGAAATAATCCTTTGATTAAATAATATAGTTTATTAATTCTCTATATTTTTTATCCAAAATAGATTTTTAGAGCCTAATTTATTTATAAAAAATTCATTAAATTTATCTATTAGAAAAAAGTCTTAAAACCTTTTGTATTGTAAATTCTTTATTAGCAACAAATACTATTGCCAAATTAAGCTTTAATTGCCAAGTTTAGTATATATGAAATTTTTAAGATGAATATTTTAGCAGGCATGCAATTTTTGATTTTTTTAATTATTTTTGGTTCAATCAACTATTTGTTTATGATGAAAAGATTTAATAAGGATAATCTAAAGAAAAAATACAATCAATTAGAGAAAATATCAAAACTTTATCCTAAAGGATCCTTTATTAAGACTTGAATAAAAAAATTAATTATGTGGAATTTCCATTTCACTTTGTTTAATAAGTTCTTCTGCTGAGAGAAATTCCTCTTCAGTAATGAGACCTTTTTTCATTAATGCTGAGAGTCTTTTTATTCCAGCCTCTATAGTTATTCCTTTTTTATCTGTAGACATTTAAAAATTGCATTGAAAAAACAATAAAAAAACTTCTTTTCTTTGTCAAGGAAAATATTTACATATTGAGGAATAAGTTTTACAAAAGTTTTAGTCTTAAATAGAAATTTCGTACTTATAAATTTAAAGAAATCTTGGTTAAAAAAAATTTTTATCGCTGATAACTACGGAAATAATGCAAAGGTTTTTATTTTGACAATTCCCCTCTTTTTTT
>CEUK01184599.1_pt1 | contig 14661 bp, 14 predicted proteins | sample 356451 | NCBI WGS metagenome assembly CEUK01 (sample SAMEA2622843, study PRJEB7988) | marine metagenome | isolation source: saline water (ENVO:00002010), including
CCTTAGGCCCGGAAGATTTGACAGGCAAATCATGGTTGATATGCCTGATTTGAATGAGCGTCAAGAAATTTTCGACGTACATCTAAAACCATTAAAACTTGATGATAGTGTAGAGGTAGATTTTCTTGCTCGTCAAACACCTGGTTTTTCAGGAGCAGATATTGCAAATATTTGTAATGAAGCCGCATTGATTGCAGCTCGTCAAGATAAAAAGCATGTAGGCAAAGATGACTTTTTAGCGGCTGTAGATAGAGTGATAGGTGGTTTAGAAAAGAAAAACAAAATTATAAAGCCAAAAGAAAAGAAAACAATTGCGTTTCACGAGGCAGGACACGCTACTGTCAGTTGGATGATGGAATATGCTTCTCCTTTGGTTAAAGTTACTATTGTACCCAGAGGTAAATCTTTAGGTGCTGCATGGTACCTGCCGGAGGAAAGACAAATAACCACTAAAGAGCAAATATTCCATGAAATGTGTGCAACTTTGGGAGGTAGAGCAGCAGAAGAAATTATATTTGGAGAAATATCTACCGGAGCATTAAGTGATCTTGAAAAAGTCACCAAACAGGCACAAGCAATTGTGACCATATATGGATTAAATGATAAATTAGGGAACATTTCCTACTATGACTCTACTGGACAAAGTGAATATTCTTTTGGGAAGCCATACAGTGAACATACTGCTCAGGTAATTGACCAAGAAATCAGTAAAATCGTTGAGAAAGCTTATGTTAAGGCAAAAGCAATACTCATTGAAAACAAAGAAAAACTTACTAAACTTGCTGAAGCATTACTGGAAAAAGAGGTCATCTTTAAAGAGGATTTAGAAGTTATATTTGGAAAAAGGCCTGGCTCCGAAATTGAAGAAGCTGAAGTAGAATCAGAAGGTAACACTCAAGACATCTCTGAATCTCAAGAATCCGAAACCACAGAAAAATCAGATAACCCTGAGGAATCAGCAGAAGAACAGGACGATGAAAGCTCCCCAGTTGAGGAAGAAAAAAAAGATGATAATCCAATGTCATAAGTATGCTTAAAAGAGCAATTACAGGTTTAATTTTTGTAATAGTTTTAATCATCTGTACATGTCTTCATCCATTATCACTATTTGGACTATATCTGTTTTTTGTAATTATTGGAAGTTGGGAGTATTTAAATATTTTAAATTTAAACTCTAACATTTCCCCTAACCTACCTTTAGGCATGTTCAATTCTGCAATTGCATTTTTAGCAATTACATCAGAACAGATACTGGAACTCAGTAGTGCAACGTTTATTGCCGTTTTATTGTTAGGCATTTTTGCAATACCATTAATTGAATTATACAACAAAAAAGAGGAGCCTTTTTCCAATATAGCACACTCTTTGTTTCCTGTATTATATATTGCACTTCCATTCGGGTTACTTATTTATGCTAACAGCGAATTCCCAAATTACCCGGAGGAATACAGTGCTGAACTTATATTAGGATTTTACTTCATTTTATGGAGCAATGATACTGGTGCATATTTGTCAGGAAAGGCTTTTGGAAAACACAAGTTATTTGAACGGATTTCTCCAAATAAAACATGGCAGGGCAGTATTGGAGGTGGCTTTTTAGCAATTGGCATTTCAGTATTAATGAGCATTATTTTTGACTGCATGCCTATTTGGCAATGGATTGTAATTGGCGTAATTATATCAATCTTCGGATCAATGGGTGACCTTGTTCAAAGCATGTTCAAAAGAAGTATGAATGTAAAAGACTCTGGTAAAATAATGCCAGGACATGGAGGGATCCTTGATCGTTTTGATGGATTACTTATTGCATCACCATTTGTATTTGCATTCCTGGTGTTGGTAAATTAATCCAGTAAAGATTTAAAATAATTGTACTGTTCTATCTGTGAGCGAACCTTTTTACCTTTTTTTGGAACATATTTGTTTTTACCTTTTTCATCGATAACTCTTGCCTTTACATTATCTTTTAATTGCAGATCCAAAAATTCACGCATATTATCCTGAATTTCAGAATCATAAATTGGTGTTGTGACCTCAACCCTTCTATCTAAATTACGAACCAACCAATCTGCCGAACCAATAAAAAACAATTCATTTCCTCCATTATGAAAATGGAACATTCTGATATGCTCAAGATATCTATCGATTATAGAAACGACCTCTATATTCTCTGATAAATCTTTAACTCCCGGAACTAAAGAGCATATACCCCTGATAATCATCTTTATTTCAACTCCTTCACAAGACGCCTCATAAAACTTATTAATTAATTCAGGATCATTAAAATTGTTCAGTTTGATAGTAATTTTAGCAGGTTTTCCTTTTTTAGCGTTTCTTATTTCCTGATTTATCAATCGAATAAATTTAGACCTGGTATTATAAGGAGATATAATAATATTATTAAAACGTTTGTTCATATAAGGTCTTTCTACAAAATCGAATACTTTTTCAATATCATTTGCTATACGCTTATCCGATGTAAGCAATGAAGCATCAGAGTATATTTTGGCCGTTTTCTCATGAAAATTACCAGTTCCGACATGCACATAGGTTGTTTGACCTCTGCCTTCCTTTCTTTTTACCATAATTAGTTTACTGTGAACCTTTAGCCCACGTAAACCAAAATGAACTTTCACACCTTCTTCTTCTAAATTTTGACTCCACTTTATATTGTTATGCTCGTCAAATCGTGCTCTTAACTCAATTAAAACCGTTACATCTTTTCCGTTTTTAGCGGCATTGATTAAGGCATTTATAATTCGCGAGTTATTCGCAACTCTGTAAATATTTATTTTTATGGTCGTTACATTTGGATCAATAGCTGCCTGACGAAGAAAATCAATTACGTAATCAAACTTTTGAAAAGGATAAAAACAGGCAACATCCTTCTTTTTAATCACATCAATGATGCTGGAAACACCCTCCAGATCTTTATTTGCCAATGGAGGCAAAGATGGGTTTAACAACTTAGAATTTCCAATTTGAGGAAATGCAATGTAATCTTTAAAATTATGATATCGGCCACCGGGAATTAAATTATCACTTTTTTGCAACTTCATCTTTTTCTCAATCAGCTGCCTCATATCCCTGGGCATTTGATCATCATACACAAATCGAACAGGTTCACCAACCTGTCTATTTTTAATTCCTTTCGATAATTTATCCACCAACGATTTAGAGATGTCTTCATCGATATCCAATTCAGCATCACGCGTGACTTTGATATTATAAGCCTCTATAGTATCATAGTTAAAAATAGAAAATACCTGGGGTAAATTATACCGAATAATATCATCCAGCATAATTAAGTATTTCCTTTTGTCAGAAGAGGGCAATGTTATGATTCTATCCACTTGACCCGAAGGTATTTCAATAAGTGCATATTCTGATTTTTCGCTTTTATCTGCCTTATTGTACATTTTGACAAACATGTAGGTAGAGGCATCTTTAAGAAAAGGAAAACTCTTTCTCTTATTTATTATAATAGGAACGATATTGGTTCGAACTTTGTCAACAAAAAAGTCACGAATAAAATCCTTATGCCCTTCCTCAATTTGAGTTTCATTCAGAAAGTAAATATTCTCTTTATGCAAATCTTTAATTAGACGCTTATATACCCGATCAAATCGAGTTTGCTGTTTTAACACCTGTTTTAAAATATCATCCAAAACCATCTTCGGATCCTCTCCCGTTGATAAAAAGTTCTTACCGGGCAGCTCAGCAACACGCCTGATATTCGCGACTCTAACTCTAAAAAACTCGTCTCTGTTATTAGAGAATATACCAAGAAACTTCATCCTTTCTATAATAGGATTCTTAACATCCTCTGCCTCCTGTAAAACTCTTTCGTTAAAACTTAACCAACTGACTTCTCTATTAATAAATTTCAATGGCATTTTGACAGACATAAATAGTTGTTTTGGATTAAACAAAGGTATATTTCAAATGTTAACTACACGATTGTTTTTTCAATTTTATTGCAGAAAAAGGTTTTCTTAATGGTTCACTTTTTAATTCGCTTCAGTACTTTAGGCAGATTATTAATTTTCAAAAACCGATAATTCTCTTCACATGCACCGAATCCCGAATAAAAACGACTTAATCCTTCATTTTCCGAACCCTCAAAATCAAGGACATACCCTGAATTAGCATACATTTTAATTACCGTATTCAAAAGGAAAAACAAGGCACCTGTATCTTTACCCACTTTTGAATTCCCTGAAAAAAGAAATATTATTCGATTCTTGAACTTCATAAAAACACCTCCACAAATCAAAACTGAATCCTGCTCTACCCCCAAAGACATTAGAGCTTTTTGATTACCTGCTATTTCACATAAATTCAACAAGTTTTCGTAATCAAGATCAGAGTATATTTTTAAGTTTGAGCCTCTATCTGACCTAAACAAAGAAATTATATCTTCTGGTGAAGAGTTCTTAATGATTTTCAAACCTGATTTTTCCGACTTTTTAAGGTTACGAATGTGATTTTTCGAATACGAATTTTGGATATCGGTATATCCTATATTCAAGTTTAACACTAAATTCTTTCGAACTTCTCCTCTCTCTGCCTTATAATTTAAATTTAATTCAATGAATTTGAACTTTTGTATTAAGAAAGAAATTACTCTGTTTTCATTCTCGATAGAATAGTCAAGAGAAAACAAACCCAACTGTTGGATAAAAAATGGCGGAAAAACGTACTTTACTCCAAATTTCCTCCTGTAAGGAACAGGAAAAACAGCTTCATATACGTCCTCTTTTTCAACAACAAAAGCACACCAATTTAAAGTCAATTCATCCAAAAACCAAGAGAGTCCATAGATTAAACCATTAGGTGATTGAAGAATACACTGGTTCCATTTTTCATCTTCTATTTGATGTCTTTTCAGAAACTTCATCCTTCTTCCATGCCATATTCAATCATTTCCTCAAAAACTGATCTCCATCCTTTCCACTGCTTATAATTATTCAGGCTATCATTATGCCACAGAGAAATAAAATTACCATTCACCATTTTCACTTCATCAATTAACCTTCTGTAATGGGCCATTGCATGATCAGGGCCTATACCCATATAATATTTTAAAGTGCCTTCCATTATTGCAAAAGGATGTACTTTTAAATTAGTTTCAATCTCTAAATCCAAATCATAAAAATAAAAAGGAGTACAAATGCCCGCTCTAAAACCATAACTGGAAGCATATCCCATAGTAAAATCATCTGTAATATCAAGCTCAATCAAATTCCTGTAAGTTTCAGGGAGATTTACTTTGAGAAAATGCTGTCGACTTCTCCAAATTTCCCGATTAATAATTTTACTCAATCGGCCTACTTCTTTTTCTAACTTATTAAAGCTCGTATTTGATGCAAAAGAAGGATGAATTCCAATTTTAGAATGATCAGAAATAGATTTTATCAATGCTTGAAAATTAGTATTAGCAACAGGAATATTTTTATCATTGACTCCATAATCTCCTAAAAGGAAAAAATAAATAAATGTTAGTTTTTTTTCTTTCACTAATTTCTCCTGGTAGTCAAACGTATCATAGGGATCTTTTTGCAGCCCTAATAATGTTTTAGTTCGATCTTTAAAATCCTTAAAATCTAAAGTAAAAAGGGATTTTGAATATCCCATAATCGTTCGAACAAACCCTTTCTCCTTATATGCATAAGCATTATCTACATCAATAGTAGTAATGAATTTGTAATTTCTTTCTGGGATTTTAAAATCAGGATATAACTCCTTTAAAGAAGTCACCAATTTATTTACCCAAATATTAATTACGGGTTGATGTAAAAAATCTTCTTTAAATGCCAAACTCTGATCAGCATCAAAACGATTAAAATGATCTTTCTTATGCGGGAGATACTCCTCATATCGGGAAGCTAAATAAAATGAAGCAGCAAAAACATCAAATGGAAACATACTATTTCCTCCGACACAAAAAAAAGCTTTCGTTCTGTGGAATGGAATCATATTGATATCCTGATCATTAATTCCCTGTTCAAACAACAACGGTTTACTTCGAACAAAAAATGAATTTCCTATTGGATTCAAAGTGTATGAAATTTTCACACCGTCTTTCTCTTCAAATTCTTTTCTTTTAGTAATGATTTCATATTCTATCTGCATCAAATCTCTAAAAATAAGATTGAATGCGAACCTTACCCTACTGGTTATTTTATGTGTGAAAACATAAATCATTTTAATTCCTTTAGTATTGTTTGACAAATAAACAACCCCGCCATACCATCTCCAAAAATTGGTTTAAACGATGGTTCCAAACCTTTTATTACACTGTACCCTTCAATAATTCTTTTCTTTTCAACCCCAACAAGAATTCCAGCTTTCTCCTCTATAATTTCAACCCATTCTGTTTCCTCTCTTAAAATCAACGATTTTTTATTAAAAAAGTAAGCTTCTTTTTGTATTCCACCAGAGTCCGTAACAATTATATCGGCATTTGAAATCAACATAATAGTATCTAAAAAGCTCACAGGAGGCAACAATAAAAAATCACTCAATTCTTGTTTAAGAAATGACTCCCCAAACAACATTAAAATTTGTTTTTTAGTTCTTGGATGCACTGGAAAAACAATTTTTTTATTATTCGTTTCAGCGAGAATTTTTAAAGCCTGGAAAATCTGAGTTAAATTTTGCTTACTATCCGTATTGCTTGGTCGATGGCAGGTAAATAATATAAAATCATTTTGAATCAAGCCATTTTCTTGAAGAATTTTAGATTTAATTTTCGCTTTTTCATGATAATACAAACTATTATCGTACATAATATCTCCACAATGAAAAACAAAAGAGCTGTTAATACATTCTTTTTTTAAATTCCTAACTCCTTCAAATGTTGGAGAAAAAAGCAATCGAGAAGAATGGTCCGTTAAAATTCGATTTCCTTCCTCTGGCATATCTATATTAAACGACCTTAATCCAGCCTCAACATGCACTAAGGGAATATCGTTTTTAACCGCACTAATTGCCCCTGCAAGCGTGGAATTGGTATCTCCATATACCAAAATGACATCTGGATGTTCAATATGTATCGCTTTTTCAATACCTGATATCATCTGATTTATAGGAAACGGATGTTTTAAATCTATCGATTCATCATACTTGGGAACCGGTAAAAATAACTCTTCAAAAAAAACAGAGTTCATATTGGCATCATAATGTTGCCCGGTATTCAAAACAATCTCCTTCAATTGATTGACAAATTCCGACCGAATAACTCTGGTTATTGCAGCTGATTTTATCACTTGAGGACGTGCACCTAAGACGGTTAATATTTTCTTCATTAAAGCTCCAGTTCGTCGGCAAAGCTATAATAAGAATTTCCTGCTATTATAAGGTGATCCAATAAATTAATTTCCAACAATTCACATGCTAATTTCATCTTTTTTGTCACCTTTTTGTCTTGAATGCTTGGATTTACGTTTCCTGAAGGATGGTTGTGCACTAAAATTATTGATGAAGCCAAATTGAGCAATGCTTTTTTTAGAATTATTTTGTTATCAACAACTGTACCTGTGATACCTCCGGAACTAATTTTTTCCTTTCTTAATATCACATTGGCTCTATTCAAATAAAACACCCAAAACTCTTCATGATTCAAATCGCAAATAAGTGGTGCTATTTGATTAAACACATCCATTGCTGAAGTGACTTTAGCTCGTTCAACCACCTCACTCTTTCTTCTTCTTGCCAATTCAAAAGCTGAACACAATATTACTGCTTTTGCTTCTCCAACACCCTTAAACTGCATTAAATCCTCAACTCCCAACCTGCCAAATTCAGTTAAATTATTCTGTGCGTAATTTAGTATTCTTTTTGCCAAACCTACCGCCGATTCACTTCTGCTACCACTACCTAGTAAAATAGCCAGCAACTCTGCATCAGTTAAACTTTTAGATCCCTTTTCAATAAGTTTCTCACGTGGACGATCGTCCAGAGCCCATGATTTTATTGAGGATATAATTTCCACAAATGAAATTTAAAAAAAATAGATTTTTAAACGATAAACAGCTTAAACTATCTATAAAAAGGAGTGATAATAATTTAATTTGGAGTTTTTCAAATAAAAACAGAAAAAAAACACCGCGAGATAAGGAAATAAAAAAAGGTTACTCTGAAGAGTAACCCTTAAAATTGTGTATTATAAAATATTCTTATTTTAAAGAACCAACATTCTTTGCAACAGAGCTCTTTAAGTTAGCAGCCTTGTTTTTGTGAATGATATTTCTTTTAGCAACTCTATCAATTAAAGAGACTACTTTTGGTAAAGCTTCTTCAGCAGCTTTCCTGTCTTCCAAACTTTTAATATCTCTAATAGCATTACGCATAGTTTTATGGTAATACTTATTGCTGATTCTCTTTTTTTCAGCTTGTCTTATTCTCTTTTTTGCAGAAGCGTTATTTGCCATAATATTAAAACTTAAAAGAAGCGAACTTCTTTTTGTATAATTTAAGTAGCCCGTAGGGGAATCGAACCCCTGTTTCCAGGATGAAAACCTGGCGTCCTAACCCCTAGACGAACGGGCCAATAAAACCTCATTTTAATGAGGACTGCAAATGTATATCGATTTTTCTTTTAACGCAAATTTTATTTAAAAAAACATCCGTTTCTCAATGTATTCTTGAAATACAGAATATTCTTAATATGCCTTTGCGAATAAAACACGCCGATTTGAAGGTTTTCCAGAGTAAATACAGGATCCTGATTCTTTTTTATTCTCAAGTGGAATACAGCGAATAGTTGCACTGGTTTCTTCTTTGATTTTAAGTTCCGTTTCTGAATTACCATCCCAATGGGCTGAAATAAAACCTCCTTTAGTATTTAACACCTCTTTAAAATCCTCAAAAGAATTCACTTCTGAAATGTGCTCATCTCTATAATTCTTAGCCCTGTTAAACAAATTCACCTGAATCTCTTCGAGCAATTCAGCAACATGATCCACAACATTATCAAAAGCAATTGTCTCCTTTGATTTGTTATCCCTTCTTGCCACCTCAATCACTCCTTTTTCGAGATCTCTGTTACCCAAAGCCAGCCTTACAGGAACACCCTGAAACTCATATTGAGCAAATTTCCAGCCTGGACGCTGGTTATCTCTGTCATCAAATTTAACTCGAATTCCCCTTTCTCGTAATGCTTTTATAACAGGCGATAATTTAGCAGAAATGGCATTTAGCTGATCTTCTCCTTTATAAATTGGTATAACAGCAACTTGAACAGGTGCTAATTTTGGAGGAACCACCAACCCTTCATCATCGGAATGACTCATAATCAAAGCCCCCATCAATCTCGTTGACACCCCCCAGGAAGAAGCCCAGACATGCTTCAACTTGCCATCTTTATCTGTGAATTTAACATCAAAGGTCTCAGAAAATTTCTGTCCCAGAAAATGAGATGTTCCCGCCTGTAATGCTTTACCATCCTGCATCAATGCTTCGATACAATAAGTATCCAATGCTCCGGGAAATCGCTCATTTTCAGTTTTTACTCCTTTTATAACAGGCACCGCCATAAAATTCTCAGCAAAATCAGCATATACATCCAGCATTTGTTTGGTTTCCTGAACTGCTTCATCCTTAGTAGCATGAGCCGTATGCCCCTCCTGCCATAGAAACTCAGAAGTTCTTAAAAATATTCTTGTGCGCATTTCCCAACGCATTACATTTGCCCATTGATTAATCAAAATTGGCAAATCTCTATGTGATTGAATCCAACCTTTATACGTATTCCAAATAATCGTCTCTGAAGTTGGACGAATAATTAACTCTTCATCCAGTTTGGCATCTGGATCAACAATAACCCCATCTCCTTCTTCATTATTTTTGAGACGGTAATGAGTAACTACAGCACATTCTTTAGCAAAACCTTCCACATGATCTGCTTCCTTACTCAAATAAGACTTGGGAATAAGCAAAGGAAAATAAGCATTACTATGTCCTGTTTCCTTAAACATCCTATCCAATTCCGCCTGCATGCTTTCCCAAATAGAATACCCATATGGTTTTATAACCATACACCCTCTAACATCTGAGTTTTGAGCAAGATCCGCCTTAATAACCAGTTCATTATACCATTTTGAAAAATCATCAGCTCGTGTTGTAAAATCTTTAGCCATATTTTGGAATAATTTTTGCTAATTTAATCTGAAATAATCTCTAATTTTCTACCTTGATTCAAGCGTAAAAGTACAAATAAACGATTGTAATATAATGAAGCTGTTTAAACAAATTATTATTGTCTTAATTTTTGGAATAATAACCCTGTTCAATGTCAGGCTTTACAGCTCAAATTCAAATAACAAAAATTATATTCAACACCAAAAAGAGGCAAAATCAAAAAAAAAGAAAGTATCCACTGAAGCAAAAAAAGAGAAGAATAAAAAAACTGAAAAAAAATCAAACGGCAGCAGAACAAGAACCTATACGCCACCTAAAACAGATAAATAAAAAAATCCCGGCATTGAACCGGGATTTTTTATAATGAATAATTTAAATCAATTAAGAAAGCTCATCCGCTAAATCTGCATCCACTAAAATTCTTCCACAATGCTCACAAACGATAACTTTTTTTCTTAATCTTATTTCCAATTGTCTTTGAGGAGGTATACTATTAAAACATCCACCACAAGATTCACGTCTGACAGAAACAACCGCCAATCCATTTCTCATGGATCCTCTAACTCTTTTATAAGCTACCAGCAAACGGTCGTCAATTACCTTTTCCGCTTTTTTAGATTCTGCCTCAAGTGCCTTTTCTTCCTTTTCAGTTTCAGTAATGATACTATCTAACTCCTGCTGCTTTAAATTCAAATCAGCTATTCTTGCCTCCAGTTTAGTCTCATTCTCAAGCAAAACCTCTTTTTTATCATCAATCTTGGCTTTAGCTTCCTTAATTCGTTTATTCGCTAATTCAATTTCTAAAGTTTGAAATTCAATTTCTTTTGATAAAGAATCAAACTCTCTGTTATTTCTTACGTTATTTTGCTGTTCTTTATATTTTTCTATTGACGCCTCTGCATCAACAATAATATTTTTTTTATTCGAAGTGTTTTGGTCAAGCTCATCAATTTCTTCATTGATTTTTGCAATACGTTTATTTAACCCTGCAACATCATCTTCTAAATCCTGAACCTCCAATGGAAGTTCGCCTCTTACTATTCTAATTTTATCAATTTTGGAATCAATAAGCTGCAAAGAATAAAGTGCTTTTAATTTATCTTCTACTGTAATTTCCTTAACTTTTGCCATCTTAATCTCTATAAATAATTAATCGGATTCGTGTTCACTTTTGAAAAGCAAGGCACAAATGTAGTGAATTTTTCAGACAGATAATCATAAATAAGCTCTTGCGTACAAATTTCGGATTCAAAATGACCAATATCGGCAACAACTATCTGTCCATCAGCATCAAAGAACTGATGGTACTTAAAATCACTTGTTATAAAAACATCTGCTTTTGCCTGTATCGCATCGTTTAACAAAAAACTACCGCTCCCTCCACAAACCGCCACCTTCTTAACTTGTTTATTCAAGAGATTTGTATACTTGACAGCACCTGTATTAAAGATTTTTTTTACATTTTTCAAAAAATCCATTTCATCAACGGGCTCAGAAAGCTCACCAATCATACCTGCTCCTACCTCACCCTCTCCTGGTTTCAAACATAAAATGGAACGATTTTTCACATTCAACAAATCGCATATTTTCGCATTTACACCCGTCATGACAGCATCCAAGTTAGTATGACAGGCATAGATGGCAATATTATTTTTAATTGCCTTAATTACAGTTCTTTCTACATAATTTGAACCATTAATTTTTTTTAACCCTTGAAATACAATAGGGTGATGAGAAATTATTAAGTTGGCCCCTAAATCAATTGCTTCCTGTACCACCTCTTCCGTACTGTCCAAGGCAATTACAACACCTTTTACTTCAGTTTTAGGGTCACCTACTATTAAACCAGCATTGTCGTAACCCTCTTGAAATTTCAATGGAGCCCACTGCTCCATTATTTCTGTTACGTTTTTAATTGTTGTCATTATATAAAGGTAGAAATTCAGAAATTTGCATCAAAACATGAAAAACTTACTTCTCATATTTTTTTTACTAATGCTCGTTTCCTGGAAATGGAGAAAAGAGAAAGAGGAAATCCCTCCAGGAACTGTAAGATTTGAAAAAAAATTATTTGTTGATGTTACCGAAATTAGAAATATTGACTGGAGAGAGTTTACTTACTGGATTATTCGATATGAAGGATGGGACACAGCTCAATCAATTTTGCCAGATACTCTTTCATGGAGGGATAAAGAAGGTAAATACGAGAGCTATGTTGAACTATATTACAGACATCCTGCTTACGCTCAGTACCCAGTTGTTGGAATTTCTTTTGAAAAAGCCAAGGAATACGCTAAATGGAGAACTGATAGAGTATTAGAGTACATGCTTATCAGAGACAAAAAAGATGTTAATATTAACCTTAATCCCAAAAAATACTTTACTCCAAAAAAATATTTTGAAGGAAATTGGCAAGGTTCCATCCCGGATTCGAATTACAGATTTCCCGTCTTTAGATTACCAACTCAAGAGGAGTGGCTCAATTTTTCTGAAGCAGACTCTTTTAACCTGTACCCATTTGGATTTGAAATCGGAAAGAAAATGACCCGAAGATATAAAATGGATTCCACGTCGTTTATTTGTTGTAGATCTCCCGATACGGCTGAAATAAAATGGAAAAATACAGCTACATCAGATAATATAATTGAGTATATAACGGCTCCAACCAGGTCAGGATTCACAAATAGCAATCAACTATACAACACAATTGGAAATGTTTCTGAAATGACCTCTCAAAAAGGAGTTGCTATGGGAGGCAACTATGAATTACTTTCAACAAAAATCAATTTAAAGAAATCCATCGAATACGAAAATTCAGAAAGGTGGTTAGGTTTTAGATGCGTTGCTGAATTTATGAACTGGCAGGAATACAAAACATACCTCTCCAAAAATTAAGTACCACAAAACGTTTTGTATCCCAAATCTGAAAGTGGAGGATTTTGAAACTTATCGGATTTATAAGAATCATAAGGCTTTTGAAGTTTCTCCAAAATGGCATAGAAATCTTTTAAATTTCGTCCCTCACTTCCATTATTTAAAGCCTCTTCCACCAAATGATTTCTTGGAATAATTGATGGATTAGCACGAATCAAACACTCTTCATAACCATCAGCAGAAGCAACCCGCTTCTTCCATTTCGATTTCCAGGTTTGAAACTCTTCCAATTGAAAAACATCATCTTTATGCAGATAACTGTTAACCAACCCACGGAAAGTATTTGTAAAATCTGGTTTTGCTTTTTCCATCCAATTCATCAATTCATTCAACAATTCCTGATCTCCACTCTGTTCTTTTGTTATACCAATTTTTTTCAGGTGATTGTTTTTCCATACCTCGTTAAACTTTTCTTCAAAATTATCGAACAAAGGCTGAACCAATTCTACTGACTTTTCAGCATCTTTATCGATAAGAGAAAGTAATGTTTCGGCTAAACGCATTAAATTCCATTTCGCCATTTTTGGTTGATTTGCATAAGCATAACGACCATTTTCATCAATTGAACTAAAGACGGTATTCGGATTAAAACCATTCATAAAAGCACAAGGACCATAATCAATTGTTTCTCCTGATATACTCATATTGTCGGAGTTCATTACTCCGTGAATGAATCCCACCCGCATCCAGTCGTTTACCAGGTGGATTTGTCTATCGATCACGTTTTCTAAAAAAGCAACAACGGGATTTTCAACGTCCGTTAACTCAGGATAATGCCTTTCCAAGGTGTAATCAAATAATTTCCGAATACAATCCGAATCACCCATTCTTGCAGCCAACTCAAAAGTTCCAACCCTTATGTGGCTCGACGCTACCCGAGTTAAAACACCCATTTCATTAACCTTTTCTCGATATACAAGATCTTCACTTTTCACAACAGCCAGGCTACGAGTAGTGGGAATCCCTAAACCGTGCATAGCTTCACTAATTAAATATTCGCGCAACATCGAATACAAGGTAGCCCTACCATCTCCTCTTCTTGAATAAGGAGTCTTCCCTGCCCCTTTTAATTGTATATCATATTTTTTCTCATCTACACCTTTTACTTCCCCAAGTAAAATAGCCCTACCATCACCCAACACATTAAAATACCCAAATTGATGACCTCCATACGCCTGGGCTAAAGGCCTTGACGCTTCAGGAATATAATTCCCCGAGAAAATATCTGTGAGATAATTCTCATTACTATTAAGTGATTTCAAGCCAAGATGATCAGCCAGAACCTTATTATATAATAATAAAGAAGGGTTGGATATAGAAGAAGGTGAAATTTCAGAGTAGAATGAGGAAGGCAATTTCAGATACGAATTTTCAAACCTCCAGATTTGATCTAAATCATGCATAAAACAAAAAAACTAAGAATAACACAGTATACCAACTTTCGGTAATTAAATAAATCGATATTCTAGAATAAATTTCCAGTCCTATTCTTTTTTTTAGTGAAATAAATCATTTAACTTTGCGTCCCATTAAAAAAAGGCTGGTGCCTTAGCTCAGTTGGTAGAGCAAAGGACTGAAAATCCT
>CEUK01027888.1_pt1 | contig 14615 bp, 27 predicted proteins | sample 356451 | NCBI WGS metagenome assembly CEUK01 (sample SAMEA2622843, study PRJEB7988) | marine metagenome | isolation source: saline water (ENVO:00002010), including
GAATAAAAAAGTTAAGGTACTAGCTAGAAAATCAGCTCTTACATATAAAGCTAAAGATGAAGATATTTTAGTTTTAGAAGAGTTAGCTTTTAAAGCTCCTAAAACTAAAGATTTTGCAACTGTGCTTAAAAATCTTAAAGTAGATGGCGGTAAAACTCTTTTTGTAACATCTATTAAAGATGATAATACGTTGTTATCAGCTAGAAATATTCAGAATACTAAGGTTATTACTGCTGATAAGTTAAATACCTATGATATACTTTATTCAGGTAAATTAATCATTACTGAAAAAGCAGTAAATCAAATTGAAAACCAATTTAAGGCATAAAGGATGGATAATATAATTATAAAACCAATATTGACTGAAAAAATGGCTGATCTGGGTGAGAGATTAAACAGATATGCATTTGAAGTTAATACTAGTGCTAACAAGATACAGATTAAAAATGCTGTTGAAAGTGCTTATGGCGTTAATGTTAAAGCCGTTAATACCATGAAGCATGGAGGAGGTAAAAGAAAAATGAAATATACCAATAAAGGAGTTTCTTTTCAAAGAACTAAATTGGTTAAAAAAGCAATAGTTACTCTTGATGAAGGGGATACTATTGATTTGTATGAAAATATTTAATGACTAGAAAAGAACAGAGATGAGCTTGAAAAAATTTAAACCGACAACACCTGGCCAACGACATAAAGTTGTTAGTGACTATAGTGAAGTTACTGCTTCTAAGCCTGAAAAATCCTTAACAAAAGGATCTAGTAAGTCTGGTGGTAGAAATAACACAGGTAAGATGACAATGAGATATATTGGTGGTGGTCATAAAAGAAAATATAGAGTCATTGACTTTAAAAGAAATAAACACAATATTCCTGCTAAAGTTCATTCAATTGAGTATGATCCAAATAGATCTGCAAGAATTGCACTTTTAGTTTATGCTGATGGTGAGAAAAGATATATTTTGGCTCCTGAGGGATTAACTGTAGGTCAATCTGTTGTTTCTGGTCAACAAGCTACTCCAGAAGTAGGAAATACTATGTTCTTAAATGATATTCCTTTAGGTACTATTATTCACAATATTGAATTGGTTCCTGGGAAAGGTGGAGCTATGGCAAGAAGTGCAGGATCTTTTGCTCAGTTAAATGCAAGAGATGGTAAATATGCTATTATTAAGCTTCCATCTGGTGAAGTAAGAATGGTACTTACTACTTGTGTTGCAACTATTGGTTCTGTTTCAAACTCTGAAAATAGTTTACAAGTTTCAGGAAAAGCAGGTAGAAAAAGATGGTTAGGAAGAAGACCTAGAGTTAGAGGTGTAGTTATGAATCCAGTTGATCACCCAATGGGTGGTGGTGAAGGCCGTGCATCTGGAGGTCATCCTAGATCAAGAAAAGGACTTCCTGCAAAAGGATTTAAAACTAGAAGTAAAACAAAAGCTTCTAATAGATTTATTATTGATAGAAAAAAGAAATAATTAAATAATGTCAAGATCATTAAAAAAACCACCGTTTGTTCATTATAAATTAATGAAAAGAGTTGAGGAAGCTCAGGAATCTAGTAAAAAGACTGTTATTAAAACATGGTCTAGAGCATCTACGATTACTCCAGAGTTTGTAAATCTAACTATTGCAGTACATAATGGAATGAAATTTATTCCTGTTTTTGTTACTGAAAATATGGTAGGTCACAAACTAGGGGAATTTGCTCCTACAAGAAATTTTAGAGGCCACGGAGGTAAAAAGAAATAATTAATACCATAAGTAATGGGAGCAAGAAAAAGAAATAGTTCAGAAAAAATAAAAGAAGATAGAAAGACTCAGGCTTTTGCTAAACTTAATAATTGTCCAACATCTCCAAGAAAAATGAGATTAGTTGCTGATTTAGTAAGAGGTGAAGATGTTTATAAGGCTTTGAATATATTAAAGTTTAATCCAAAGCATGCTTCTAGAAATTTAGAAAAATTATTATTGTCTGCTATCAATAATTGGGAGCAAAAAAATGATGGTGAAGATGCTACTGAAGCAAATTTAGTCGTGAAAAGTATTCATGTTGATAGCGCTAGAATGTTAAAAAGAATTCAAGCAGCTCCTCAAGGAAGGGCTCACAGAATTAGAAAACGTTCCAATCACGTTACATTAATAATTGATAAAGCTTAATAAATAAAACATGGGACAAAAAACAAACCCTATAGGAAATAGATTAGGATTCATCAAAGGATGGGATTCAAATTGGTATGGTGGAAAAGATTATTCTACAAAGTTAGTTGAAGACAATAAGATTAGAAAATATCTTAATGCCAGATTACAGAAAGCTAGTATTTCTAAAATAATAATTGAAAGAACATTAAAGTTAATTACAATTACTATTAATACTGCTAGACCTGGTGTTATTATTGGTAAAGGTGGTTCTGAAGTAGATAAGTTAAAAGAGGAATTGAAGAAATTAACTTCAAAAGAAGTTCAAATAAACATTTTTGAAATTAAGAGACCTGAATTAGATGCTAAGCTTGTTGCTGATAGTATTGCACGTCAAATTGAAGCTAGAATCTCATTTAGAAGAGCAATTAAAATGGCAATTGCTTCAACTATGAGAATGGGTGCAGAAGGTATTAAAGTTAAGATTTCTGGTAGACTTAATGGTGCTGAAATGGCAAGAAGTGAAATGTATAAAGATGGTAGAATTCCATTGCACACATTTAGAGCTGATATTGATTATGCTCTTTCTGAAGCTTTAACCACTTATGGTTTAATAGGAATAAAAGTTTGGATTTGTAATGGGGAAGTATACGGTAAAAGAGATCTTTCTCCAAACTTTGGAATGAGCAATAGAAAAACTAACGCTGATAAAAGAAAAAGATAATACAATATAATCATGTTACAACCTAAGAAGACGAAACATAGAAAACAGCAAAAAGGCAAGATTAAAGGAAATGCTCAAAGAGGTCATCAAATTGCATTTGGATCATTTGCAATTAAATCTTTAGATGAGGGTTTTATAACTTCAAGACAAATTGAAGCTGCTCGTATTGCTGTAACAAGATACATGAAAAGAGAAGGAAAAGTATGGATTAGAATTTTTCCAGACAAACCAATGACAGCTAAGCCTGCAGAAGTAAGAATGGGTAAAGGAAAAGGTGCATTAGATCATTGGGTTGCAGTTATTAGACCAGGAAGAGTACTTTTTGAAGCTGATGGAGTTCCTCATGATGTTGCAAAGGAAGCATTAAGATTAGCTGCACAAAAGTTACCTCTTAAAACTAAGTTTATTTTAAGAAACGATTACGCTAACTGAAAAGAACAATAAAGTGAAAAATAAAGAATTTAATATAAAATTAAATGGTTTAACCATTGAAGAATTAAGAGAAATGCTTGCTAATACGCAAACTAATCTTAATAAGATTAAAATGAACCATAGAACAGCAGAGTTAGAAAACCCTTTAGAAATTAGATCAGTTAGAAGAAATGTAGCAAGAATTCTTACTGAAATTAATAAGAGAGAATTACAACAAAGCAGTAATTAATTGATATGAGAAATTTAAGAAAAGAAAGAATAGGTATAGTAACCAGCTCAAAAATGGATAAGTCTATTGTTGTAATGGTTGAAAGAAGAGAGAAACATCCTAAATACGGAAAGTTTCTTAAGAAAAGTACTTCATTTGTTGCACATGATGAAAAAAACGAATGTGGTGAAGGGGATACCGTAAAGATCATGGAAACTAGACCTTTAAGTAAAAGGAAAAATTGGAGATTGATTGAAATTGTTGAAAAAGCTAAATAATTAAAAATGGTACAACAGGAAAGTAGATTATTAGTTGCTGATAATAGCGGAGCCAAAGAAGTTTTGGTTATTAGAGTACTTGGTGGAACAAAAAGAAGATATGCTTCTATTGGTGATCAAGTAGTAGTTACTGTAAAAGAAGCAACTCCATCTGGAAATGTTAAAAAAGGACAAGTATCCAGAGCTGTGGTAGTTAGAACCAAAAAAGAGGTTAGAAGAAATGATGGATCTTATATTAGGTTTGATAATAATGCTGTGGTGTTATTGGGTAATGCTGGTGAGATGAGAGGAACAAGGATTTTTGGTCCTGTTGCTAGAGAGTTAAGAGAAAAACAATTTATGAAAATAGTGTCTTTGGCACCTGAAGTACTTTAATTTTTATATCATGCAGAAGAAGTTAAAAATAAAAAAAGGAGATACAGTTAAAGTAATAGCTGGTGCTGCTAACGGACAGCAAGGAGTTATTCTTGACGTAGATTATAAAAAGGAAAGAGTCTTTATTGAAGGTCTTTCTATAGTAAATAAAAAACATGTTAAACCGCAATCTGATAAAGCCAATCCCGATGGAGGTATTATAGATATGGATAGAAGTATTCATGTTTCTAATGTTGTATTAATTCACAATGGGGAATCAACTAAAGTTGGTAGAAAGGTTTCTGAGAATGGAAAATTGGTAAGATTTGCTAAAAAAACTGGAGAGGAGATTAACTCATGAGCTACACACCTAGACTTCAAGAAAAATACAAGAATGAAATAGTTCCTGTATTGACGGATAAATTCAATTACAAGTCTGTAATGGAAGTTCCTAAAGTAGAAAAAATTGTTATTAGCCAAGGGGTTGGTGAAGCAGTTACTGATAAGAAATTAATTGAAAATGCTGTAAATGATTTAACTGCAATTGCAGGTCAAAAAGCATTAATAGTCAATTCTAAGAAGGATGTATCTAATTTCAAATTGAGAAAAGGTATGCCAATTGGTACTAAAGTTACTCTTAGAAGAGAAAAAATGTATGAATTTTTGGATAGATTAATTTCTGTATCTCTTCCAAGAACAAGAGATTTTAGAGGTGTTAAGTCTAAGGGAGATGGTAGAGGAAACTTTACAATTGGTGTTAAAGAAAACATCATTTTCCCAGAACTTGATATTGATAAAGTGAAAAAAATATTAGGAATGGATATTACCATTGTTACTTCTGCTAACTCTACTGAGGAAGGTAAAGCATTGTTAGAAGAATTTGGTTTCCCATTTGTTAAAAAATAATTGAAAAAAAAGAGTTATGGCTAAAGAATCAATGAAAGCTAAAGAGCGCAAGAGAGCAAAACTTGCTGCTCAGTATGATGAAAGAAGAGCATTATTAAGAAAGGCTCAAAGTGAGGGTGATTGGGATGCAATGTTTAAGCTTCAAAAGCTACCAAAAAATTCAATGGGAGTTAGAAAGCATAATCGTTGTCAGATTACTGGAAGACCGAGAGGTTACATGAGACAATTTGGAATTTCAAGGGTGACTTTCAGAGAAATGGCTGTAGCTGGTAAAATACCAGGAGTAACTAAAGCTAGTTGGTAGAAACTTTTAAAGAAAAAAAAATGGTAACAGATCCAATATCAGATTATTTAACAAGATTAAGAAATGCTATTAGTGCAAAGCACAAAGTAGTAGAAATTCCTGCATCAAACTTAAAAAAGGAGATAACAAAGATTTTAATGACTCAAGGTTACATTCTTAACTACAAGGTTATGGAGGATAAAAAGCAAGGAATTATTAAAATCGCTTTGAAATACAATAGTAAAACTAAAGAATCAGCAATTAACAACTTAACTAGAGTTAGCAAACCTGGTTTAAGAAAATATTCTGGAGTTGATACTATGCCTAGAGTACTTAATGGATTAGGAGTAGCAATTGTATCTACATCTAAAGGATTAATTACAGATAAAGAAGCAAGAAAACAAAACGTTGGAGGAGAAGTCCTTTGTTACGTAGATTAAATTTAAAGAAATGTCAAGAATAGGAAATGCACCAATAACGATTCCAGAAGGCGTTGAGATCAATGTCACTAATGAGAATGTTGTAAATGTAAAGGGTAAGTTAGGAGAATTATCTGAAAATATTAATCCTTCAATTAAAGTTACAGTTGATAACGGAGAAATCTCTTTATCTAGATCTAATGATGAAAAACAAAATAGGTCTATGCATGGTTTATATCGTGCTCTTATTAACAATATGGTAATAGGTGTTTCAAAGGGATATGTTATTGAGCAAGAACTTGTTGGTGTTGGTTATAGAGCTAAATCTCAAGGACAAAAATTAGAATTATCATTAGGATTTTCTCATCCAATTATTTTTCAATTACCTGAGCAAGTTAAAGTAACTGCAACAACTGAAAAAGGTAAAAATCCTACAATTAAATTAGAATCTTTTGATAAACAATTAATAGGACAAGTAGCGGCTAAAATCAGGTCATTTAGAAAACCTGAGCCATATAAAGGAAAGGGAGTTTTATTTAAAGGTGAAGTAATAAGAAGAAAAGCTGGAAAAACTGCAGCTAAATAATTAAATACTTATTAAAATGAGCAATTTAAAAGCAAATAGAAGAGCAAGAATTAAAAAAAGAATTAGAAAGAATATTTCTGGTACTACTACTAAACCAAGATTAACTGTTTTTAGAAGTAATAAACAAATTTATGCTCAAGTAATAGATGATATTAATGGAGTTACTTTAGTATCTGCAGCCTCTTTAAAAGTAGAAGATGCACAAAAAGTTAGTAAACTAGAACAGGCAAAATTAATTGGTAAAGAAATTGCTGAAAAAGCAACAAAGGCCGGAATTGCTGAAGTTGTTTTTGATAGAAATGGTTATTTATACCATGGTAGAGTTAAGGCATTAGCTGATTCTGCTAGAGAAAGCGGTTTAAAATTTTAAAGAATATAATAATTATGAGATCAGAAAAATCAGTAAGAGCAACAGATATTGAGTTAAAAGATAGACTAGTTGCAATTAACAGAGTTACCAAAGTAACAAAAGGTGGTAGACACTTTAGTTTTTCAGCTATTGTCGTAGTAGGTGATGAAAATAGTGTTGTAGGTCATGGTTTAGGTAAAGCAAATGAAGTTACTGAAGCTATTTCTAAAGCTGTTGAAGAAGCTAAGAAAAATTTAATTCGTGTTTCTGTTGTTAATGATACATTGCCTCATGCTATTAAATCTAAATATTCAGGTGCTCAGGTTTTTATTAAGCCTGCATCTGCTGGTACTGGAGTAATTGCTGGTGGTGCGATGCGTGCAGTTTTAGAAAGTGCTGGTATCAAAAATGTATTAGCAAAATCTCAAGGATCATCTAATCCTCATAATGTTGTTAAAGCTACAATTAATGCACTTGCTTCATTAAGAGATGCAAATTCAGTTGCACAGCAAAGAGGTATTAGTTTAGAAAAAGTATTTAACGGTTAATTTAACAGAAATGGGAAAAATTAAAGTTACTCAAATAAAAAGTGCCATAAATAGACCAGGAAGACAAAAGTTAACTCTTGAAGCATTGGGTCTTGGAAAAATTAATAGAACAGTTGAGCATGAAGCTACACCTCAAATTCTTGGAATGGTTAAAAAGGTGGAGCACTTGATAAAAATTGAAAAATAACAATAAAGAAATTTAGTAATTATGAAATTACATACTTTAAAACCAGCAGAAGGATCTACTAAGTCAAAGAAAAGAGTTGGTAGAGGACAAGGATCTGGTAAGGGCGGAACTTCAACTAGAGGTCATAAAGGAGCAAAATCTAGATCTGGTTATAAATCCAAAATAGGATTTGAAGGAGGTCAAATGCCTTTACAAAGAAGAGTGCCTAAATTTGGATTTAGAAACATAAATAGAGTTGAATATAAAGGAATTAACCTTGATACTATTCAAGATTTAGTTGATAAAATTAAACCAAAAACTATTAATGTTGAAATTTTAGTAGAAAACGGTTTAGCTAATAAAAAAGATTTAATAAAGATTTTAGGTAGAGGAGAATTAAAATCTAAAATTAATATTACTGCTCATGGCTTTTCAGCAAAAGCTAAAAGTACTATTGAAGAACTTGGTGGGAAAGTTGAAATAATCGAAAAAAAGAAACCAAAAGCTGAATGAAAAATTTAATTAAAACAATTAAGGAAATTTGGGCTGTTGATGAGCTTAGAAAACGTATTTTATATACACTTGCTTTAATATTAGTATATAGAATAGGTTCATACATTGTTCTTCCTGGCATTGATGCAGATAGACTTTCTTCAGCTGCAGGTAGTGATAATAGTATCCTTAATTTAATTAATATGTTTGCTGGAGGCGCTTTTTCAAGAGCTTCTATAATGGCATTAGGAATTATGCCATATATTTCTGCTTCAATTGTTATGCAGTTGTTAGGCATGGCAGTTCCTACCTTCCAAAGGTTACAAAGAGAAGGTGAAAGTGGCAGGAAAAAGATTAATCAATATACAAGAGTTCTAACTATTGCAATTTGTTTATTCCAAGCACCCAGTTATATTGGTGCATATGTACCTAGTGAAGCGCTTATTAATGACACATTTTTATGGTGGTTCCAAGCAACAGCAATATTAACTGCTGGAACTATGTTTGTAACTTGGCTAGGAGAGAGAATAACAGATAGAGGTATTGGTAATGGTATTTCACTTATTATTACAATTGGAATTATTGCTGGCCTTCCAGGTGCTTTCTTCCAAGAATTAGGGGCTAAAATTTATGACGGAGGTTTGGTTATTTTATTAGTTGAATTAGTTATTTTGTTATTAGTTATTCTAATAACAATTTTATTAGTTCAGGGTACTAGACGTATCCCAGTTCATACTGCTAAAAGAGTTATAGGAAGAGGTTCTAAACAAGCTTTAGCTGGTGGTCAAAGAAGTTATATCCCACTTAAAATTAATCAGGCTGGAGTTATGCCTATCATATTTGCTCAAGCTTTAATGTTCTTACCCTCTTTAATATTCCAGAATAGTACATTTTCAAATATTCAAGGTTTTTGGTATAATGCCGTATTCTTTGTCATGATTGTTATTTTCACTTACTTCTACACAGCTATTATGATGAATCCAAATCAGATGGCTGATGAATTAAAAAGAAATGGGTCTTTTATTCCTGGTGTTAAACCAGGAAAGAAAACAGCAGATTTTATTGAAGGATTGATATCAAGGTTAGTTTTTCCTGGTTCAATTTTCTTAGGTATTATTGCTATTTTACCTGCCTTCGCCATGAATTTTGGTGTTCAACAGGGCTTTGCTTACTTTTTTGGAGGCACTTCATTGTTGATTATGGTTGGTGTAGTTTTAGATACTTTACAACAGATTGAAAGTCACCTTTTAAATAGACATTATGATGGTCTAATTAAGGGTGGAAGAATAAAGGGTAGATCTTCAGCGTCAGCAGTGACAATGAGTCAAGCTCTTTAACATTTCTTGTCCATGATTTTTTATAAAACTGGAGAAGAAATTGAACTTATTAGAAATAGTTCTTTACTTGTTGGTAAAACTTTAGCAGAATTAGCTAAAATAATTGAACCTGGTGTTACTACATTAGATTTAGATAAAGTTGCCGAAGAATTCATAAGAGATCATGGTGCTATACCTGGTTTTTTAGGTTATGGAGGCTTCCCTAATTCACTATGTACATCTGTAAATGAAGCAGTAGTTCATGGTATACCAAATAATCAACCATTGGAGGATGGTGACATCGTTTCCGTTGATTGTGGTGTTTTAATGAATGAGTTTTATGGAGATTCAGCGTACACTTTTGAAGTTGGTAATGTTTCTAAAGAAGTCAAAAGGCTTCTTGCTGTTACAAAAGAGTGTTTAGAATTGGCCATTGAACAAACTATATCTGGTAATAGAATAGGTGATATAGGTTATTCGGTTCAGCAGCACGCTGAGAAAAATGGTTTTGGTGTAGTTAGAGAATTAGTTGGTCATGGTTTAGGAAGAGGTTTACACGAAAAACCCGAAGTACCTAATTATGGTAAAAAAGGTAGAGGACCCAAAATGAAACCTGGTTTGGTCTTAGCAATTGAGCCAATGATTAATTTAGGTAAAAAGGAAGTTTCGCAATTATCTGATGGTTGGACAATTATTACTAAAGATAAATTACCTTCTGCTCATTTTGAGCATGATGTTGCGATTTTAAAAGATGGGAAACCTGAAGTTTTATCTTCATTTGAAGAAATAGAAAAAGTATTAAATAATAAATAAAAGTCAATAAAAAGATGGCTAAACAAACATCTATAGAGCAAGATGGTACTATTACCGAGGCATTGTCAAATGCTATGTTCAGAGTTGAACTAGAAAATGGGCATATTATTACTGCACATATTTCTGGCAAGATGAGAATGCATTATATAAGAATTTTACCTGGTGATAAAGTTAAAGTTGAGATGTCACCTTATGACTTGACAAAAGGAAGAATTACGTTTAGATACAAATAAAAATAAAATGAAAGTAAGAGCATCTATAAAGAAGAGATCAGCGGATTGCAAGATCGTAAGACGTAAAGGAAGATTGTATGTGATCAATAAAAAGAACCCTAAGTTTAAACAAAGACAAGGATAATATTATGGCAAGAATATCAGGTATAGATTTACCAAAAAACAAAAGAGGTGTCATAGGTTTAACCTATATATATGGCATTGGAAGAAGCACAGCTCAAAAGATTTTAGCTGAAGCTGGTGTTGATGAAAATATTAAAGTTCAGGATTGGAATGATGATCAGTTGGGCAAAATTAGAAAAGTTATAAGTGAAACCTATAAAGTTGAAGGTTCACTTAGATCTGAAGTTCAATTAAATATTAAAAGATTGATGGATATTGGTTCTCAAAGAGGTATTAGGCATAGAGCTGGATTACCACTAAGAGGCCAAAGAACGAAGAATAATTCAAGAACAAGAAAAGGAAAAAGAAAAACTGTTGCTAATAAGAAAAAAGCAACTAAATAATCTTAAAGTTATAATCGTATGGCTAAGCAAACAAAAAAGAAAAAGAACGTCCAGATTAATCCTGTTGGAGAAGCCCATATTCAAGCTTCATTCAATAATATTATTATTTCTTTGTGTAATGACAAGGGACAAGTAATATCATGGTCATCTGCTGGTAAAATGGGATTTAGAGGTTCCAAGAAAAACACACCTTATGCTGCTCAAATAGCTGCAGAAGATTGTAGTAAAGAAGCTTATGAATTTGGATTAAGAAAAGTAAAAGTTTTTGTAAAAGGTCCTGGTGCAGGTAGAGAATCTGCAATTAGAGGAATTCACAATAACGGAATCGAAGTTACTGAAATTGTTGATGTAACTCCTATTCCTCATAATGGATGTAGACCACCAAAAAGAAGAAGAGTATAATAATTGTTAACCAGAAAAGTTAATCATCGAAGGATATAGACCTTAATTCATGAATTACTTTTCATAAAATTTTAAAAAATGGCAAGATATAAGGGTCCCAAATCAAAAATCGCTAGGAAGTTCAGAGAACCTATTTTTGGTCCTGATAAAGCGTTAGAAAAGAAAAATTATCCTCCAGGGATGCATGGTCCCAATAAAAGAAGGATGAAAAAATCTGAATATGCAGTTCAGTTAGCAGAAAAGCAAAAAGCTAAATATACTTATGGTATACTAGAAAGACAATTTTCTAATATGTTTAAGAAAGCTTCTTCTAAATCTGGAATTACAGGTGAAATCTTACTTCAATTATGTGAGTTAAGATTGGATAATGTTGTTTTTAGATTAGGAATTTCTCCATCTAGAAGGGGTTCAAGACAGTTAGTTACTCATAGGCATATAACTGTAAATGGAAATATTGTTAATATTCCTTCTTACTCACTTAAGGTAGGGGATGTAATTGGGGTAAGAGAAAAATCTAAGTCTCTAGCTATTATTTCTTCATCTTTAAATAATGATAATAATAGACCAGAATGGTTACTATGGGAAACTGCATCATACTCTGGTGAAGTTAAATCAATACCTACTAGAGAACAGATTTCAGAAAATATTAAAGAACAATTAATTGTAGAACTTTACTCTAAATAAAAAGAGTACTAAAAAATAATAAATATGGCGATTTTAGATTTCCAAAAACCAGAAAAAGTAATTATGTTAGAATCATCTGACAATAAAGGTCAGTTTGAGTTTAGACCTCTTGAGCCAGGTTATGGAATTACTGTTGGTAATGCTTTGAGAAGAATTTTACTTAATTCAATTGAAGGATTTGCTATTACTTCAATTAAGATTGAAGGAGTTGATCATGAATTTTCTACAATAAAGGGAGTTGTTGAAGATGTTACACAACTAGTGTTGAACCTAAAGCAAGTTCGTTTTAAGAGACAAATTGAAGATTCTGATTTAGAAGAAGTTAATATTACTATTTCTGGACAGGATGCTTTTACAGCTGGTGATATAGGTAAGTTTACTTCTTCTTTTCAAGTTTTGAATACGGATCATGTTATATGTAATATGAATAAATCTGTAAAATTGAATTTGCAATTAACAATTGCAAAAGGAAGAGGGTATGTTCCTGCTGAGGAAAATAAAACTGAAAACCCTGCTGTTGGAACTATTTTTACTGATTCAATCTTTACTCCAATTAGAAATGTGAAGTATACAATTGAAAACTTTAGAGTTGAGCAAAAAACAGATTACGAAAAATTGATTTTTGACATTGATACTGATGGTTCAATTCATCCAAAAGAAGCATTGAAAGAAGCAGCAAGAATTTTAATTCATCACTTTATGTTGTTTTCTGATGAGAAAATCACTTTAGATGAAGATGAGAAATCAGAATCTGAAGAGTTTGATGAAACTTCATTACATATGAGACAGCTACTTAAAACCAGATTAGTTGATATGGATCTTTCTGTTAGAGCTTTAAATTGTTTAAAGGCTGCAGATGTTGAAACTCTTGGCGAATTAGTTGCTTACAATAAAAATGACTTATTGAAATTTAGAAATTTCGGAAAAAAATCTCTAACGGAGCTTGATGATTTAATCGAGTCAAAAGGACTTTCTTTTGGAATGGATGTTTCAAGATATAAATTAGATAGAGATTAATCACGTTTCTACACTTTAAACATTAGGATATGAGACATGGAAAGAAAACAAATCATTTGAGTAGAAAAACTGCGCACAGAGGTGCAATGTTAGCTAATATGGCTTGCTCATTGATTGAACACAAAAGAATCAATACTACTTTAGCAAAAGCAAAAGCTTTAAGGAAGTACGTAGAACCTTTAATTACAAAATCTAAGGATGACACTACTCATAATAGAAGAGTTGTTTTTAGTTACCTTAAAAATAAGGAAGCATCATCTATTCTTTTTAGAGATGTTGCTCCTAAAATAAATGATAGACCAGGTGGTTACACTAGGATTATTAAATTAAATAATCGTCTTGGTGATAATGCTGAAATGGCTATGATTGAATTAGTTGACTTTAATGAACTTCTAATTAAAGATGAAGTTAAAAAGAAGAAAACTAGAAGAAGAGGTGGTAAAAAATCTACAACTCCAAAATCTGATAATGTAACAAATGAATCTGTTAAGGATTCTTCTGTAGAAGCAGATGTTATTGAAGATGCTGTAGTAGTGGAAGAAACTACTAATGAAGAAGTTAAAACAGAAGCTAAAAACTCAAAAGAGGATATAGTAGCAGAAGACACTACTTCTGAAGAAAGTTCTAATGAAGATAATTCAGATGAATCATCTAATACTGATGAGGAAAAGAAATAATTTAATGAAGAACTTTTTTCTTAAATAATATTTAAAAGGGTGGTTAATAACTACCCTTTTTTTTGTTTAAAAAAAACAGTAATAATATAATCTAAAAATTATTTTTGTAAAATGCATTCAAAAAACACTAAAGCAGTTTTATTATTATCTGATGGAACTGTTTTTCATGGTAAATCTTGTGGTAAAATAGGTACTACAACTGGTGAAATTGCTTTTAATACAGGCATGACAGGCTACCAAGAAATTTTCACTGATCCATCCTATTATGGTCAAATTATAACAATGGCTAATGCTCATATTGGAAATTACGGGGCTAATGAATTAGAAATTGAATCAAATCAATCACAAATTAAGGGTTTGGTAGTTAAAAAATTTGCTCATCATTTTTCCAGGTATGGAGATCAAAATGAATTGTTACAAGATTTTTTAATAAAAGATAATATTGTTGGAATTAAAGACATTGATACTAGAGAATTAATTATTCATATTCGTGAAAATGGTGCACAAAATGCTATTATTTCATCTGAAGATAAAACTATTGAAGAACTTGAAGAATTACTTGCCAAATCTCCTAAAATGAAGGGACTTGAACTTGCTTCTAAAGTTTCTACAAAACAAGCTTATGATTCTGGTGATGGAGAACATAGGATAGCACTAATTGATTTTGGGGTAAAAAAGAATATCATAAGATGTTTAGTTGAAAGGAATTGTATTGTTAAAGTTTTCCCTTACAATGTCACTTTTAAAGAAATAAGTGATTTTAATCCAGATGGTATTATGCTTTCTAATGGCCCTGGTGATCCAGAACCTTTAAAAGATTCAGTTGAGGTTGTTAAAAGATTAGTTGAAACTGATTATCCTATTTTTGGTATATGTTTAGGACATCAAATTTTAGCGCTTTCTCAAGGATTAGGCACAGAGAAAATGCATAATGGTCATAGAGGAATTAATCATCCTGTTAAAAATATTTTAACCAATAAATGTGAGGTAACTTCACAAAATCACGGTTTTGTTGTTAAGAAAGAGGATGTTGAAAATCATCCAGGTGTTTCTTTAACACATGTGCATTTAAATGATCATACAGTAGCG
>CEUK01185735.1_pt1 | contig 14584 bp, 10 predicted proteins | sample 356451 | NCBI WGS metagenome assembly CEUK01 (sample SAMEA2622843, study PRJEB7988) | marine metagenome | isolation source: saline water (ENVO:00002010), including
GATGCGTTTGTTTGTTTTGGGATACCTATCTACAAGACTCCAGCAAAACCTTCCAATCCATGTATTTACAACAAATTTGTAAATAATGCTTTTGCACAAACCGTCTGGCGCTAAAACTATTATTCTACTAAAATCTGTAGGTCGTTCGGTAAGTAATCTGAAGCAAACTCTCGACCCCATTGAATAGCCAAGAAGCTCTAGTTTTTCAACACCGTCACCAAACTCCTCATGAATTTTACGCTTCAAAACTTCAAGGAGAATACTTGGTTCCAACATTGAGTAAATATTAAGATCATCAAGGGGCTTGCTTTCACCATGATGTAAAAGGTTTACTGAAAGTAATGCTGTGTCATCGCAGTAAAAAGGCATAAAATTTTCCATCTCACTAGCGCTTCTGTCGAAACCATGAAAAGAAATAGCTACTTTAGAGTTTTTGCCACTTTTTGCAGACACCACCCAACCTTCAAACCTCCAGCCTGAATCATCCCAAACCACTTTTGTGCCTCTGCTCATATTGCTAAGGTCGTTAATTGTGAAGAAGTGTGGAAAAAGAGAATAACTAAGTTGCGTTAAAAGCCTAAATGATGTGCTAACTTTGAGCAGGTTAATTGCATTCGTAGCTGGCGACATTTGAGCGAAATTTTTCGCAATAAAGTGGCTGGATAAAAAAAAAATGCCCAAAGATTCGAGCATTAAGTCGGTTCTAATAATCGGCAGCGGCCCCATCGTTATCGGCCAAGCATGTGAATTTGATTACAGTGGTTCTCAAGCATCGAAATCGTTAAGAGAAGAAGGTATCGAGGTAACTCTAATTAATTCTAATCCTGCAACTATCATGACTGACCCAGTTATGGCGGATAACGTATACCTAGAGCCATTAGAACCAGAGTCTATTGAGAAGATTCTTGAAAAGCATCCTAACATTGATTCGGTTCTTCCAACTATGGGTGGACAAACCGGTTTGAACCTCTGTATCAAGTGTGATGACCTTGGGATTTGGGAAAGACACAATGTCAATATGATTGGTGTTGACATCGATGCAATTGAGATAACTGAGAATAGAGAGGAGTTTAGGCTTCTAATGGAGAAAATCAATGTTCCAATGGCTCCTCAATCTGCAGCTAAGAGCTTTTTAGAAGGTAAAGAGGTAGCCCAAAAGTTTGGCTTCCCACTTTGCGTTAGAGCTAGTTACACCTTAGGTGGAACAGGCGCAGCTATCGTATACGACCAAGAGGAATTTGAGAAGAAATTAACTGACGGTCTTCATATATCTCCAATACACGAGGTGATGATTGATAAGGCTCTCCTTGGATGGAAGGAGTACGAGTTAGAGCTACTAAGAGATTCAAATGACAACGTAACTATCGTTTGTTCTATCGAAAATGTGGATCCAATGGGAATCCACACAGGAGATTCAATTACAATTGCACCTGCGCTAACTCTTTCAGACACAACATTCCAGAAGATGCGTGATATGGCGATTCACATGATGCGTAGCATTGGTGATTTTGCAGGAGGATGTAACGTTCAGTTTGCAGTTTCGCCAGACGAGAAAGAAGACATTATTGCTATCGAGATTAATCCTCGAGTAAGCCGTTCATCTGCACTTGCTTCGAAAGCTACAGGTTATCCAATTGCTAAAATTGCTTCAAAGCTTGCAATTGGTTACCACTTAGATGAATTGAAGAATACAATCACTGGAACAACTTCAGCTATGTTTGAGCCAACACTCGACTATGTAGTTGTAAAGATCCCTCGTTGGAATTTTGATAAATTCAAGGGTGCTGATAGAAGTCTTGGACTTCAAATGAAGTCAGTGGGAGAGGTAATGGCAATTGGAAGGTCATTCCAAGAAGCATTACAGAAGGCTTGTCAATCATTAGAAATTGGAAGAAACGGTTTAGGTGCAGACGGACGTGAGTTAAAGGATAAAGATGCTATTATGGATTCGCTTAGTAATCCATCTTGGAATAGGCTATTCCACATTTATGACGCATTTAAACTTGGTCTTCCATTTCATAAGATTCATGATGCAACTCAAATGGATCCATGGTTCCTTCGTCAAATCGAGGAGTTGGTATTATTAGAAAAGGACATTGAGAAAGAGTCTATCGATAGTATTTCTAGAGAGCTTCTAACAGAGGCAAAAAGAAAAGGATACGCCGATAGACAAATAGCTCACCTATTAAGTTGCCTTGAAAGTAAGGTGCACGAAAAACGACATAGTCTAGGAATTACTCGTGTATACAAATTAGTAGATACATGTGCAGCAGAATTCCCTGCTGTAACTCCTTATTACTACTCTACTTTCGAAAACGAAGAAAACGAGAGTGATGTGAGTGATAGAAAAAAGGTAATTGTTCTTGGCTCAGGGCCAAACCGTATTGGACAGGGTATCGAGTTTGATTATTGTTGTGTTCACGGAGTTCTCGCTGCTAAAGAGTGCGACTACGAAACAATCATGATTAACTGTAATCCTGAGACTGTTTCAACTGACTCTGCAACATCTGATAAACTGTATTTCGAGCCTGTATTCTGGGAACATATCTACGACATTATATTACACGAGAAGCCAGCTGGAGTAATTGTTCAACTTGGTGGACAAACAGCCTTAAAACTTGCTGAAAAATTAGATCGTTATGGTATTCCAGTAATGGGTACATCATACAACGCACTTGACCTAGCAGAGGACAGAGGACGTTTTTCGTCACTACTTCGAGACGAAGGAATTCCATACCCCAAGTTTGGTGTAGTTGAAAATGCTGATCAAGCAGTTGACTTGTGTCGTGAACTAGGTTTCCCTCTTCTTGTTAGACCATCTTACGTACTTGGTGGACAAAAGATGAAAATTGTAATCAACGAGGACGAATTAGAAAATCATGTATTAAGCATCCTCAAGCATATGCCTGAGAATCAAATTCTACTTGATCACTTCTTAGAAGGAGCCTTGGAGTGTGAAGCTGATGCAATTTGCGATGGAGACGATGTAAGAATTATTGGAATTATGCAGCATATTGAGCCTGCAGGAATTCATTCTGGAGACAGCTACGCTTTACTCCCTCCATTTAACCTAGGCGACCTAGTTATGCAACAGGTTAAGGATTATACAAAGAGAATTGCTCTAGCTTTAGAAACTAAAGGATTAATTAATATTCAATTCGCTGTAAAGGACGATACTGTTTATATCATTGAAGCTAACCCAAGAGCATCACGTACAGTTCCATTCATTTCAAAGGCATATGGTGTGCCATATGTAAATCATGCAACTAAAGTGATGCTAGGAGAGAAGAAGCTAATTGAAATGCCTCACTCGCCACACCTAGATGGTTACGCTGTGAAGATACCAGTATTCAGCTACTCAAAGTTTCCGAATGTAAATAAGGAGCTTGGGCCGGAGATGAAATCAACTGGAGAGGGAATTAGATTTATTCCAGATTTGAAGGATCCTTTCTTCCTTAAAATCTATAGCGAAAGGAACCTCTATTTGAGTAAGTAAGACATGGCTAGGTTTATTTTCTATGCTGTAGTTGCCTGGTTAATTTTCAGGTGGATGGATATGATTTTTGGCCGGAGGTCAAGAACTAACACTACTCCAAGTAATGAACCACCGAGACCAAAACAAAAGAAAAAGCCAAATTCCGATAAAGTCGGAGATTATGTAGACTTCGAAGAAGTGGATGACTAATCTGCAAGTGTTAACTTGCTGCATGCTTAAAAAAGCTTTGCCTCATATTTTATCTATCGTAGCGTTTTATGCTATAGCGAGTACATTTTATTCTCCTGTAATTCTTGATTCTAAAAGGCTAGTTCAAGGTGATACCAAACAATACATTGGTATGTCACACGAAGCTCTTAGCTACGAGGATATTGAAGGTGAAAGACCTTCATGGACAAATAGTATGTTTGGCGGAATGCCAACAGTACAAATCACAGGTACTGGTATTATGACTTTACCAAAGTGTATCTGGAAACTCTTAAGGCTATTGATGTCACCGGAGATAATGACTCTGTTTCTTGCAATGCTATCTGCATATGTTTTAGCTCTTTGCTTAAAAGCTCCACCACTTGTTGCATTTATAGCTGGAGTGACTTTTGGTTTGGGCTCAATAAATACTCTTTACTTAGCTGCAGGACACGCAACAAAAGTTAGAGCAATTTCATTAATGCCTGGAGTGTTAGGTGGAGTGATCTATGCATTTAGAAACAACATGTGGGGCGGCGCTGCAATAACTGCGTTTTTCTTAGCAATGCACATTGATGCAAACCATCTTCAGATGACATATTATCTGATGTTTATGATTGCAGCTGTGGGAATATGCGAACTTGTAGCTGCGCAGCATAATGGATATCTGAGGCAATTTGTAACAACTTCAGTCTTACTAATAGGTGCAGCTTTAATTGCACTTCTTCCTTCACTACCTAGCCTTCAAATCACAAAAGATTATTCTCATTACACTACAAGAGGTGAGGCAATATTAGATGAAACATCAACTGAACACGGAAATGGACTAGAAACAGATTACATTCTTGAATACAGTCTTTCAAGGGGTGAGTGGTTGAGTTCTATTGTGCCTGATATTAAGGGGGGTGCTAGTCAACTTTATTGGGGTGAACAAAGGTTTTCGGGGGGAGCTATGTACTTTGGAGCGATTGCGTTTACCCTACTACTAGCATTCTTCTTTGTAGTCAAAGATAGGATGAGATGGCCACTTTTGGCAATCACTCTATTATCCATCATTTTATCTTGGAGAGATGCATCATTTATAACTGATTTTTTCCTTGACTACGTTCCAATGTTCAACAAGTTTAGGGATACAAAAATGATGCTTGTACTTGTTCAACTTGCTGTAGCGGTAGGGGTATCTATTAGTTTAAAAAGGGTATGGGAAGATGCTGGTAGCGATAATTGGAAGCCATGGATTTATGCTTTTGGTGGTGTTTCAGGACTTTTAATATCCTTCTACATTTTACCTGAAACATTCTTCGATTTTACCTCATCAATTAGGGCTGATCACCTTAGAGAACAATATTCAATAAGCAAGTTAACTTCCTTGAGAGTTGAGATTTTTAGGGCTGATGTTTTTAGGTCTATTGGTCTCATTGTTGTTGCTGGTGGTGGAATTGTTGCAGTAGTGAAAGGGTTGGTTAAAAGAGACATTGCTTTAGGTATTTTGGCTTTAGTTATGCTGTACGATGTGTACAGTGTTGACAAGAGATACCCAAGTGAATTCGACACAGAATTCAATGTTGTTTTCCCTCATGAGGCTACAAAAGCTGAACGTGAAATAGCAGCATACGAGTCATCTATTCTTGAAGGTTTCGAAGAAAAATATCTTGAACATATTGGGATCATAGAGGAAGATTTGGGGATCAATATCAATGAGAGAAACGCTAATGCTAAATACCTAAGAGCATCTGATGCTGCGAAATTTAGAGCATTAAATAGTTTGTCTCATTTCAGAGTTTTGAATTGGATAAATCCAATGAATGATGCACGAACTTCATACTTCTTTAAATCTATTGGCGGATATCATGGAGCTAAACTCAGACGTTACCAAGACTTCATTACTCATGTCTTACTTCAACAGAATATGAGGTTTAGTCAAGCCGTAAGTGAAACTGGAAATGTTGAAGGCGCAATGGGAATTCTAAAAGGAGCAGCAATGCTTAACACTAAGTACATTATTGGTGCAGGTGAAAGGCCTATTCCATTAAATAATGCATTGGGACCTGCTTGGGTAGTTCACAATGTTAATTGGGTCGATACAAATGAAGACGAATTGTTTGCAATTGAAAATACAGATGTGTCTCAAGTTGCTTTAGTTCATGAAGAATTTAAAGCATTGGTTCCAGACCTTATGTCAGAAGATTCATTGTCCACTGAATCCTCAGTTGAACTTGTTGAGTATCATCCTGAGGGTAGTACATACAGTGTATCTACTGAAAGTGACGGTATGTTAATATTGAGTGAGGTTTGGTATCCAGAAGGATGGTCAGCTACAGTTGATGGGGAGGAGGTTCCACTTGTAAGAGCCAACTACATTTTAAGAGCATTGCCAATTTTAGCAGGAGATCACGATGTTGTTCTTAGCTATAATCCTCCTGTAGCCCAAAGAGCAGGAATTGTAGGTGGCATTGGATCGTTTTTACTAGCTCTATTTATTGCATTCTCATTTTACAAATGCTTTGATACATGCATATTAGTTAAACAATAATTTCAAATTGAATTATAGAATTGACATTATATCTTCAAGTGATCAATGGTCAGAAGAGGAGTGGAGTAAGTGGGATGAGTTTCTCGCTTTTGAACCTTCAGCATATTTGGATTCTAGGTCAATAAAGGCTGCATTAGACGTAGAGACAAGACATCTACAGATAGTTAAATGGATAAATGAATCAGAGGAAATTGTTGGGATTGCTCAAGTAGAAGATACTCATGCTGTCAGTGCTGTTCAGGGTAAATTCCTTAAGGCTGAAAAACCATTTTTTAAGCTAGCTCAAAAGTATTTGTATAGGGGAGATGGAGTCTTTCAATTTGATGTAAGAGTTCTTGGAACTGTTCTTTCAAGTGGGGATCATGCGTATAGATTTAAACAGGAAATTTCTGAGAAGAGGCAATTTAAATTAATTCATCAGGCATTAAATATTCCAATGATTGATGGGTCAAAACCACCAAAATCATCAATGGTTAAGGATCACTATTCGGAAAAACCTTGGTCTGAAAAAATTGCCGGAAAAAGTGGATGGCATTGCAACTGGATAGATTTAGAATTTGATCCAGTAATGGAGGTGGATTTAAAAAGAGATTGGTCTACATTTGAGGAATACAGTGCTGCATTACGGAAAAAATCTAGAACAAAGATTCGAAGAATTATTAGAGGGTCTGAAGAGTTGGTGTTAAAGAATCTCAGCCTTGAAGAGGTAGAAAAAAACTCAGACTTATTGCACTCACTTTATAAGCAAGTTTACGATAGAGCTGGTTTCACACTAGGGAAATTGTACAAAGAGGATTTAATCTCATTAAAGAAATATTGGGGTGATGATTTTCCTGTTATTGCTTACTATTTAGAAGATGAGATGGTGGGATTTCAGTGTGGAATAATAACTGATCATACAACTGAGGCATACTTCGTAGGTTTTATGCTTGAGGAAAATATAATTCATTTTATGTATCAAAGGATGCTTCTTGAATTTATCAAGCAAGGAATTGCAAAGGGGTCAAAGAAAATTGTAATGGGAAGAACAGCGTTAGATATTAAATCTTCACTTGGAGCTTGCCCTAAACGATTATTGTGTCATATGAAAGTAGACAACCTACTTATACATATTCTTACTAGGGGAGTAGCACTTACTTCTTCTCCTAAAATACCCCCGCTTAAAAGGGCATGGGACGACGATAGAGTATCTATCTTAGCGGCTGGAAATTAAGCGCCGCATTGTGCGAATTATTGAAGAAATACCTCATCAATTAATGAAGATCACCATTCTTGGTTGGAACGATAAGTACCAACTAAGATATGAGCTTGATAGGTATGAGCAGATGTTCAAATTTGACATGGATAATTACTCTATTGATGAAGTTAAATCTCTTGGTGAAGAGATGTCTGAGGGTGTGCTATTGAGATTTGTAGATATGAGGGCGCAACTAAATTCAAAACCAAAATAATGAATAAAGTAATATTAACTGTTGTTGGGGTTTGGCTTATAGCTTTATCCTTTTTACTTCTAAAACCTAAACCCAAATTTTCTTCAAAATCTGTAGCTCCAATCATTGCATATGTACATGGAGACTCACTTCACAGTGGGATGAATTTGATTACAGAATTAGAGGTAACTCTGCAGAAAAATGTAGAACAGGTAGATTCGCTTTTAAAGACAGAGGCAGCCCCTTTACAACAAGAGGCCCAAGAGCTTGTTTCATATGCAAATTCAGGATCTGCTTCTGAGGATGAAATTCAAATAGCTCAACAAAGAGTATATGAAATTGAAGCAATCTTACAGCAAATGCAGGCTGAAGCTTCTAAAAATGTTCAGTTACAAGAGCAAACTATGCAAACTACTGTTAGCGCATTTTTGAATAAAGTTCTAAGCGAATACGCTGAAGAAAACAATATTGATTTAATCCTAAATTGGGGATTGAGTGGTGAAGGAGTTCTTTATGGAACTGAACCGTATAATGTCACAGCAGAGGTGTTAGAAAAACTTAACTCAACTGAATGATTTTAGCTGAAACAAAAAAGAAAGCTCACATAGTTGAGTACATTTTATTTCTTTGGCAAATTGAGGATCTCGTTCGGGCAGCTCAATTTGACCCAAAAATTTTGGAAAAGTGGGCTGAGAATACTGCTAGCTCTGAGGGTTCTGACTCTAAAAGAGAAAAGGAATGGATTATGTCTATAGCTGCAGAAATGAGGAGCCAAGGCAAAACCGAATCTGGCCACGTCGCTTCAGTAAGCGAGACAATGGTTGAATTAGCTCATCTACATGAAATGCTTGTAGGTCCTATGGAGGACAAAAGGTACAAGGAAGCATTCGAGGTAGCTCAGCCCATAATGAAGGAACTCAGTGCAAAACAACCAGGACCTGCATCACACCCCGTTGAACAATTACTTGTTGTTTTATACGGATTTCTTATATTGAGACTACAAAAGCAATCTATATCTGCTGAAACGGAATCTGGATTTGTCGCTTTTAGAAATTGGGCTAACGTTCTAGCTAAAGGACATATTCAAATTTACTATGGCGGGTAATGCTTTAATAAATCCACTACTCCTCGCTAATAGCAACGATTCAGCCTCTTCGTTAAGAAAAGGGATCTTGACTGAATTTAGAAACTCTGATTGGTGATATCCAATCGTACGACGCTCTCTCACTCCAGGTCAAATTTGATTTCATAACTCAGCTTAATAGTACAATTAATCTGATAGATTCCCCGGAATAGATTACTTCAAATATTTAAAATCTTCTCCCTTTTTGATATTCTGAAGAGTTTCGTAAATCAGCTTAATACATCCTTCCACATCATCCTTGTGAACCATCTCAACTGTTGTATGCATATATCTTAATGGTAGTGAAATAAGTGCACTCGCAACGCCTTTGTTTGAATATGCAAAAGCATCTGTGTCTGTCCCTGTAGAACGAGATGCAGCCATTCTTTGGAAGTCAATCTTATTCTTTTCAGCCGTGTCAATAATGCGCTGAAGCAAGTTGTTCTGAACTGCTGGCCCGTATGTCACAGCTGGTCCTTTACCAGCAGCTGTATCGCCCTGCTCAATTTTATTAATCATTGGAGTGTGTGTGCAATGACAAACATCTGTCACAATAGCCACATCAGGTTGAATGCGCTCAGCTATCATTTGTGCACCTCGTAAACCAATTTCCTCTTGAACAGAATTTGTGATGTATAGGCCAAACGGCAACTTCACCTTATTCTCCTTCAAAAGCCTAGCCACTTCAGCAATCATAAATCCACCAACTCTATTGTCTAGGGCACGTCCTACATACCACTTCTTATTTAGCTTAATAAATTCGTCAGGATAAGTAACAACACAACCAACGTGTATACCCATTTTCTCTACCTCTTTGGCATCCTTAGCACCAATGTCTAGAAAAATATTTTTTACCTGTGGAGCTTCCTCCTTTCCTGGCTTACGTGTATGAATAGCTGGCCATCCAAAAACACCAGTTACTGGGCCCTTTTTAGTATGAATTACCACTCTTTTAGATGGAGCTATTTGGTGGTCTGATCCTCCATTTCTTCTAAGGTAAATATATCCCTTAGGATTGATATAGTGGACAAACCAGCTGATCTCATCTGCGTGAGCTTCAATCACCACCTTGTAATCCGCTTCGGGATTGATTACTCCAACAGTAGTACCGTATGTATCTACAAAGTAGTCATCGATATAAGGTTTGATATAGTCTAGCCAAATCTTTTGGCCTTCAGACTCGAAACCGGTTGGCGAAGGATTATTTAGATAATTCTCAAGAAATGTTTCAGAGTTATTGGTGATGATGTTATTTTTTACCATGTGGTAAAAATACTAAAAGCAGTACTCATTCTTGTCAATACAAGCTTGAGCTATTTTACGGCGGCTTTCCTTACAGTTAAAAGGCTCAACTTTAGTAAAGCGTTTCATGCCCATAAGCATCATCTTTAGCTCGTCTCCTTCAGCAAAACCCATCAACGCATCACGACCTGAAACGTTTATTTTATCTGCCGCAGAATGTATGTAAGTCTGCATTACTTCAATTGGTAAGGCAGCAGCTTCAGCTCCTTGAGATTTATGAAGTTTTTGGACTCTCAAAACAATAGATTCAGCAGTGTAAGTCCAAATTGTCATATCAGCAATTCCCATTAATATTTCTTGTTCCTTTGCTAGGGACATCATTAGTTTTTGAGCTGCAGAACCAGCAACCATAAGAACAGCTTTCTTGAATTTCTTGATATAGTCAAGATGGCGTTCAAAAATATCATCAGAAGGTGGGTTGAAATCTGGAATACCCATAATTTCATTAGCCACTTCCATCGCGGGAGTCATTAAATCTATTTCACCCTTCATTGCTTTTTTGAGAATCATATCCACAGTAAGCATTCGGTTGATTTCATTTGTCCCCTCAAAAATTCGGTTGATTCTTGCATCTCTGTATGAACGTTCAGCACGTGTTTCAGCGCTGTATCCCATTCCTCCAAGAATTTGAACAGCTTCGTCAGCTATGTAGTCTACAACTTCAGAGCCCAAAACTTTCATCATTGCACATTCAGGAGCAAAAGATGCAATTCCCTTCAGAGTAGCGTCTGCATGATTCATGCCGCCATCTTCAAGATCTTTAATTGCGTCTTCAATGTTTTGGGTTGCTCTGTAAACTGCAGATTCTAAAGCGTAGGTTTGAATTGCCATCTCGCCAAGCTTTTGACGTATAGCCCCGTACTTAGAGATTGGTCGGCCAAACTGCTCGCGTTCATTTGCATAGTTAGTTGCATATGAAACACCATCTTTTGCAGAACCAAGAACTACACCCCCTAGTTTAATCCTTCCAATATTGAGGATATTTACTGCAATCTTGAATCCATTTTGTCTCTTTGAAAGTAAATTTTCTATTGGAACTTTTACATCGTTAAAAAACACCTGACGAGTTGAAGAACCTTTGATTCCCATTTTCTTTTCTTCAGGATTCATTGTGATTCCTTCGTAATCTCTTTCTAGAATAAAGGCGCTTAAATTCTCATCTTCGTCAATTTTAGCGAACACAACTAAAAGATCTGCAAAACCACCGTTTGTGATCCACATTTTCTGACCATTCAAGATGTAGTGCTTACCATCTTCACTTAAGACAGCTTTAGATTTAGCGCTATTTGCATCTGACCCTGAACTTGGTTCAGTTAAGCAGTAGCAACCTTTGAGTTTCCCAGAAGCTAGGCCTGGAATGTATTTTTTCTTCTGCTCGTCATTTCCATAATACAGAATAGGAAGTGTAGCAATTCCAGTATGAGCAGTGAAGCTCACAGCAAATGAATGTCCTCCACCAACACCTTCAGTTATAATCATTGAACTTTTAAAGTCCATTCCCATACCTCCATATTCTTTAGGTACAGATGATGCTAAAAGTCCAAGCTCTCCGGCTTCTTCTATAAGAGATGGCATTAGTCCTTCCTGCATATCGTCGATAGCCTCAAGGTTAGGCACAACTCTAGAATTGACAAAATCAATAGAGGTTTGGCGCATCATAATATGCTCCTCAGTCCATTCTTCTGGAGTAAAGATGTCTTCACAAGCTACTTCCTTGATTAGGAAATCGCCTCCTGTGATTGGTTGTTTATCACTCATAATTCAGTTATTTCAAAAGTTCAAATACACCTGCTGCACCTTGTCCAGTTCCGACACACATTGTTACGATTCCATATTTTCCTTTTCGGAATCTTAATTCGTCAAGGAGCTGAACTGAAAGTTTTGTTCCAGTACAACCAAGCGGGTGACCCAATGCAATAGCACCCCCATTTACATTAACCTTACTAGGGTCTAAACCCAGCTCACGAGTTACAGCAACACTTTGTGATGCAAATGCTTCGTTTAGTTCGTATAGATCGATTTCTGAGGCAGTTAAACCTGCACGCGTTAGTACTTTGGGAACTGCATGAATAGGCCCGACTCCCATAATTCTTGGCTCTAGTCCACTTACATGGTATGCGCAGAATCTAGCAAGTGGTTCTACGTTTAATTCCTTGAGCATTTTCTCACTTACTACAAGTACAAAAGCTGCTCCATCAGATGTCTGTGAACTGTTTCCTGCTGTAACAGATCCTCCCTCAGCAAATACTGCCCTGAGTCTAGCGAGTTTTTCAGCAGTTGTGTCTGCTCTTACTCCTTCGTCAGTATCTACAATTGATGATCTCGTTTGTACTTTTTCGTTTTCGTCGAGGTAAGTTTCTTCAACTGTAATAGGAGCTATTCTAGGAGCAAAACGACCACTTTCAATAGCTGCTGCTGCACGACGATGGCTTTCAGCTGCGAAGATGTCTTGGTCTTCACGACTTACATTGAACTCCTTGGCAACAGCTTCTGCTGTCAACCCCATTCCCCAATACCACTCTGGATTCTCTTTAGCAACGCGGGCGTTTGGCACTAATCTCCAACCCCCAAAAGGTATAGGAGACATAGTCTCAATTCCACCTGCAAGTATGCATTCAGCCATGCCAGAATGAATTTTAGATGCTGCAATAGCAATTGATTCAAGTCCTGATGAGCAGTAACGGTTAATTGTCATTCCAGGAACTTTTTCTGTGTCAAGTCCCATGAGGCTAACCATCCTTCCAATATTTAAACCCTGTTCTGCCTCTGGTGTTGCATTTCCAACAATAACATCGTCTATTCTCTCCTTGTCTAGTTGAGGGAAGTCTTTCATCAGATGTCTGATTACTTGTTCGCCCAAATCGTCTGGCCTCATAAATCTAAAGGCTCCTTTTCCTGATTTTCCTACCGCTGAACGGTATCCTCCAATTATATATGCGTTCATGAAATTATTAGTTACGTAGGATTTTACCCTTTTGAATTAGACTCTGCATTCTCTCAAGAGTTTTTCGTTCAGTACATAGTTCAACAAATGCTCTTCTTTCTAGACCTAGCAGATATCGTTCACTTACTTTTGATCGAGATGTTATATCGCCTCCACACATTACACGACCTAGTTTTTCTGAAATGAGTTTGTCGTGTTCTGAGATGTAATTTCCAGCATGCATAGCTGAAGCGCCTGCATATACAATTCCCATACCTTCAGACCCTACAACATCAATGTCTGTTCTTTCTATTGGTGAAGTGTAACCTGCATCATCCATTTGAACTGCTGCAGCTTTTGCTCTAGCTAGAAGATCTCGTCTATTAATACATACTTCATCGACTCCTTCAACTAGGTAGCCAAGTTCAAAAGCCTCATACGCAGAAGTCGAAACTTTGGCTTGGCCTATAGTTAAGAAACTATCTCTAAGAGCGTTGATTCTAATGTCGCCCTCCTTTAAATTATCAGATAATCTTAGAACGAATTCTTTTGTTCCACCACCACCAGGTATTAGTCCAACTCCAAATTCAACAAGCCCCATATATGTCTCTGCGTGTGCAATGACTTTATCTGAGTGTAGACAAAGTTCACATCCACCGCCAAGGGCCATGTTGTGTGTTGCAGCTACAACTGGGATTCCTGAATAGCGCAACCTCATCATTGTATTTTGGAAATACATAATGGCAGCATTTAGCTCGTCGTATTCCTGCTCAACTGCAAGCATGAATATCATACCCACATTTGCTCCTGCGCTGAAATTTGCTCCATCGTTGCTTATAACAACACCTCTGTAATCTGCCTCAGCTAAATCTATAACTCTATTTAATCCTTGAAGGACGTCTCCTCCAATGGTATTCATTTTGGTATGGAATTCAATATTTAAAATCCCATCACCGATGTCTTTAATTGTGGTTCCACTGTTAGACCAAACCACCTTGTCATCAGAAATGTATTTGAGATTCACCCTGCTTTCTTGACCAGGTATCACCTTGTACTCTTTCGTTGAAGGGTCATAGCATTCCCTTTTACCATCGACTACTCTGTAGAATGTATTATTTCCAGCAGCGATCATTTCATCAACCCATGACGCAACGGCATGACCTCTTTTTTTTGCTATTGCTGCTGCTTCAGCAACACCAACTGCATCCCAACTTTCAAATGCCCCAAGCTCCCATCCAAAACCTGCTCTTAAAGCATCGTCAATTCTGTAAACCTCGTCACTAATTTCAGTTATACGGTAGCTTACATATGAGAATACATCTGTAAAGACTGTCCTGTAAAAATCACCCGCCTCATCAGATCCATTAAAGAGATGTTTAGTTCTTTCTTCAAGACCATCAATCTGTTTTGCTGTATCAAGAGTGGCGTATTTAATTTTCTTTTTATCTCTGTATTCAAGAGTCTCTAAATCGAGAACTAGAATTTTACGCTTTCCGTTTTCGTCTTTAGTTTTCTTGTAAAATCCTTGCCCAGATTTACTTCCTAGCCAATCATTGTCTACTAAATGTTGTACGTATTTTGGTACTGCAAA
>CEUK01046444.1_pt1 | contig 14568 bp, 15 predicted proteins | sample 356451 | NCBI WGS metagenome assembly CEUK01 (sample SAMEA2622843, study PRJEB7988) | marine metagenome | isolation source: saline water (ENVO:00002010), including
CCCTAAACTACAAAAGAGCACTACACTTTTTTAATGAAAAAAATAATGGCTGGAATCCCAAAGTAATTACATGCTCTGCTTTTAAAAATATAGGCATTAAAAATATTTATAAAACCATCTTAGAATTCGATACAAAAGTATCAAATAGTGGATGGAAAAATATAAATAGAAACCAACAAAAAATTTATTGGCTTCATTCAGATATTAAAAATGAACTTGGAAACAAAAAATATCATGAATTTATTGAAAACGGTAAAATAAAATTTCTAGAAAAAAAATGTTTGTCAGGAGATACTAATTTTGAAATAGTATCAAATATTTAAATTAATTTCTTTAGTAAAAAAGAAAAATCTTTTCTTTATTCTTCCATCCAGAACGACTTTGATAATCTGTAAAATAAATCTTTATGTCAGCCTGTGATGCATAGTCAACAAAATAAACTTTTTTGTCTGCTTGAGATGCATAATCAACAAAAAACCAATTCCCATCATTATCTCCAGCTAAACTTGAATATTTTACTTTATAAACTACTAAGTCAGCTTGACTTTCATATTTCTCAACAAAAACCTTAACATCTGCTTGACTTTTATATTCAACAGAAAATATTTTTTGAGCATAAATAAAAGATGAAAAACATAAAAAACACAATAAAAAAAGTAATCTAATCATAAATGTAAATATAAAAAAAATTACATTTAAAATTATCTTTCATATAATCTGCCTAAGTATTATCTTTGTATAAATTAAAATTTAATAATGAATAATTTATCAAATAGGTTAAACAACTTATCGGAATCAGCCACATTAGCAATGGCAAGAATGAGTAGAGAATTAAAAAATAAAGGAATTAATATAATTTCACTAAGTCTTGGTGAACCAGATTTTAACACTCCAAAATTTATTAAGGAAGCTGCAATTGATGCTATAAAAAATAATTATTCACATTACACTCCAGTTTCTGGATTGAGTGAATTAAAAAATGCAATTGCTTTAAAATTTAAAAGAGATAATAATTTAACTTATTCAGCTAACCAAATTATAGCATCAACCGGTGCAAAACAATCGATTGCCAATGTATGTTTAAGTATTTTAAACCCTGGAGATGAAGTTTTACTTCCCTGTCCATATTGGGTGAGTTATGAAGAAATAATCAAACTTTCAGAAGCAACATCTGTTAAAATTCCTTCAACTATAGAAAACAACTTTAAAGTAACTGCAAAACAGATTAAAAAGCACATTTCAAATAAAACCAAAATGCTTATTTTCAGTTCTCCTTGTAATCCAAGTGGAACAGTTTACAGTGAAAAAGAACTTAGAGAAATAGCTAAAGTACTTGAAAACTATCCAAAGATTATTATTGTATCTGATGAAATATATGAACATATAAACTTTAGGGGAAATCACTTTAGTTTTGGTTCAATTTCTTCAATGAAAGAACGCACAGTAACAGTAAATGGTGTTTCAAAAGGATTTGCAATGACTGGATGGAGAGTAGGATATATTGGAGCACCAAAATGGATTGCAGATGCATGTAATAAAATTCAAGGTCAAGTTACTTCTGCAACATGTGCTATAGCTCAAAAAGCTACAGAAAAAGCTTTATTAGAAAATCCAAAAGTTGTTACTCAAAAGATGAATGAAACTTTTTTAAAAAGAAGAGATATAATAGTTGATTTACTTGAAAAAATTAAAGGAATTAAATGCAATAAGCCTGAAGGTGCTTTTTATGTTTTTCCAGATGTTTCTTACTATTTTGGGAAAAAGTTTAATAATGAAACTATTAATAATACAACTGAGTTATGCTTATATCTTCTTAACCAAGCTCATGTTGCATGCGTCGCTGGAGATGCATTTGGGAACTCAGAATGCATAAGAATTTCATATGCTACTTCTGAAGAAAAAATAATTGAAGCTATGAAAAGAATAAAAAAATATTTAGAATTACTGTCGTAATGAATATTAACTCTTTAATTGAGAAGTTCACTTGTACAAGAGTATTAGTAATTGGAGATGCAATGATTGATACATATATGTGGGGAGAAATTAATAGAAAATCTCCTGAGGCTCCAGTTCCAATTGTTGAAATAAAAAAAATTGAAGATAGGTTAGGTGGGGCAGCAAATGTAGCTCTTAATATACAATCATTAGGAGGCAAAGTTACTCTTTGTTCAGTCATTGGAGATTGTACACAAAATATAACCTTTAAAAAACTTATGCAAAAAAATAACTTATCTTTAAAGGGAATAATAGTAGAAAAAGGAAGATTAACTACAAAAAAAACAAGAGTAATTGCTGATAAAAAACATCAAATAAGAATTGATCAAGAAATATCCTATCCAATTAAGAATGAAAAAAAAATTATTGATATAGTTTCTGATTTCCTTTCAGATCATAATGTTATTGTTCTTCAAGACTATAACAAAGGAGTTTTAACTCCAAAGATAATTAAAACTATTATCAAGTTGGCTAATAAAAAAAATATCCCTACAATAGTTGATCCTAAAATAAATAATTTTAAAGAATATAAAAATTGTACAATTTTTAAGCCAAATCTTTATGAAATAAGTAAAGGAATGGGAACCAAATTAACTACTAATTTAGAAAACATTGTAAAAACCACTAGCGAACTAAGAAAAATATTATCGGCTAAAGCAGTTCTATTAACATTATCTGAAAATGGGATGCTAATTTTTTCTGAAGAATCACATAAACATTTTCCTGCAATAAAAAGAAAAATTAAAGATGTCTCTGGAGCTGGCGATACTGTTATTGCTGTAAGCGCACTTTGTTTAGCTAACAAAGTTAATTATGATAATTTAACTATCTTATCTAATATAGCAGCTGGAATTGTTTGCGAAGAAGTCGGTGTTGTGCCAATTAATAAAATAAAACTTAAAAAAGAATTTATAATTTTTTCCAAAAATGACTAAAACAAAACCATATAATTCAAAAGAAGGAAAAAAACAACAAATTATTACTATGTTTAATAATATTGCTACAAATTATGACATTCTTAACTTTACACTTTCTGCAGGATTGGATAATATATGGAGAAAAAAAGCAGTAAAGAAACTAAGCAATAACCCAAAAAAAATTCTTGATGTAGCTACTGGAACTGGTGATTTTGCAATTTGTGCATCCAAATATACTAAAGCTAAAGTAATAGGAATAGATATATCCAATGGAATGTTAGATATTGCTAATCAAAAAATCAAGAAAAAGAATTTGTCAAAAAGAATAACATTTAATGAAGGTGATTCTGAAGATATGCCTTTCAAAGATAATGAATTTGATGCAGTCACTGTAGGATTTGGAGTTAGAAATTTTGAAAATTTAGAAAAGGGTCTTAATGAAATATACAGAGTTTTAAATAAAGAAGGGGAAATAGTAATACTAGAACCCTCTTTTCCAACAAAAAAAATATTTAAAACATTATACAAACTTTACTTTAATTTTATTTTACCAAAAATTGGTGCTTTGGTTTCAAGAGATGGTGCGGCATACTCTTATTTACCAAAATCCGTAGCAACTTTTCCAAAAAATAAAGAGTTTATTTATCTATTAAAAAAGATAGGTTTTAAAAAAGTGAAATATATTCCATTATCATTCGGAATAGTATCATTATTTGTAGCAATAAAATAAATTAACAGACGTTATTTCATCGTGAATATTCTAAAAAAAAATATTTTTCTAATTTTAAATATATTTTTATGTTTGAATGTAGTTGCTCAACAATATAAAAAACCACAAAATCTGCCTAGATATGATCATAAAAAAATACATTTTGGATTTACTCTTGGTATTAATGAATTAAACTTCAATTTAAAAAAGAACAGTAATACAATTGATAACGATTCACTTTTAACATTATATACAAAAAGTCAAAAAGGTTTTAATTTAGGAATTGTTTCAAATTTTAGAATAGGAAAATATGCTGATTTAAGATTTATTCCTGCATTAATCTTTGGAGAACGTCATTTAGAATATACATTGACCAAAGATAATGAAACTTCAACTTTTGAAAAAAAAATTATTGAATCAACTTTAATTGATTTTCCTATTAGTATAAAATATAAATCAGAAAGATACAATAACTTTAGAACCTATTTGCTAGTGGGAATAAAATATAGTATGGATATTGCCTCACAAGACAAAATTGATGATGAAGGAGAAGAAATTATCAAGCTTAAAAAAGATGATCTGTTAGGTGAAGTTGGATTTGGTATTGATTTTTATTTAGAGTATTTTAAATTTTCTCCTGAAATAAAGTTATCTTATGGTTTTTTAAATATAATTTCAAAAGATGATTCTGGATATACAAAATTAATTAATGATTTAAATACTAATGGATGGATGTTATCATTTACATTTGAATAATTAACAATTTATTTTTAATAACTTAACAGACTATTTATCAATAGTTTAATAAATTTTATTAAAATTGTTATATATCAAATTATATTATGTTTAACGATCCTTTTATAAAAATATTCATCATACTAGTTATTTACAGCTTACTTCTAATAATTATAAAATTTTTAAATATAGGAAGAAAAAAAACATTTAAAAATTGCACTAATGCTTGCCCTGATTGCTCTAATGCATTAAACAGAACAAAAAGAAAACAAATTGACAAAATATTGTTTCATATTTCCTTTAGAATATTTGATCTTAAAAGATACTCATGTAATGAATGTGGGTGGGAAGGATTAAGATGGGAAGATAGATATAGACCACAAGGAAACTAAGCACAGAAATCATAAAGAATTATTCCAGTAGCTACTGCAACATTTAAAGAATCTACATCTGAACTTGTTTGATTTATAGAAAATTTTTCATCAACATACGAAAATAAGTTATTTGAAATCCCCCTACTTTCGTTACCAATAATTATATGACAGTTTTTATTTTTTTTAATTTTTTTTATGCTGTTCCCATTTTTTAAAGTTGCATAAACCGGATTATTGACGTTTTTCAGATATTCTACTAGATTTTTATAAAAAATATTAACTCTAAAAATACTACCCATGCTAGACTGAACAACTTTAGAATTATACATATCAACAGTGTCATTTGAACAAATAATTTGTTTAACGCCAAACCAATCGCAAATTCTAATAATTGTACCAAAATTACCAGGATCCTGAATTTGATCAAGAACCAGAGTAACACCTGTATCTTTTAAGATAATTTTTTCAGGAATTTTAACAATTGCAATAACTTTATTTGCATTTTTAAACTGACTTATTCTTTGTAGTTGTTTAGAAGATAATTTTATATAATCTACTTCAGAATTATTCCACTTATCTGAAGCATATAAATCAAGGATTTCAAATGAGGATTTAAGCAAATCAGAAATCATCTTCTCTCCTTCTACAATAAAACATTTATGAAGAATTCTATTTTTTTTTAATGATAATGACTTTATAAATTTTATCTGTTTACTTGTAATCATTTTTATTCTAAAATTCAATAATATTAAATTATTACAAAATAATGCTTAGATTTTTGGAACAATCTTATAATTTTGCTTTCAAATTAAAAAAAAACAATATGACAAAATTCAAAACAGGCGTTTTAACAGGAGATGATGTTCAAAAAGTATTTTCAGATGCTAAAAAAAACAAATATGCACTTCCTGCTGTAAATGTTACCAATACTAGTACAGTTAACACAGTTTTAGAAACCGCTTCTGAAGTTAATTCACCAGTGATAATTCAATTCTCAACAGGAGGTTGTGATTTTTTTGCAGGTAAAGGCTTAAATAATAAAAATAAATTAGCATCAATAAATGGTGGTATTTCTGGTGCAATGCATGTCCATCAAATGGCTAAAGCATATAACGCTAGTGTAATTTTACATACTGACCATTGCTCTAGAAAAAATTTACCCTGGATCGATGGCTTATTAGCAGAAGGAGAAAAATTTTACAAAATAAACAAACATTCCTTGTACAGTTCACATATGATTGACTTATCAGATGAACCAATTGAAAAAAATATTCAAACATGTAAAGATTATTTACAAAGAATGTCAAAAATTGGAATGACATTAGAAATTGAACTAGGGGTCACTGGAGGTGAAGAAGATGGAGTAGATAATACAGATATTGATAGCAGTAAGCTATATACTCAGCCTGAAGAAGTTGCATATGCATATAGTGAATTAATAAAAATAAGTGATAGATTTACTGTTGCCGCCGCTTTTGGTAATGTTCATGGTGTATATAAACCTGGAAATGTAAAATTAACTCCAATTATTCTTAGAAATTCTCAAGACTATGTAAAAAAAATATATAATACTGAAGAAAAACCTATAGATTTTGTTTTCCACGGAGGATCAGGATCATCAAAAGAAGAAATTAAAGAAGCTATTTCATACGGAGCAATTAAAATGAATATAGATACTGATCTACAATGGGGGTTTACTACAGGCGTAAGAGATTATTTTTCAGAAAAGAAAGAATATCTTAAAAGTCAAATTGGTAATCCTGAAGGAGATGAAAAACCTAATAAAAAATATTATGATCCAAGAGTATGGTTAAGAGAAGGTGAACTAACTTTTAAAAAAAGACTAACTACATCTTTTCATGACTTAAATAATATTAATCGAAATATTTAATATGAGTTGGTTTAAAAGAATTAAAGAAGGAATTACTACTTCTACACATGAAAAAAAAGAGACTCCTGATGGATTATGGAATCAATGTCCGAAATGTAAGCATATTATAACTTCTGCTGAGCATAAAGCAAACTTATATTGTTGTCCAAATTGTAATTACCATAGTAGAATTGGATCAAAAGAATATTTCAGACTATTATTTGATAATAATAAATTCTTAGAACTTGATTCAAATATGAGCTCATCTGATCCTTTATCTTTTAAGGATAAGAAAAAATATAGTGATAGAGTTAAATCTATGCAAAAAAAAACTGGTCTTAAAGATGCAGTAAGAACAGGCTATGGAAATTTAAAGGGAAATAAAGTAGTAATTGCGTGCATGGATTTTAGTTTTATTGGTGGCTCTATGGGGTCAGTAGTTGGAGAAAAAATTTCAAGAGCAATAGATTATGCTAGAAAAAATAAATCTCCCATGATTATTATTTCTAAATCTGGTGGAGCTAGAATGATGGAAGCAGGTATTTCTTTGATGCAACTAGCTAAGACATCTGCAAAATTAGCATTACTTGCTAAAGAAAAAATCCCATATATATCTATCTGTACAGACCCTACTTTTGGAGGAGCTACTGCTTCATTCTCAATGCTTGGAGATATAAATATTGCTGAACCAAAGGCATTAATCGGTTTTGCAGGCCCAAAAGTTGTTAAAGAAACTATTGGAAAAGATTTACCTAACGGATTTCAAACAGCAGAATTTCTAAAAGATCATGGTTTTATTGATACAATTATTGAAAGAAAGCAACTAAAAGAAAAATTAGCCCAAATATTAAGAATAATCAAAGGATAATTTCTTCTTAAAAACAATTAGTATCTAAATTGTTTTATTAAATTTGCAGCCCACAAAGGATTAAAAAAAGTATATAATGAGTATTTCATCAACAGAAAAAACTAAGTTATTCCAAAAATACGGAAATAATGAAAAAGACACAGGTTCTGTATTTAGTCAAGTAGCACTTTTTACTACAAAAATAAAACACTTAACAGAACATTTAAAAGTTAATAAAAAAGATTTTGGAACACAAAGATCAGTTCAAATAATGGTTGGAAAAAGAAGAAAATTATTAGACTATTTAAAATCTAAAGACATTATTAAGTACAGGAAGTTAATTAAAGAATTAGGACTCCGAAGATAATGTAAAAAGGCAATAATCTTATTGCCTTTTTTTAATTACAAACAAAGAAAACAAGATGATAAAAGAAGAAAAACAAATAATTACGTTAGAAGATGGAAGAGAAATATCAATTTCAACAGGGAAATTAGCAAAACAAGCTCATGGTTCAGTTGAAGTTAGAATGGGTAAAACACACCTACTAGCAACAGTTGTATCAAGTCCAGAAGCAAAAGAAGGAGTAGATTTTTTACCACTAACTGTTGATTATAGAGAAAAATTTGCGGCTGATGGTAGATTTCCAGGAGGTTTTTTAAAAAGGGAAGCTAGACCAACAGATCAAGAAATACTAGTTATGAGACTGGTTGATAGAATATTAAGACCAATGTTCCCTAGTGACTATCATGCTGAAGTTCAAATAATGATTTCACTAAACTCACACGATCCAAATGTTAAACCAGATACTTTAGCTGCTTTGGCAGCATCATCTGCACTAGCTATTTCTGACATACCATTTAATGGACCTATTTCTGAAGTGAGAGTAGCTAGAATTAACAATAATTTTATAATTAATCCTTCATCTGAGCAATTAGAAAGTGCAGATATTGATTTGATGGTAGGAGCATCATCAGATAGTGTCGCTATGGTAGAAGGTGAAATGAATGAAGTTTCAGAAGATGAAATGATAGAAGCAATCAAAATAGCTCATGATGCTATCAAAAAACAATGTGAAGCTCAAATAAAACTTGCAAATAAAATTTCAACTTCTTCTCCTAAAAGAACCTATTGTCATGAAAATCATGATGAAGAGCTAAAAACAAGAATTAAAAAAGACACTTATGATTTAGTATATAATATAGCTTCTCAAGGATTATCTAAGGATGAAAGAAAAGAAAAATTTAATAATATAAAACAAGAATGGATTCTCAAGTTATCTGATGAGGAAATAGAAAAATATGATGAAAATCACATCAATACATATTATCATGATGTAGAAAAAGAAGCCATAAGAACCTTAGTTTTAAATGAAGGAAAGAGATTAGATGGTAGAACAACTTCAGAAATTAGACCTATTTGGTGTGAAATAGATTATTTACCAACTCCTCATGGCTCTGCTGTATTTACTCGAGGAGAAACTCAATCATTAACAACAGTAACTCTAGGTTCTGCTACAGATGTTAATCGTTTAGATGGGGTTACATATCAAGGACACGAAGACTTTTACCTACATTATAATTTTCCACCTTTTTCTACTGGAGAAGCAAGAATGTTAAGAGGAACTAGTAGACGTGAAATTGGGCATGGAAACTTAGCACAAAGAGCATTAAAAAAAGTTATTCCTGAAAACAATCCATATACTGTTAGAATAGTTTCAGACATTTTAGAATCTAATGGGTCATCTTCAATGGCTACAGTATGTGCTGGAACATTAGCACTAATGGATGCTGGAATTAAAATAAGCAAGCCTGTTTCAGGTATAGCAATGGGGCTAATTTCAGATAAAGATGGTAAATATGCCATTCTTTCTGACATACTTGGTGATGAGGATCACTTGGGAGATATGGACTTTAAAGTAACTGGAACAAAAGATGGTATCACTGCTTGTCAAATGGATATAAAAATTCAAGGATTATCATATGATATTTTATCAAAAGCATTACATCAAGCCAAAGAAGGAAGATTACATATTTTAGAAAAAATAACAGATGTTATTAGCGAGCCAAGAGAAAATCTTAAACCTCAAACTCCAAAAATAATTGTTCTTAAAGTACCTAAATCAACTATTGGAGGTATAATTGGTCCAGGAGGTAAAATTATTCAAGAATTACAAGCTTCTACCGAAACAAATATTTCCGTGGAAGAAGTAGACGAACAAGGAATTGTTGAAATTCTTGGAACTAATCAAGAAAAAATAGATTTAGCTGTAGAGAAAATACGTTCAATTGCATTTGTTCCTGAAATTGACAAAATATATACCGGTAAAGTAAAATCAATCATGCCATATGGTGCATTTGTAGGAATTTCTTCCAATACAGATGGCTTATTACATATATCTGAACTTGCATGGGAAAGAGTAGAAAAAGTTGAAGATATACTGAAAGAAGGTGACGAAGTTCAGGTAAAACTAATTGCAATTGATGAGAAAAGCGGTAAATTAAAATTGTCAAGAAAAGTTTTATTAGAAAAAACTAAAAAATAAATCATAATAAATGTAACCTTTTAATTTGCCAAACGTATAAGTAAGGCGGACCTAAATAAATTGATATGAGACAGCTAAAAATAACCAAACAAGTTACCAACAGAGAAACTGCTTCTCTTGATAAGTATTTACAAGAGATTGGAAGAGTAGATTTAATTACAGCAGAAGAAGAAGTAGAGTTAGCTCAAAAAATAAAAGCTGGCGATGAAAGAGCATTAGACAAACTTACAAAAGCAAATCTTAGATTTGTTGTTTCCGTTGCTAAACAATATCAAAATCAAGGTCTTACTTTACCTGACTTAATTAATGAAGGAAATTTAGGATTGATTAAAGCAGCTAAAAGATTTGATGAAACAAGAGGATTTAAGTTTATATCATATGCAGTTTGGTGGATTAGACAATCTATTTTACAAGCTTTAGCAGAACAATCTAGAATTGTAAGACTACCACTTAATAAAATTGGATCAATAAATAAAATAAATAAGGCATATGCCAAGCTAGAGCAACAATTTGAACGCCCTCCTACTGCTGAAGAAATTGCAGAGCTTGTAGATCTTTCACTTACAGAAGTAAAACAATCTCTTAAAAATACAGGCAGACATGTTTCTATGGATGCTCCACTAATTGAAGGAGAAGATAGTAATTTATATGATGTTATGGGTTCTGACGAAAGTCCTAATCCAGATTCAGATTTAATGCTTGAGTCTTTACGAGAGGAAATTAGAAGAGCTCTTGACACTCTAACACCTAGAGAAGCAGATGTTGTCTCCTCATATTTTGGTCTAAATGCAGGCCATGCTATGACTCTTGAAGAAATTGGTGAAAAATTTGATTTAACTAGAGAAAGAGTAAGACAGATTAAGGAAAAAGCTGTAAGAAGATTAAAACAAACATCTAGAAGTAAAATACTTAAAACTTATCTAGGATAATAAAGAGGGGCTAAAAGCCCTTTTTTTATTACAAAATTTAACCATATATGTCTCATTTAATTGCTCCATCAATATTAGCTGCAAACTTTGGAAAGTTAGATAAAGATTGTGAATTAGTAAATAACAGTAAAGCTGACTGGTTTCATATAGATGTAATGGATGGTGTATTTGTACCCAATATTTCATTTGGAATGCCAGTTATAAAAAGTATCAAAAAAATTGCTCAAAAGCCAATGGATGTTCACTTAATGATTGTAGAACCTGACAGGTATATAAAAGATTTTAAAAAATGTGGAGCTGATATATTAACTATACATTTAGAAGCTTGTAATCATCTTCATAGAACAATTCATGCTATAAAGGAGGAAGGAATGAAGGCAGGTGTTGCGATAAATCCACATACACCAATAAATCTTTTAAAAGAAGTCATTAATGATTTAGATATGGTATGTATAATGTCAGTAAATCCAGGATTTGGAGGACAAAGATTTATTGAAAATACTTATAAAAAAATAGAGGAGCTAGATAAATTAAGACAAAAAACAGAAAATAATTTTTTAATTGAAGTTGATGGGGGTGTAAATGATAAAAATTATAGTAAACTTATTAAAAGTGGTGCTGACGTATTAGTAGCTGGAAGTTTTGTTTTTAATTCAAGCGAACCTATTAATACAATTTCAAAATTAAAACATATTTAATTTTAAATTAAATTTTCTAGGTATAAATAATTATCATTTAATTTTCCATTTTTACATATTGTAGCATTATTTATGATTAAATTATTGTCTTGAATTAATAACGGAATAACATTTTTAACTAATTCATTACCAAAATCAAAAGATGCGTCTAATGGCAATTCACATGGTAAATTATCTACCGCCATGACGGCTATAACTTTATGCTTCATAAAGTCATCTTCTTTTTCAGTAATTGGATTATATCCATATATTGGCCTATAAATTGTAGAGGATCGAATAGTGGTTGCAATTGGCCCATTAATATCACAAGAAATATCAGAAATTACTTTCAACGAAAAATTTTTACTCTTGGCATCATCTCTTGTAAAAATATACGGTGCATTACTATCATAATAGTGACCAGTTATTAAAATATCTGCATTGGCTGCAAAATTCATAAAAATTGATTTATAATGATTTGGATTTTTTAAAAAATCTTTTTTAGTAGATTTTAAACCATCTATTCTCATATAATAATCCATAAAATCTAAATTAGTAAAAACAGGAACATCAAATTTTTCCGTAATAAATTCATCTTTTGACACTTCTTTGATACCTAATTTATTTATTATTTCAATAATTCCTCCTGACACTCTTCCTTTACCAGTAATAATGATTCGTTCATTTTTTAAACATATTTTTTTTAATTCACTTTCCATCTCAACTCGATCCCTACATTTATAAGCAGGTTTTAAATTATAAAGCTTATTTTTTAAACCATGAGTTAAAAAGCAATTATATGCACCTACTACTCCTGCATACCTACCAAAACCTATAATACGACTTCCTCTATTATTCTTTAAAACCTCATAATCTATCATCCTAATATTATTTATAATTAGAGATTTTAATAATTTTCTATTGTATTCTTGTCCTTTTATTGTGTGAGAAAAGAAAAGATAAGTTTTATTTCTAATCAAAGATTCAACAGGGACTTCTTTTATTCCAAGCAACACATCACAGTGATCTAATTCTTCAACTACCTCTAAGCCTAATTTTTTATAATCATTATCAGAAAAACATCTATGACCACTACTTCTTACAAAAATTTTAATTTCAGGAAATTTATTCATTAAAAAAACACATTGATCAGGAGTTAACGGAACTCTACTATCTAAAGGCTTCTTTTCTTCTCTAAGGATTCCTAATTTCATTTAACAAAAATAAAGAATGAGTTTCAGTTAGCAATTGATTTTTGTAATTTTGCATCTGTTCATTGATTTATTGGGGCTGAATGGATTTGACAGCAAGTATTATTTTATAATAAGCATATCGAGTATTGTATTTTAACTCGTTAATAAATAAAATTCACTTTTTAATTGGCGATAATAATTACGCTTTAGCGGCCTAATTTATATAATTAGCTACGCTTTTGTCTCTTTTAAAGGATCCTCCTGATTCCTTTAAAAAATGAGGCATAATTAACTTCAGGATAGTTTATTTATCTCTTCTGTAAATAAATGAAATTTATGAAGATAAGGATATGGATTGGTTGCTTCTCTCCTACCATTTCTCGAAAAATAAAAGAAGATAAATATGTAGAAAATTATTTAATTGCTTGTTTGGACGTGGGTTCGAAACCCACCAGCTCCACTATAACATAGAAAATAGTATAATTTGAAAACTTTTATGTGTACAAGAGAAATATTTATTATTCAATATTAAAGCATTTTAGGAAAATCCCTAATTATTTTTTTAGAAATAAAAAACATAAATTTCTATTTATTCTTAGCCCTCCTTATTGTGGTTCAACTTTGTTAAATGAAATAATTTCAACATCTAAAAATGTTAGCTCAAATAATTATCTAAATACAAGAGAGGGTCAAACTTTACCAGAGGTAAAACAATACATGTTTAAAAAAAATAGATGGGATCCAGAAAATAAAATACCATGGAAAAATGTGAAGCAAATTTGGATGAAATACTGGGACTTATCAAAAGATATTCTTCTTGACAAAAGCACAACTAATATTTTAAGATGTAAAGAAATTAGTAATCATTTTAACCCATTGCAATATATCTGTCTTGTGAGAAACCCATATGCACAATGTGAGGGCATTATAAGAAGAAATAATAAAGACCCTTTCACTGCTGCAAATTTTGTAATTAAATGTCTAAAATTGCAAAAAATGAATTTAGAAAATCAAAAAAATATTTTATTTTTTACTTACGAAGATTTATGTGACAAAACTGAAAGCGTCATAAAAAAAATAATAAAATTTGTTCCTGAAGTTGAAAATTTAAATGCTAAGTTAGAGTTTAAAGCTCACAATTTTAAATCTAGTAATAAAATGCATATAGTTAACTTAAATAATGAAAAAATAAGTAAGCTTACAAAAGATCAAATTAAAACTATAAACAAGGTTTTTATTTTAGAAGAAAAACTGATTAAATATTTCAATTATGAAATTATTAAAAGTTAATTCATTTCTGTCTTCATTATTCCACCACATTTTTGTTTAGTTGAACAAGAAGAAAAACAAAAAATAAATAGTAAAAAAATTACTGTATATTTTAAAATTCTACTACTCAATAATTAACTTTTTTTCTACAGTACCATCTTGATACAAATAAAATAATGTTTTGTTTTTATCACCTAAATTGCTTCTTCCAAGCATATCAACAATTTTAAATATCTTTTTTGTACCAAAAGAAATATCATTTTCTAATGTAGATGATGTTGAAAGTGTAAAATTTAAAGTGGCTATACTATCGCATCCTAAAACATTTGTTAATGTTGCAGAATAAGAACCAGAACTAGAAATTGTCTGACCTTGCCAAGAAACAGGAGTTGGCGATGTATAAGATCCAGAACCTGAATTACTCGAGTTAATAGTAAGTGATAAAGTATGTAAACTGTCACAACCAGAAGAATTTGAAAAAGATTGATCATAATTGCCGCTAGAAGTATA
>CEUK01186359.1_pt1 | contig 14558 bp, 15 predicted proteins | sample 356451 | NCBI WGS metagenome assembly CEUK01 (sample SAMEA2622843, study PRJEB7988) | marine metagenome | isolation source: saline water (ENVO:00002010), including
TCTTCTGTAGAAGAAATTAATAATTTGGTTAGAAATGCTGCACTTAAAGGTGACCTAATTAATCAAATAAAATTTGAAATAAGCAAAGAATTAGTTTCAAATGACATTATTGGAAATACATGTGCGGCAGTTTTTGACAGTAATGCTACTTTAACATCTGATGATGGCAAAAATTGTGTTTTATATTCATGGTATGATAACGAATTTGGATACACAAAACAAGTTATCAGAATTGCTAAATATGTAACCAAAGTTAGAAGACTTATATACTACTAAAATGAATAAAGAAAAAACTCTTAAAATTAGTGTTGATGAAGAAGGAAACCAGCTCAGTCCTGTTCTATCTGAAGAAATCAAAAATTACTTAATTGACATTGACGGGACAATTACTGATGATGTCCCAAATGAGGAACCAGAAAGAATGCTAACTTGTGAACCTTATTTAGATGCTCTTGAAGTTTTAAACAAATGGTTTGATGAAGGTCATATAATTACTTTTTTTACATCTAGAACTGAAGAACATAGAGATTATACTGAAAGATGGCTAAAAAAACATAATTTTAAATACCATGGATTATTAATGGGAAAACCAAGGGGAGGAAATTACCATTGGATAGATAATCATTTAGTAAAAGCTACAAGATTTAGAGGCAAATTCACTGATTTAGTGACTGCTCCAAAAAATATTGAAGTATTTAAAGATGACTATCTTTCAAAATAATTCTTTTATTTTAATAAATTTGCCAAATCATATTAATAAAAAATGAAAAACAACTTAAAAAAATTATCTGAATTATCAGTTAGAGTTCTAGCTATAAGTTTTATATGTATTCAATGTACATCCTCAAGCTCTTCTAATAAGAATGAAAAAGATATAACCCAAGTTTCTGACTCTGAAAGTTCACATTCTATTGAAATTGAACTTGACACTACTGAGTCAGATTATGCTTTTATAGCACCATCACCAATTCAAATTGCTTCTATAATTCAAAAAGCAGAAATGAGTTATGTTGATGGAATTACAAATGAAATTGAAAACGTAAACAATTACACTACCCTTTTTCATCAATCTATTAATTTTGGTGTTTATGCATCTGACATTGCTTACTGCGTAACTAACGACAAATATGATGAAGCTGGGAATTACATGAAAGTAATAAAAGATCTATCTAAAAAGATTGGTTTAGAAACTGTATTTCAATCTAGTAATTTAATAGACAGATTTGAAGAAAATATTGGAAACCAAGATAGCATAATGGATTTACTTATCTATATTCAAACTCATACTGACGATTACATCCAAGATAATGGTCTTAATGATCTAAATGTAATCTATTTTACTGGAGCCTGGATTGAAGGAATGTTTTTAGGTACTCATGCTGTTGTTGGTGATGCTGATAAAAAAATAAGCATTTTACTTTCTGAACAAATGACAATTGCTAATTCATTAATTAGAGGGTTAGAACATATTAAAGATAAAAACGATGATATTACTGATTTGACAGAACATATAAAAAATGTTGTCTCTGAGTACAACAATTTATGGTCAAATAAACAAGCAGGTGAAAATATTGAATATTTAGACACAGAATTAAAGCATGAAGAAGTAGTTAAGATTTCATCTATGATTACAGAACTTAGAAATGAAATAACCCTTAAATAATAATTAATACAATGAAAGCTAAAATTTTTATTTCATTATTAATAACAATGTTTATAGCATTGTTTAATATTAATGCTCAACGTAATGACAATGAACTTTCTGAACAACAACAGTATTATGCTGAAATCAAAGAATTAAGAAAAAATTGTAGAAACGCTCTAAAGCCTTATAGATACGATGGTTTAAACACTACAAACTTTATATATAAAGAATATGCATATATTAAAGAAGTTGAAATCGCCACAGTAATGGACGAGGAATACCGTTTGTCTTTTAACTCTATTGCAGTTAAAGGAGATCCAATTACATTAAGAATTTATGACAAAGAAAAAAAGTTTAAGTCAAGAATTCTTCTTTATGAGAAAACTGATTTTAGTGGATCAGAATTTACTGTTGAAACAACTGAAATGGTTGAAAAATTAAAAGAAGGGAAAATTGAACTTTTAAAAACCAAGAAATTTCCTGTTAACTATGATGAGAAACAAAAAAAGGAGATTATTGATCAAGAAACAGCTTTGATTGAAAAAATTAGATTAAAAAAAATATATATTGATTATATAATTCCATCTAGTGAGGCAGCTTATAAAACTGATCCTGAAACCAACGAACAAGTTAGGGACTTCACCAAACACGCCATAATTGTAGCAGTTGGTTTTAATAATTTATAAATTAAAATTTATCTAATAGCAATTTTTTCAATTGAAATAATTCATCTCTTAATTGAGCTGCTTGCATAAAATTTTCCTTTTTTGCTTCCTTCTCCATATGAGATTTTACCATTAAAATTGTTTTTTCAAGTTCATCTCGATTCATGTATTGAGTATTAGGGTCATTTACAATACTTTTATGAGTTTGAACTAAATCATCAATATTTTCAGATTTTGATTTAATGCTAACTAAATCGACATGAATTGATTTTTGTATTTGCACAGGTGTTATTCCATTTAACCTATTGTAATTTTCTTGTTTAGATCTTCTTCTATTTGTTTCATCTAATGTTTTCTGCATTGCATTTGTGACTCTATCTGCATACATAATCACGCGACCATTTAAATTTCTAGCAGCTCTTCCAACTGTTTGAACCAATGATCTTTCAGAACGCAAGAACCCTTCACTATCAGCATCTAAAATAGCCACTAACGATACTTCAGGTAAATCTAACCCTTCCCTTAATAAATTTACACCTATTAAAACATCAAATATTCCCTTTCTTAAATCGTTTAAAATTTCAACTCTTTCTAAAGTATCCACATCCGAATGAATATACCTTGATCTTACACCAATTTTTGCAAAATACTTATCAAGCTCTTCAGCCATTCTTTTAGTAAGAGTCGTTACCAATACCCTTTCATTATTTTCAACTACTAAAGAAATTTCATCAAGCAAATCATCAACCTGATTTAATTTTGGTTTTATAATTATTTTAGGATCTAATAGTCCGGTTGGTCTTATAATTTGCTCCACATAAATGCCTTCACTTTTTTGCAATTCATAATCAGCAGGAGTAGCACTTACATATATAATTTGATTATGCATAGTTTCAAACTCTTCAAATTTAAGAGGTCTATTATCTAATGCTGAAGGCAATCTAAATCCATAGTCTACTAAATTTACTTTTCTTGACCTATCCCCTCCATACATTGCCCTTATTTGAGGGATAGAAACATGAGATTCATCAATGACCATAAGATAATCTTCTGGAAAATAATCTAACAAACAAAAAGGTCTTTGGCCGGGCTTCCTGTCATCAAAATATCTAGAATAGTTTTCAACACCTGAACAGTATCCTAATTCTCTTATCATTTCTAAATCAAACTCTACCCTATTTTTTAGTCTTTTTGACTCCAAAGGTTTTCCTAATTCTTTAAAAAAATCTATTTGATTCATTAAATCATCTTGTATCTCAAATATGGACCTTTTAATATCATCTTTTGCAGTAACAAAAATATTAGCTGGATAAATTAAATAATGATCTTGTTCTTCTAAAACAGTCAAATTAATAACATCCAATAAATGAATAGATTCTATTTCATCTCCCCAAAATGAAATTCTAACGCCAAAGTCAGCATGGGCTAAATGAATATCAATTGTATCTCCAACTACCCTAAATGTACCTCTTCCTAAATCAGTAGTTGTTCTAGAGTATAAATTATCAACCAACAATCTTAAAAATTCATTCCTAGCTATGACTTGCCCCACTTGAATTCTAATTATTCCATTTGAAAAATTAACTGGATTACCAATTCCATAAATACAAGAAACTGATGCAACAACTATTACATCTCTTCTTCCTGACAATAAAGAAGATGTTGCGCTTAAACGAAGCTTTTCTATTTCGTCATTTATGGATAAATCTTTTTCAATGTATGTATCAGAAATAGGCAAATATGCCTCAGGTTGATAATAATCGTAATAAGAAACAAAATATTCTACAGCATTTTCAGGAAAGAAAGATTTAAATTCTTGATACAATTGAGCTGCTAAAGTTTTATTATGAGATAAAACTAAAGTAGGACGTTGAACTTCCTTAATAACATTAGCTACTGTAAATGTTTTTCCAGAACCTGTTACACCTAACAAAGTTTGAGCATTAACTCCTTCTTCAAGACCTTTAACAAGCTCATTAATAGCTTCTGGTTGATCCCCAGTTGGACTAAAATCAGATTGTAATTTAAATTTCACAATACTAATTTACTTAAATGAATGCTCAGAATTCCAAATGTCCCATGCTTTTAATGCTTGATGAATTAACATATTTTTACCATTTAGACATCTTGCACCTTGTTGTATTCCCTTTTTAAGAAATTTTGTTTCTTCAGGATTATATATTAAATCAACAAGTAAATGATTTTTAGAAATAGATTGATATGGGATTGATAACAGTTCATTATCATTAGGATACATACCAATAGGTGTTGTATTTATAATTAATTCATGATATTTAATCATATTTTCATTCACCTGATCCCAACTATATGTTGAAAAATTATTTTTATTACTTCTTGAAACATAATTTATATCAATACCATAGTTTTTTAAAACATAAGAAACAGCTTTGGAGGCTCCACCTGTTCCAAAAATAAGAGCTTTATTGTGATTAGATTTTAAATAAGGTTTAATAAGTTGCTTAAATCCATATACATCTGTATTGTAACCTTTTAAAAACATTAAGTTTCCTTTTTTATATATGGGTAAAATAGTATTGACAGCTTTTATTTCATTTGAAATTGGATCTAATTCATTTAAAAATTTAATCACCTTTTGTTTATAAGGTATAGTTACATTAAGCCCATTTATTATGAAATCCTTTTTAAATAAATTTGGAAATTCTTTAATTGTGTTTATTTCAAAATTTTTATATGAAGCATCAATGTTTTCATTTAAAAACTTTTCATTAAAAAACTTTTTAGAAAATGAATGCGACAAGGTTTGTCCAATAAGACCAAAATTTTTCAACTTTTATTTGATTTTAAAGAAATAGATGTTCCTATTTTTTCAATTCCCCAAACAGTAATAAAACCAAATGCAATAAAACATATAGCATATATATTATCAATGTTTGAAAAATCAGGGAGAAGCCATTCATAAGAAATTACTTTTCCATTTATTGTTTCCGCTGAAACCTTCCATGGCCAAATAACAAATAAAGAACCTATTACAAAACCAGTTAATAAAGAAATTGTAGCATCGTAAAATCTTTTTAAAACAAAAGCAATACCATGTGAAAGAATCAAAAAACCTAAAACAGCTCCAAGAAATACTGGAATCAATACATTTAAATTATTTAACGGGTCTGAAACAGATGTTAACATAATCAATTTATAGTTTCCCATTAAAATTAAAACGTATGAACCTGACAATCCTGGTAAAATCATACTTGCAACTGCAACTATTCCACATATAATCAAATACCATAAATCAGTATTTTCTGATGAAGGTTTTAAAAAAGCAATGCCAACAGCAATAGCTACACCAATTATGAGCGATAAAATAGAAGCAATATTCCAAGTTTTAACCATTTTTCCAACGAAGAAAATAGAAGCTAAAATTAATCCAAAGAAAAAAGACCAAACTAATAACTCATTTTGATGAAATAAATATTCCAAAAGCTTAGCTAAACTTACAATGCTGATAGCAACTCCAAAAAAAACAGCAATTAAAAAATTAAGATTAATGTGTTTTGAAAATTCTTTAAATTTTCCTGAGAACACTAACTTAATTGCTTTTAAATTAAATGATTTTAAGGATAAAATAAGCTCTTCATATATTCCAGTAACTAAAGCAATTGTTCCACCTGAAACTCCAGGAATAACATTTGCTGCACCCATACCTACACCTTTGATAAAAAGCATGAAGTATTCTTTAAGAAAATTAATCATATAAATCAGATGTATTTAGCCCATTCTTTAAAGCCTCCATCTAATGAATAATAATTTTCTTTATAAAGATTATTCATTACAAAAAACTTTAAAATATTCATAGATCGGTTTCCTGAACTGCAATGGAAAACAACTTTGCCTGTTTTATTTAATTCATCAATACGAGAAACTAAATCACCCATTGGTATATGCAGGCCATTAGATTTTCCTTCATTTTCAATTTCATATTCCTCCCTAATATCAACAATTTGAATTTTTTCTCCATTTTGGATTAATTCACTTAATTTATCAGAGTAAATAACATTAACTTCCATTATGAAATTTTATTTTTTAGTATCTTCTAAAGTTGGTTTTCTTTCGTTAATGATACTATCTGGTAAATAGTTAAAGAAAGTATCACCTCTTAAGCCAAGTCTTAATGTTTCTAGTGGAAGCACTTCATTAGGAGCTATATTTCCAAGATTGACATTTTCACCAAATAAATTGATAAACCATACCTGTTGTTTCTTAGCTGGTGCCTCCCACAAAATTTGTTCAGGTTTTACTTTGGATATAATTTTATTAATTAATATTGAATGTGGCGTTCCATTTGGTCTAAATATACCTACTGAACCACTTTCTCTTCCCTCAGCAATAACTTTCCATGAACCAGCATCTAATTCATTAGTCATCATTTTAACCCATTTTGAGGGACTTATTAAAATTCCTTCTTCTTTTGAACCAACTTCACTCAGAACAGTAAAATTCTTTGAAAGTTTATGAATTATCTTACACTTTTCATCATGAGGAACAACAATAGAACCGTCAGAAACTTCAAGAAGATCTAAACCAAAGGAATCAACCATTTTTTGAAATTGAGAAATTTGATTTCTAACAAAAAATATTTCAAAAAGGGTTCCTCCAAAATAAGGTCTAATTCCAGCATCTTGATATATTTTAATTTTCTCCTTTATATTTTTTGATACAACAGCTGTTCCAAATCCAAATTTCACAACATCTGTATATTCTCCAGATGTTTCAACAAAATCTTCAGCTTCTCTAATACTTAATCCTTTATCCATCATCATGGTACAACCACTTTCTCTTGGCTTTTGTGGTCTTGACGGAATGTGTTTTAAATTAAAATTCATTAAGATTTATTATTGTTATATAATTCAATAACAATGCTTATTTCTGGAATGTTTTTAGCTTCAGGATAAATTTCAAAAAGCTTTTCGCAAGAAATCTTTGCATTGTTTTGCAAACTTACCAAATTACTCTTTGCCTCTACCAAATTTCCTTCAGCAATTTGCATAGCAACTAATCTTAGATGTAAATCTTGTTGATCTTTATTTTTATTTATAGCTCTTTGAACCTCATCAATAGCTTTGTTTTTGGAATCATTATCAAATAAAAAATTTGAATAATCAATCCATGCGTCAATATTCTTTGGATCCAATTCAACAACTTTTTTATACGCTATTTCTGCTTCTTCTTTCAAACCTATCTTAGTTAAAAGTTCTGCATAGATATACCAATATTCTGCATTATCAGGCTCTAATCTAAGAGCCTTATTTATGAATTTTTTTGCTTCTAAGGGTTCATTTATTAAATCTCTTACTACTCCAATACCAATCCATGCATCAGATTGAGAATCATCTATTTCAAGACTTTTTTCATAAAACATTATAGCCTTTTTAAATTCTCCTAGTTTTTCATAACATTCACCAATACTACAATACGCAAAAGAATGAGGGTGATCAAATTGAAAAGACTCATTAAATGTATCAATAGCATTTTGATATTCTTTTAATTGAATATAACTGCTTGCTTTACCATAATGTGCTGCGGTAAATTTTTCATTTATTACTAAACACATGTCAAAAGCAAACATTGCATCTTTCCACATTTCTTTTACATTATAAGCAGTTCCTAAATTAAACCAAGAAAGATAAGAGTAAGGATTTTCATCAATAAGTCCATTAAAATATTGAATTGACTCATCCAACTGATTAGACTCATGAAACGCTACACCAATCTCTAAAAGAGTAGTTTCATTATTTGGATCTCTGTATAAAATCTCCTTCATTACTAAAACAGCCTTTTGATGTAATCCCATTTGCAAATATTCATAAGCAATTTCAGAAAGAATATCTTTAGAATTATCATCATGAATTGACAATGAAAATGCTTTATCAATATAATCTTCAGCCACTAATGGAAAATCTAAAACTGATGACAACTTACCAAGTGCTATAATAACATCAATATTATTAGGAAAAAAATGTTCAATTTCTTTAAGAATATTAAAAGATTCATTAAACTTTTGATTAGAATTTAACAAATCAACTTTCAATAATGTAAGAGCTAAATCATTAGGATATTGTGATAACCCAATTTTAATAGCCTTTATTGCTTTTTGTTTAAAATCAACACTTAGATAATAGTCTGCAATAGCTTCAAAATCATCAACATCAAAAAATGTAAATGATTTTTTATCAATCATTTCTTCAAATAGAGCTACTTTATTTAATATTTCTTGGTTGTCATCTTTGTTTTCAAGCATAGTGTCTGGATAAGTATCTATAACAAATTTATTGATATATAGACGCCATAAACATAAGTGATAAAGAGCTTTTCCACAATTAAATTAACATTTAAAAAACGTAAAGGCCACTTGTGAATAAAAAATCCAAATATTCTTAATTAATCAGAGATGATTCTACTATATTCGACAAAAAAATTCAACAATGACTTTAATAAAATCTATTTCTGGAATTAGGGGCACTATTGGCGGGAAACCAAATGAAAATTTAACTCCAATTGATATAGTTGAATCTACTGCAGCCTTTGGCTCTTGGGTTTCAAATAATTTTAAAAATGAAAAAATTAAAATTGTTATCGGAAGAGACGCTAGAATTTCTGGAAAAATGGTAGAAAACCTATGCATTGGAACTTTACAATCACTAGGTATTGACGTGATTAATTTAGGTTTATCTACAACACCTACTGTAGAAATAGCTGTACCAATGGAAAAAGCTCATGGAGGAATAATTTTAACAGCAAGCCACAACCCTAAAGAATGGAATGCCTTAAAACTTTTAAATAACAAAGGAGAATTTATAAGTGCAGAAGATGGTCAACTTTTATTAGAAATTATTAAAAAAAATGATTTCAATTTCTGCGAAGTTGACATGATTGGCAAGGTGATTGAAGATCAAACTTATTTCAACAAACACATTGAAAAGATACTTGAAATCAATAAGGTAGATATTAACTCAATTAAAAAAGCTAAAATTAAAGTTGTTTTAGATGCTGTAAATAGTACTGGAGGAATGGTCCTGCCAAAACTTCTTAAAGCATTAGGATGTTCAGACATTATTGAACTATTCTGTAAGCCTAACGGAGAATTTCCTCACAACCCCGAACCCCTACCTGAACATCTAACCGAGCTAAGTAAAACTGTTGTTGAATCTGGGGCTGATTTAGGAATTGTGGTAGACCCTGATGTTGATAGACTTGCTTTTGTATGTGAAGATGGTAGTATGTTTGGAGAAGAATATACATTAGTTGCTGTTGCAGATCATGTATTAAAAAATCAAAAAGGGAACACAGTCTCTAACTTATCATCAACAAGAGCTTTAAGAGATGTTACAGAATCTCATAATTGTGAATACAACGCATCTGCAGTAGGAGAAGTAAATGTTGTTAAATTAATGAAGAAAACAAATGCTATAATTGGAGGAGAAGGCAATGGTGGGGTTATCTTTCCTGAATTACATTATGGAAGAGACGCACTTATTGGCATTGCTTTATTCCTCTCACACTACGCTAAAGAAGGCAAAAGCATGACAGAATTAAAAAAATCATATCCTAATTACACTATAAGTAAAAATAAAATCCAACTAACTCCAGAAATAAATATTGACAACTTACTAGGTGAAATTTCAAAAAAATATCAAAATAAACCCCAAAATAAAATTGATGGACTTAAAATAGAATTAAATGATGAGTGGGTTCATTTAAGAAAGTCAAATACAGAGCCAATCATTAGAATTTACTCAGAAAGCAGTTCAGAATCAAAAGCACATCAATTAGGAAATCGATTCATTAAAGAAATAAATGACCTCATATAAATAACTTATATTTGCAAACATTGTTATGAAAGTTTATTTAGACAACGCAGCTACCACACCAATTGCTAAAGAAGTGATTTCAGAAATATCTCCATATTTATCTGATTTTTTTGGAAACCCTTCAAGCACACATGCATTTGGAAGAAAAACAAAAAATGCAATTGAAATTACAAGAAAAAAAATTGCCGACTTAATCAACGCTGATAATAGTGAAATTATATTTACATCTGGTGGTACTGAAGCCGATAATATGGCAATTAGGTCATCTGTACATGACTTAGGTGTTAAAAGAATTATAACAACTAAACTAGAACATCATGCAGTTGGGCATACCGCTGAAGAACTAAAAGAAAAACATCAAGTTGAACTAGTTTATTTAAACACTGATGAAAATGGTCACATCAACCTTCTTCAATTAGAATCTCTTCTAGAGAAAAAAATTAAAACCTTAGTGTCTTTAATGCATGCAAACAATGAAATTGGAACACTTTTACCAATTGATCAAGTAGCTGAAATGTGCCAAAAACCTCATGTTCTTTTTCATTCTGATACTGTTCAAACAATGGGGCATTATAAATTTGACACAAAAAAAACAAAAATAGATTTTCTTACTTGTGCAGCTCATAAGCTTCATGGTCCAAAAGGATGTGGGTTTTTATTTCAAAATAAAAATCTAAACACTTCTCCTCTTATTACTGGAGGTTCTCAAGAAAGAAACAGCAGAGGTGGTACTGAAAATCTATATGGAATAATAGGCTTAGGTAAAGCAATGGATTTAGCTTATAAACATCTTTCTGACCACCAAGATCATATACAAAATTTAAAAAGCTATATGATTAAATCATTAATTGAAATTGATCCAAAAATCACTTTCAACGGAGATATTACCCCCTCAAAAAGCTTATACACTGTACTCAATGTTTGTTTTCCGATGAATACTTGCAACTCAATGCTTCTTTTCAGCTTAGACATTCATGGAATAGCAGCTTCAGGAGGAAGCGCCTGTTCTTCTGGATCAAATAAAGGGTCTCATGTTTTAGCAGAACTTCCAAAAAGAGAAAACTGTCAATCAGTAAGATTTTCTTTTAGCAGGTATACAACAAAAGAAGAAATTGATTTCACTCTATCAAAAATAAGATCAATCATTAAGAATGATTAATCATAAAATGAAAGTAACCTTTAATGGAACAGGAACATCACAAGGGGTTCCTGTAATAGGTTGCCAATGTGAAGTTTGTATTTCTAAAGACAATAAAGACAACAGACTAAGGTCTTCAATCACAATACAATACAAAGACACATCTGTAGTTATAGATGCTGGACCTGATTTTAGACAACAGATGCTAAGAGCTAAAATTGACAAATTAGACGCTATAGTTTTTACCCATGAACATAAAGACCATGTAGCAGGGTTAGACGATGTAAGAGCTTATAACTTTATTACAAAAAAACCAATAAATATATACTGTACAAACAATGTTTTTAAAGCACTAAAAAGAGAATATCATTACATATTTGATCCAGCTTTTCAATACCCAGGAATTCCTAAAATCATTAGAAACAAAATTGATTCTAATAAAGATTTTACAGTTAAAAATATAAAAATTACACCTATTAATGTTCTTCATTATAAACTTCCTGTATTAGGTTTTAGAGTAGATGATTTTTGTTACATAACAGACGCAAGTTTTATAATCGAAAAAGAAAAAAGTAAATTAAAAAACCTAAAAGTTTTGGTTCTAAATGCACTAAGAAAAGAAAAACACATTTCACATTTCAACTTAGAAGAAGCATTAGCATTAATAGAAGAGCTAAAACCAAAGAAAGCTTATTTAACTCACATATCTCATTTAATGGGAAAACATAGTGAAGTTAGCAAAACACTGCCTGAAAATGTTGAAATTGCATATGACAACCTTAGCATAAAAATTGAATAATTATGAGAATTGATATTATTTCGGCTGTCCCAGCTTTATTAGATAGTCCATTTAATGACTCCATTCTTAAAAGGGCTCAAAACAAAGGCATTGTTGAAGTAAATATTCACAACCTTAGAGATTACAGTTCTAATAACCAAAAAAGCATTGATGACTATGCTTTTGGCGGAGGTGCAGGAATGGTTCTATCTATAGAACCTATATATAAATGCATAACTTCACTAAAAGAAAAAAATAATTACTCTGAAATCATTTTTATGACTCCTGATGGTGAAAAACTAAGTCAAAAAATAAGCAACCAATTATCATTAAGCTCAAATTTAATTGTGCTATGTGGCCACTATAAGGGAATTGACGAAAGAGTTCGAGAACACCTAATAACTAAAGAAATTTCAATTGGTGATTATGTATTGTCTGGAGGCGAACTTGCAGCAGCAGTTTTATGCGACAGTATAATTAGGTTAATTCCCGGTGTTTTAAATGATGAAACATCTGCTCTTTCAGATTCATTTCAAGATAATTTACTTGCGCCCCCTGTATATACGAGACCAGCAAAATATAAAGACTGGGAAGTTCCAAAAATTCTGACATCAGGAAATCTTAAAGAAATTGAAAATTGGAGACACGAAAAATCAATTGAAAAAACAAAAACATTAAGACCTGATTTACTTAAATAACCAATTGACTAAAAATAATTTTCACTTGAATTGAAAAGTTTGTAAATTTCTTTGTAATATTGCACCCCATAAATCAGGAATCATGGATAAATTAAAAGAACTAGCTAACGAAATCAATGAATCAAAGCAATGGCCTAATTTCAGTGCTGGAGATACTTTAACTGTTACTTACAAAATTAAGGAAGGTGAAAAAGAAAGACTTCAATCTTTTCAAGGTACTGTGATTCAAAAAAAAGGATCTGGTGTAACTGAAACATTTACAATTAGAAAAATGTCAGGCGGTACTGGTGTAGAAAGAATATTCCCAATTTATTCACCAATGCTTGAAAATATTGTAGTCAATAAAGAGGGTTCTGTTAGAAGAGCTAGATTATTTTACCTTAGAGAAAGAACTGGTAAATCTGCTAGAATTAAGGAGAAAAAACATTTTTCGAAAAAGAAAGCTTAAAAAGATTCTAAATCTTTTAAAAATTTAAAAGCTCCATCTCTCATTTGATCAATACCCGGTTTCTCCATAGGGATATGACCGCAATTCTCTAAAAAGATTACTTCTTTTTTACATGACAATTTTTCATAAAAAGGTTTAGACATTGCCCAAGGAATAATAAAATCATTTTCTGGTTGTAAAAAAAGCAGTGGACACGATTTAAACTTTTCAGGTTCAACATTTGGATTAGCTTCAAAAAGTGTTCTGAAAAATTTTAAATACACCCAACTTCCAGATCCAACTTTGTCCTTTTTTAATTCTTTAACAAATTCTTTATTGTTAGCCATAGCCCACATTTTAGTGGTTAATTTTATAGGAATTTTTATTTTATCAGTTAAAAAACTTAACCCATTTAATAAATAATGAGAAAAAAAACCAAAACACTTATTTTTTGCTAATCCCATCTGCACAGATTTTTCCCTAGTATCAGCTAAACTAGTAACAATTAAACCCGAAACATTACTATTTAATGAGGCAACTTGATAAGCCAACATCCCTCCTAAACTAACCCCACATAAAACAATTGGAGAATCTGATTTTTCAGCTTCTTCATTCACTAAATCATCTACCAAATTAATCCAAGTATAATATGAATTTGGAGAATCAACTTCTGTTAATCCAAAACCTGGTAAATCAGGAGCAACACATTCAAAACCTAAATTAGAAAAACAAACAGCAACTGGAGAAAGGAGCCTACCATTTCCACCACCCCCATGCAATAATATCAACTTAATTTTCTGTTTGTTTTTTTTTGGTTTAAAATGATCGATATGAATATTAAAACTTCTCCATTTCCAATAATATTCCTCCGGATAATTGTTATCACTAATTCTCCAATCCTTAGGGAAATAAGGTTGAAAATTTTTCCAAGAATCTATTTCTTTATATGTCCTCAACTAGTTTAAATAAAAACCTGAATATCACATCCTTTCAGGAACTTTAATGCCTAATATAAACATTCCTTTTTTAATTATCCTTGATGTTAAATCTGAAACTTTTAATCGGAATTCAACTATATTTTCATCTTCCTCTTTTAGAATTGGACAAGATTGATAAAAAGAATTGTAAGCCTTAACCAAGCTAAATAAATAATTGGCTAAGATTGCAGGAGATAGTTCTTGTGATGATTGCCGTATTATTTCAGGAAAAATAGAAATACTTTTTATAAGTTCTAACTCTTGAGATTTAAATTCAACATCTTTAACAATAAAATCTTTTGTCGATTTTTTCTTATTCAATAAACTTTTTATTCTAGCATAGCCGTATTGGATAAAAGGTCCCGTATGACCATTTAAATCAA
>CEUK01082399.1_pt1 | contig 14543 bp, 10 predicted proteins | sample 356451 | NCBI WGS metagenome assembly CEUK01 (sample SAMEA2622843, study PRJEB7988) | marine metagenome | isolation source: saline water (ENVO:00002010), including
TTGCATTAGCATCATAGTTACACGCTTCTAGGTCAGTACATCCTAAGATTTCTAATTCATCGCAGATTCCATTTTCGTTCGTGTCAGCAGCACAATCGCCACCACATACTCCTAAAGCGTCTACATGGTTTCCGTTACAGTCACAACTTTCCTCAGGTATGTTTGCACATCCGCACTCATATATAGCGCCAGGACCGTTACATATGCCACATTCGTCATATGCTCCAACACACTCGTCCTCGTCGTCACATACTCCATCAGCGTCAACATCTGAAGTACAATCTCCACCACATACTCCTAGAGCATCAAGCTGGTTGCCGTAACAATCACAATCTCCCTCTAAAATATATGTACATGAGTTGTCGTCGTAATCTGCTTCAGGATCATAGTTGCAAGCAGTTGGGTTTGTACAACCAACATCCATACATGAATAATCACATGAGCCATCGTCAATTGTAGCTTCTGAATTGTAGTTACATGACCCAGGGTCTATACAGCCAAGGCAAGAAGAGTATTCACATGAGCTGTCATCGTCAGTTGCACCAACCTCATAGTTACATGCAGAAGGATCTGAACATCCAAATATTTCAAAGGCATCACATATCCCATCTCCATCGTTATCGTCAAAACAATTGCCTTCACAGTCATATGGGAAATTTGGATACTCACATGAGCCATCATCATAGTCAGCTTCTTCTATATAGTTACAGGCTAATATGTCAGTACATCCCATTTCTAAACAAGAAGTGAAATCACAAGATCCGTCATCGTCAGTTGCGTCTGGGTCATAGTTACAAGCAAGTTCTGAAGTGCAACCTGCTACTTCTTCAAAATCACAAATACCGTTGTTGTTTTCGTCTATAATACAGTTTCCATCACAGTCGTATCCCTCCTCAGCATAAAAACAATCTTCATTAGATCCAGTTCCACATGCATCAGCAATGTTTACTAGAGTTCTGACTTCGTTTTCGCTATCACCGTTGACAAAAATCTGCATATAGATTTGGCCTTCAAGGTTGCCTGAAGTTGTAAACTGACCAATCAAAATTTCAAGGTCATCACCCGCAACTGCGTTTGAATAGTTAGAGAATGTATACCATCCGCCTCCAACTACTCCAGTTAAATCAATATTTCCTCCTGACTCAAATGGATTTACCCATGGTTCACTACCTTCTTCTAAGATGCTTATTGACCCTTCACCAGCTGATGGTGCGTATTCGATACCTATCGTTACCCAACTGTCAAATGCAAGGGAAGGGAATGGTGTTAAAAATGCTGGATTTATTCCACTGGGTGTAACACCACCGATTGTGTGTTGGAAAAAGTTTGTTGTAGTTGTAAAGTATCCAGGATGCTCGATGTCTCCAATTAGAGCGCTTAGAACGTCATCGTTGTTTGCTAATTGAGCATATACCCTGTAGGTAGTCATTCCGTCAAGGTTATTCATACCAACCATTCCAGAGTGGGATGCTACAGTTTCTACTCTGATACAGTAGGAAGTAGGAGATGCGTAGTTACAAGCGTTCTCATCGCTACAGGTCTGTGATGTTGCTAGATTTGGTAAAGCTCCAAAAGCAAATAGACAGACAACAAAGAACTTTATTGAGTATGAGAAGCTAGATGTAAGATTAAATATGTGTGAATGTGTCATTTTTGGCACAATAAAATTAGGCATCATTATAAGGGGTTAATATCGAACAAAACCTAGATAAAACCGAATTTTTTTAAGACAAAACCACTAAAAATTCAAACAAAATTAACCATGGATTTTAGGTGAGATAAAATCTACCTATCTTCATCTTACTTGTCATAGATAGCATGAGCATATTATTTACTCTTATCATACTGATGAATTGACATACTCTGTTGCGTTAAATTATAATTCAAATGCAACCTTTGTCGATTTAACTTGTTTGTTTTTTGAATTTATATCTTAAAGTTTTGGTGATGTTAACAACGATGATAGTGTAACTGTCCATTATATTCTACAGATTTATGCACTTTTGAACTAATTTGTATTTGATTGAAAATTATATAGATGAAAAATTTTCTTACCCTGCTAGCTTTATGTTATTGCAACTGTGTCCTTGCAGTTGATCCAAGTGGATTTGACCCAAATGAAATTAGATTAGGAATTACTTCATATTCAATTGATGATTCTCAGCAAGCTCAACTTAGAATGAATTCTGGTTGGCAAAACTGGAATTCAACAACTAATGGTTGGATGGTCATGATGAGTGAAAAAACAGGACTACCTCATCGAGCTTGGGGAAAGGGTATTGAGTTTATTGGAAATGATATTGAAACAAATCATATAGATTTTGTTGCCACTGCTTTTCCATATTTTGATGTAAATCCAAATATTTTATCTGATGATTTTAACGTTAATAGATCGTCAAAACACGAGAGAGTTTTTCAAAATCAACAGGTTGATGGATATACAGTTTTGTTAAGCCAAGTTCAAACAAAATGGACAGACGGAAAATTGGTAATGTGGGGCATTGATGTTTGGCCCGATGCTCATGTTCCAGATGGTGAAATATTAAATGATAATCAAATTTTAAACTATGCAATTGAGGATGTGGAATTTGAAAATTACGATGTAGAATGGGGAGAGTATTCTATACTTCCTGACTCTTATGCAGAAGGTGAGTTTAGATTGGTTAAAATACTGAAAGTCAAGGGTAAGGTTGATGGTCTTATTAGAGATTATGAAACTTGGGTAGATGCTATTACAGGTAGAGTATGGTATAGACAAAACAAGATTGTACACCACGTTGGGAAGAAAACTGTTTTGCCTATGGGATTCATAAAATCAACTAATGAAACAGAGACGAAAATTCACTTTGAAAAGTTATCTGAAATTGCGGTAAATACTCCTCCCGTAATTTCAGGTCAAACAAACGCAATGGCACATTCGATGTATCCTTATGAGGTTGCTGAAGAATTGGAAATGCCACATCTTAGATTGAACCTAGATGGAGATATTTATCATTCCGATGAAAATGGAGGTTTTGTGACAAATATTAATCAAGCATTAAATAACGTGCCTGTAAGTTTAGAAGGACGTTGGTGCACTATATACACAAATGGACTTACTCCTTCAAGTAATCTTAATTTCAATAATGGATATAACATTTTAGATATTCCTGGAAATATTAAGGAGGCAAGTGCATATAGGAGTACAAACCTAATTCACGATCATATGAAGGAGTGGCTTCCTGATTTTGATGATTTAGATTTCTCATTAACAACAAATATTGATGTTGATGGAGAATGCAATGCGTTTTTTGATGGAGTTAGTATCAATTTCTTCGATACTGGTGGCGGTTGTAATCCAACATCTTTAATTGCTGATGTTGTATACCACGAATATGGACATGCAATAAATGGATACTTCTATAACAGTTTGGGATTCGGGTTTAACAATGGAGCAATGAATGAAGGATACGCTGATTTTTGGGCTATGTCTTTGGGAGATGTGGCAGAAATTGGTAAGGGATTCTATACAGATAATAACGATGGTATTCGCAGATATGACATTGATCCAAAAGTATATCCTGAGGATATTGTAGGTGAGGTTCATTCTGATGGTGAAATTATTGCTGGAGCTTGGTACGACACTCATCTACTATTAGGTGGAAATTGGGATGAGACTCTACAACTCTTTGTAGATGCATTTCCAGGTTTACAAGCAACAGCTACTAATGGTGATGAAGGGCAGGCTTTTACTGACGTTCTACTTGATGTACTTCAAGCTGATGATGACGATGGAGATTTAATGAATGGAACACCTAACGCCACTGCCATAATTGAGGGATTTGATATTCACGGAATTTCACTATTTAGTTACGCGGAAGTTGAGCATGATCCTATTGAATTTACTGAACCTCAAACATCAATTGAAATCAATGCAGAAGTTGAAATAGTTTTCCCATACAATGTGTATTTCGACGCTGTTATTCTTTCTTATAGAACAGGGCAAAACCAAAGTTGGTCTCAAATAACCATGGACCAAGATGGAGACGACTTTACAGCATTAATAGATGGATTTCCTGCAGGAACAGTTGTAGAATACTTTATGCATATTGAGGATGTATTTGGTGGAATTAGTGGAGTTACTCCAATAGCATCTAATTATTCAAGTAACGCGAACCTACCATATTATGTAATTGTTGGATCCTACCCTTATTTAATTAATGATTCTGATGATTATGCAGAGTTTGGATACTGGGAATTAGGAATTCTAGGAGATAACGCAACAACAGGGGAGTGGGAGGAAACAATTCCATTAGGTTCATATTCTGAACCAGGAAATTCAAGTACAGTTTGTGCTCCTCCAATGGATCATACTGTAGGATTTTCCGGCTTTTGCTTCTTAACAGGTGTAAGTCCCGGGTCTGATGCAGGAATTGGTGAAAATGATGTAGATGCTGGGCATACTACTCTACAATCGCCAGTCATTGACCTTACTGAATATGAAAACCCTGTTATTGAATATTGGAGGTGGTATGTAAATGCGCCTTCATCTGGAGCTAATCCTGCATCTGATTGGTGGCAAGTTGAAATTTCGAGTGACGGAGGAGAAAATTGGCAGTATTTAGAAAACACATCTCAACAAGATATTTCTTGGAGAAGAAAAGCTTTCAACATTTCTGACCACGTTGATTTAACAAGTGAGTTCGTTATGCGTTTCATCGCTTCTGACAGCACTACAATTGGAGAGTATCTTGATGGTGGCAGTTTAGTTGAGGCTGCTTTAGATGATATAATTCTATACGATGTTGTTGATCCAGATCATGACAATACAAATGATTTTGACGCATCAGTTAGTCTTCTTTTAATGCCAAACCCAGCAACTGATGTTGTACGAATTGAAAACATGCACAACTCAACTCCAATTAGAGTTTACGATTCAAGTGGAACGCTAGTTTTCGATGGAAGAAGTAACTCAAATGGTGTTACAACCATTGATGTTAGTTCTTGGGCCCAAGGAGTATACTCAGTTGTAGCAAGAGACTCTAAAGCAAGGAGATCTGTACTTCGACTAGAAGTACTCAAGTAAAAATTAGATACGTTCGATGGCTTCAGTTAAAAGCCATCCTACGTTTCCATTTTCGAGTCTTATTTCCGTCCAATTTCCTTCTTCACTAAGGATGCATCCTTTTGCTCCTTCGTGAAGGTGGAATAGTTTTAATCCTGTAGTTCCTGGGATACTCATAACATCAACTTTATCCTCCATAACTATGGCGCAAGCTGAAGTAGATATTCTTTCATGAGTATTGTATAGGAGAGTAGAGAATATAATTGAAGTAGTAATTAAAATTATTGCTCCGGCATTGGCAAATGGATATATAATACTTGATTTCCACTTAAACCTAATTCCGAGTAAAACAAATCCAAGAGTCCAACAAGCTAGACTTAGTATTAGCCAGATACCATACATCTTTCCAGCAAACAATACTCCCAACATTTTTTCTAAACCTACACCTGGTAATGACTCAATTTTGTCTATTACCCTAAGGTCTGCTAATAGAATGTTTGCTCTTAAATCATCGTCGAGTGGGTCGATAAGTTTGGCCCTTTCATAATGCAAAATAGTAGGTCCGACTCTCTCTAATTTGTAATAACAATTGCCCAAATTATATTCTAATTCGAAGCATCTGTGCTCTTTGGAAATCTCTTCGTATGTAGCGGCTGCAAGTTCGTAGTCTGCCTCCAGATAAGCGTTGTTTGCAAACTCAAATTGAGCATTTAAATCCTCTTTTGAAACTAATTCCTGGGCGTTTACTTCAGTAAAAATTGATGAGAATAATAAAGCCCAAACCATCATTGCTGTTGCGCTAAATGCAATTTTAGAATCACTCATTTTTACTAGTTCTCTAGCCTCCAAAATAGCATCTTCTATTTGAGGTAAAGCTCCTGGAGCAAACCTAGCAATCTCACATTTTTTCAGTAACCCATCCCAAGCCTTTGCTTCGTCTTCGCTCAGTTGCCCTTCCAATATCTGAGCAGCTGAAGCACGGCTGAAATTGCTGCGACCCCATCCAAACTTCGAGCACAAGTATACTTCTATAGCTTCTCCTAATTGCTGGTAGTCTTGACATTTGGACAGCTCGCGATTGAATGTCTTCAACGCTCTCTTATGCCTAGTTCCAACAACATCATTTGATTCAGCATCACTACGCCTTCTAGCAATCAGAGCCCAAACGGCAAACAAAGGGCCTATAGCATATAGCAGCCATTTTAAAGTTCTCCATCCTGTGCTTTCGTTATATTCCACCCAATGACCGTGATCTGTAGAAATATGTCTTATGTCGTGGTTGAGAACTTGTACCTGTGACTTGGGGCTATATATAGTTGACCCGCCTACAGAATTAGGATCACGTTTGACAACAATACTTCCTGCATCAGCTGTTTTATTAATGTATTTATCCTTTATATGATCGTAATATCCAATCTTTAATTCAGGCAGTTTATATGTGCCTGGAGCACGAGGAATTACTGCATATTTATAGGTCCTCTTGCCAGATTCTCCAGCCGTTGTAACATTAATTCTATCAATAATCTCAGGATCAAAAACTTCAAACTCTGAAGGCCACTCCAATTCAGGCTCTCTTATCAATTTTAAATTTCCCTTCCCTGAAAATGTTAACTCGTAATTGAATGCTTCATTTACATTGACGCTATCAACATCTACTACGGCATCAACGTTTAATTTCCCAAAGGTTCCCATAAAATTATATGGCTTCCCCTCAGGTAATGGAACTACAGTTACTGTAACAGGTGTAGATTGGGTTTGGACTTCTTTTTGATTGAAAAAACTTAGGCTCACTACTCCGTAGACATCAAATCCATTGATTGTGAATTCACCCGTTTGTTGAGGGAAAGCAATGACTTCTTTGACAATAATCTCTAAATATTCAACACCATTTATTTGGCGTAGGCTTCTATTTGATTGACGAACAGGAAGCTCCTCTTTCCAAAATCCCTGTAGCTCAGGAATTTCCTCACGGTATTGGATGTTATTAAAGCGAGAGTAGATCTTGTATTGAATGAGAATAGGCTCGCCCAAATAAACTCTTTTTTTATTTATCTCAATCACACTAGCGACATTGCCCAAACCTTGTTTTTGTGTGCCAGATCCATGTTGAACAACTTGAAGAATAAATGCTTCAGAATTTTTCACACCTTTATTCGTCGCCAACTTAATTGTGGGAATCTTAACGTTTTCTTTCGAATTTACTTGGTAAGTGTATGTGTAGCTATAGGTAGACGTTGATTGAAAATTTATCGTGCTATGTTGTTGAGATATTGATGGGCCGCCTAAATATCTTAACCCTGGAATGGAAGGTCTATCAATTTTACCACCCTTAGGTTGACAATTGATAAGTGAAATTGTCAGATTAACTCTTGAACCAATTGGGACAGGGTTTTGGCTTACTGTGCATGTTACTGAAGCGTCATCTTGAGCATATAAATTTGAAGTGCCAAGTAATGCTCCGCTAATGAGTAAGGCCATAAAGATTGTGCTATTTATTAAAATCTCTCTCATCACCATTCTTTTTCAATCTTGCGTTTTGATCCCTTGGATTTTGTCTTCATCAATTTCTCTTGAATCTTTTCTTCTTCATTTTCCAAGTTCTCTAAGATACGGGCCATCTCTTCCTTCGAAAGTTGCTTCTCGATCTGCTGCTCCTGCTGTTCTTGTTCTCCTTGCTTTTGCTCGTCCTGCTGTTGTTCCTGCTGCTCGTCCTGCTGTTCGTTCTGATCTTGCTGCTGATCCTGCTGGTCTTGTTGGTCTTGTTGGTCTTGCTGATCCTGCTGGTCCTGTTGGTCTTGTTGATCTTGTTGATCCTGCTGGTCTTGCTGTTGTTCCTGCTGCTGTTGTTGCTGCTCAAGTAATTTGTACGCTACAGCTAGATTGTGCCTTGCCTCTTGGTAATTTGGGTCTATTCTCAACGCTGACTTATATGCATCAATTGCAGTTTCAGGATCTGGTTGCTCATTCATTAAGGCCAAATTCCCCTTATTGTACCAAGATCTTGATTTAATCATAGGGCTTTCTGTATTCTCTAGCGCATTAGAAAATGCTGCACTTGCGTCTTCTAAATTTTCGCTTGCAAGTAGGCTCAGAGCTCTATTGTATGTTGCGATGTCTTCGTATCCTTCAAGACTCTCACCTGATGCGAAGGACATTGAAGCACCTTCGTACTCTTCAGATTTGAAACTTTCTACTCCGTCGATGAGGTGCCCTTTGAGTTTTAAGTCGTTTTGGGCTAAAGCCAAACCAGGCATCAACAAAGCCACTATGTAAAGAAATTTCTTCATGGTTTATGAGCAGGATTTGGGATGAATGATTCTAAAAGCAGCAGTATCAGGCTAAGCAAAACGAAGATTTGATACTTGTGATCATAATCAGTAAATCGTACATCATTAGATCGTGATTTAAGTGATTTACTCAATGCTTCTAGAGTAGGGCTGATGTCTACAAATGAATTTGAAGCCTTTGTGAATAGCCCACCACCTGCTTGAGCTGCAGCTAATAGAGTGCTTTCGTCTAGCTTGCTCACAACTGGTTGGCCAGAGGAATCTTCTAAAAATCCAATTCTTTTTCCGTTTTTACTAAACTTGGGTATAGGGCCGCCTTCTGTCGAGGCCAAACCAAAAATATGCACTGTTACCCCTTGTTCATTTGCAGCTGCAGCCGCAGCTACAGGATCATCTTCGTGATTTTCGCCATCAGTGATTACTATAATGTTTCGGCCCGTTTCTGGTGCATTTTCGAATGCTTTAAGGCTAACGTCAATAGCATTACCTATAGCAGTTCCTTGGGTTGTAATTAATCCTGTGCTTACAGAATTAAGGAATATTTTTAAAGAACTATAATCTGATGTTAATGGGCATTGAACATAAGCCTCACCAGCAAACACAACAATTCCAACTCTATCAGAACCCAACTTAGAAAGAAGCCTTTTGATAGTTTGGTGTGCAATGTCTAATCTGGTAGGTCCCAAATCCTCAGCCATCATGCTATTACTGATGTCTATGGCGATTACTATATCTGAACCTTTGGATTCAACTTCGACTAATTTGCTGCCAACTTTTGGACCCAAAAGCCCCAACATAGCAAAAGCCACAGCAAGACGCCACAGCAAGAACCTCCATGTTTGCCTACCTGCAGAAAACCCCTTAACAATCCCCTCAGCTAAATTTACATCAGCCAACTTCTCTACTGCCTTCACTTTCCACTTTAGATTAATTACAAAAGCTAAAGTGGAAACCGGAAGGGCAGCAAGCATCCACCACCACTCAGCTTTATTCCATTCTAAATGAGGAGCAAATTCTCCAAGCAACAACGCTCCACAACCGAGGATAATCCAAAACAAAATCTCAGCTATCGTAACACCTAATATGGAATAGCTCAACTGCTTCATGCTATGCTTCTAATTAGTGTGAAACGAAGAGCTCTTTCAATCAATAGTGCAGATAAGGCAATCAATAAATAAGGGAGGTAAGCTTCAGTTTTACGATGATATTTCATTACGTTAAACCTAGTCTTCTCTAACTCATCTATCTCATCATAAATGCTAGCAAGTTTGTCAGCATTTGTTGCCCTGAAGTACTTGCCGTCCGTTCTTTCGGCAATCTTCATAAGTACATCCTCATCGATTTGGACATCTACCCAATCGTATTTGTATTCGTTACCTACGATAGCCACAGGACTGAATGCCTTGCCTATTGTTCCCACTCCAATAGTGTAAATTCTAATTTCATTAAGCTCAGCTAACTGGGCGGCATCGATAGGCTCTATTTGGCCTGCATTATTCATTCCGTCAGTTAGAAGGATAATAACCTTACTCTTAGCATCAGATTTTCTCAATCTATTTACAGCAGTAGCAAGTCCCATCCCAATAGCTGTGCCCCCTTCAAGCATTCCTGTCTTAAGCCCCTCAATTCCATTCTTCACAACGATGTGGTCAGTTGTCACTGGCACCTGTGTAAACGCTTCACCCTCGTAAGCAACAATTCCAATTCTATCATGTGGCCTTTGATCGATAAACGCCTTAGCAACTTCTTTCGATTGCTCGAGACGATTTGGCTTAAAATCCTTACTCAACATGCTAACACTAACGTCCATTGCCAAAACTAAATCAATCCCCTCACTTGTCATATCCTCCAAACTATCTGAGGTTTGTGGTCTAGCAAGAGCCACAACTAACAGTCCCATAGCTAAAGTTCTAAGGGAAAAAGGCACCTCGACAATCCAACTATTCAATACCTGCCTTCTCTTATCACCAGCACCTCTCACATTTAGCCTTGCCTTCACATTTGAAAACATCCCACTAGAGAAAATCCTATATAAAACGTAAACAACAGGCACCCCCAAAAGCCAAACCGCCCAAGGACTATGCAGTTCATATTTTTTAATAACCCCAACTGCAATTAAAGCTACACTTAAAAGTGAAACGATATGTGGCGGCAGCACCTTAATCCACTTCATTTTCCTTTGTGTTTTGTACGAATTCTATGCAGTCGTTTAGGGACTTTAGATGCATATCGTGGGCTGCTTTGAACTTTGCAAATTTGATTTGGTCTCCCAGCATGAGCGCAGAATTCAGAGACATTTTATCAGCCTCGCTAATGTCTAAAAGCCTTATTATGCTTACTGCTTCTGCAGATGTTTTATCTAATGAGCTCACACCAAATCTTCTATCAATGTATTCTCTTATGATTTGGCTTAAATCAACTTGAAAAGTCTTTTCATCACCCTTGAGCCAAGATTCTCTAGTTTTCAGATTCTCTAGTTTTTGCAGAGCTACAATATGTGGAGGAAGAATATTTTCAGGTTCTGTTAAAGAGGAACTCTCAGGCTTGTTTTTATACTTTTTATAGAAGTAGTAGCCTAATCCTATAATCGCTAATAGAATAATCAGAGCGATTACATATGGCATTGCTCTTCTGATTTTCTCTGAAGTTGTCCACTGAACGTCAATAATCTCAGCGTGGACTACTAATTCATTTTTGCCATTTGTTCTCGTTGGAACTTTTTGAATTTGAAGTCCAGGGAAGTTAGCAAACCCAGAATCCCAAGCTGTAACTATCCAAGATTTTTGAATGACATAATCCCATTCTGAAGGGTCAGTTTCCTGTGCAATTACTGTGTCGGGGCCAATAGTTTCAAGAATCTCTAACCCCCCAGGAATTGTATCTGTCCATTGTGGGAAGCTGTCTAGAGTTAAAATGTTGTCAGACGCACTAACGCCTAATCTAGCAGTAATTGTAGCTCTTTCTCCCCAACCAATTCTTCCTGTGTCTGAGGTAAACTCTACTTGAGAAGTTGATTCGGATCCAGATAAAAATAAAAAAGCAAGTACAGCATATTTTACCACCTTGATTGCGGCACCGTATTTCATGTATTTCTTTAATTTCTTATCCACGTCTATCAAATAATTGCATAAGAGGTTGAACGAAATCTCTATCTGTTCTAATCACTGTGTGGTCAACACCAGATTTGGAAAACACTTTATCTAAAACAGCCTTCCTTTCAAGCTCTTGAGCCTTGTATTGAGCTCTTGCTTTTTTGGACTGAGTCATAAACCAATCCTCTTCACCTGTTTCTGGATCTAGTAAGGGGAGGAATCCTATGTTTGGCATATCCAAATCAATAGGGTCTTCAATCTGTAGAGCTACAAAATCGTGCTTCTTTCCAGCCCTTTTCAATAGCTTTTCATATCCGTCGCCCATAAAGTCACTCAACATAAAGGCAACCGTTCGTTTTTTCATTGCAGAAAGAAAGTGGTCTAATGCACCAGGTATATCTGTTCCTTTTCCCTCTGGAGTAATTTCTAGTAATTCTCTAATTATTCTAAGAACATGAGACTTTCCCTTCTTAGGTGGAATGAATCTCTCTATTCTATCTGAAAAGATAATTGCTCCAACTTTATCATTATTACCCAATGCACTAAAGCCCAAAACCGCTGCAAGCTCTGTTATCCTATCCCTCTTAGTTGCTCCTTTAGTTCCGACGTCAATCGACCCACTTATATCTGCGATAATAAATACTGTAAGCTCTCTCTCTTCTTCGAAAACCTTTAAATATGGTGTTCCCATCCTAGCTGTGACATTCCAATTTATTGCTCTTACATCATCGCCGGGTTGGTACTCTCGATTCTCACTAAAAGCCATGCCACGCCCCTTGAAAGCACTATGGTATTGACCGGAAAATATCCGGTCGCTCAAGCCGCGAGATTTAATCTCAACTCTGCGAACTCTTTTAAGTAGCTCGGAAGTATCCATGACTTTTTTAAGGAACTACTACCATATCCATTATCTCAGTTACAATCTGTTCCTGAGTAATGTTTTCAGCCTCTGCTTCAAATGTTAAGCCTATTCTGTGTCTTAATACATCCATCGCTACAGCTCTAACATCTTCTGGTACTACATATCCTCTGTGATTTAGGAATGCGTGAGCTTTTGACGCTATTCCAAGCCCTATGCTAGCTCTTGGAGAAGCTCCAAATCCAATCAGTTCTGTCAAATGACCAAGTCCAACATTTTCTGGGGATCTAGTAGCAAATACAAGGTCAACTATGTACTTCTCTACTTTTTCATCCATATAAATGCCTCTTACAAGTTCCCTCGCAGCTAATATTTCTTTGGTAGAAACCACTGCTTTAGGATCGTGAAGTCCTTCTGGTTTAAGGTTAGCTTTTAATATCGCTTGTTCTTCCTCCTTAGTTGGGTAACCAATTACCACTTTGAGAAGGAATCTATCTACCTGCGCCTCAGGAAGCGGGTATGTACCTTCTTGTTCAACTGGATTTTGAGTTGCTAGAACAAGGAATGGTTTTGGCATATCGAAAGTGTCGTTGCCTATTGTCACCTGCCTTTCTTGCATTGCTTCTAGAAGTGCAGATTGAACTTTTGCAGGAGCTCTGTTAATCTCGTCAGCAAGAACGAAGTTTGCAAAAATGGGACCCTTTTTAACCTTGAAACTTTCCTCTTTAGGATTGTAAATAAGAGTTCCTACCACGTCTGCTGGAAGTAGATCTGGAGTAAACTGAATTCTACTAAAGTTAGCTTTAATTGTCTTGCTTAAGCTATTGATGGCTAAAGTTTTAGCAAGTCCGGGTACACCTTCAAGAAGAACGTGTCCGTTTGCTAATAAACCAATCAAAAGCTTGTCTATCATTGAGCCTTGACCAATGATGGTTTTGCCTATCTCTGCTCTAATCAAGTCTGTTGTGCGACTTGCTTTTTCAACCTGCTCGTTAAGCAATTGAATATCTGGTGCTGTTTCGATCATTATTCAAAAATTTCGGACGCTAAAATATCATTTCATTTTACCATAAGTGGATTTAATATTTTAAAATCTTGTTAAGAATTGGTGGGAAACATATTAGTCAGTGTTTTGGGATACAAGGAGAGGAGTCAGACTTTAGAGCCATGGAAAATAATTTATCCCTTCAAAATGTTATTAATGCAGTTCGTGAGTTCCACGATGCTTTTAGAATACCAAACTCTGAAAAGCCTAATGCGTCTTTATCTGAGGACGATGTAATGCTAAGATATAGGTTAATGGCAGAGGAGAATGATGAATACATGGAGGCTGCAAAAGCTGGTGATATGGTTGAAATAGCTGATGCCCTTGGTGATCAACTTTATATACTCTGCGGAACAATACTTCGTCATGGCATGCACGATGTAATTGAAGAAGTTTTTAAAGAGATTCAATCATCAAATATGTCAAAATTGGGTGCTGATGGTAATCCAATTTATAGAGAGGATGGAAAGGTTATGAAAGGCCCAAACTACTTTAAGCCAGACATTAAAGGTGCAATGGATAATGCTTTAATGGAACTTGAAGAATGATTGGGGGGGGAGTGTATAGATGGGCAATTAACCTTGCATTATCAGGAAAACCATGGATTTTTTCAAGGCTTATGCAAGAGGTGATACCATTTAATAGATCCCATGGAATAAGTGTTGTTGAATTATCTCCAAGTGGTTGTAAAGTATACCTGCCAGAGAAGTACAGAAACAAGAATCACTTAAGGACAATGCATGCCTGTGCTATTGCAACAGCAGCAGAATATGTGAGCGGCCTAAACGTAGTTCAAGCATTTGATATGGAGAATTACAGGCTTATAATGAGTAGGATAGAGGTTGATTATGTTAGAAGGCCAAATGGGTTTTGTACTGCCGAGAGCGGAATATCTGAGAGTCAGATGTCACAGATTAACAGTGAATTAGATACTGAAGGGGTGAGTAAATTTTCTTTAGTCTCAAACGTAACTGATTCTAAAAATGAAACTGTTGCATTTGCGACGATACATTGGCAGGTAAAGTCGTGGCAAAAAGTCCGCGTTAAGTAGGCTCAGACTGGGCAAAAGAAAAGTTATCTTTGCCCTCCATGATTGACATTACATTACCAGATGGGTCGATTAAATCAGTAGAGGTAGGTACAACTGCCTTAGATATCGCAACTGGCATTAGCGAAGGTTTAGCACGAAATGTGCTCGCTGCCGAAGTGGCTGGGG
>CEUK01071790.1_pt1 | contig 14528 bp, 12 predicted proteins | sample 356451 | NCBI WGS metagenome assembly CEUK01 (sample SAMEA2622843, study PRJEB7988) | marine metagenome | isolation source: saline water (ENVO:00002010), including
GCTAGGGGTGGGGAATGGCACGAAACGGATCAAACACGGTCAGACGATCACCATCGATGGTGATAAAGGAATCGTGGAAATCCTAGATTAGGACGTTCTTGAGAAGGTAAGGGACTGTCTATGAGACAGCCCCTTATCAAAAACCCTTAGAGAGGGTAGGTAGGGCCTACATTCCGTCGTAACGGACCTGGAAGTGAACCGTTCTCGGAGCCATGATGAAGCCATTGATCATGTTGGATGATCGAGGCATATACATGCCGTCGTAATTAGTAGCGTTATCAATTCCTAGGCTCAGTGTCAGAGCTTCCTTAGTCGCGCCGAAGGTAACCCCTAGATTTTGATAGGCCTCTCTTGCTGGAATATAAGCAGTTGAGTCAAACACCGCATCAAAGCCGTCCGGACGATCTCGATGAACATAGGCGATGGAACCGAATCCTTCCCAGCCATTTGCTAGATCCTGGCTAAAGTCCATGCTGACCGAATGAGTCATTGGCGAGTAATTGAACAGGTCACCACCAACATAGATGGCTGCAGGCCAATTCTCCACTTCTCCAGGACCGGGTATCGACTTAACCTCGGCGTCTATATGAGACGCGGCGTAGGTAAAGCTGACGTTGTCGGTTGGCGCCCAAACAGCGTTGACCTCTAGAGAACCGATAGTCGCGTCGGTTCCGCCGATTGACAGAGTCGTCGGAGGAGCGGAGTTGGCGATTTGAGATCTTAGAGGTACTTCTGACCAGCGGGCATGTGCATAAACGAGTTCAAGCTGCATTGTACCATCGAGTAAAGTCCACTTAGCGCCGACCTCGGTATTATTTAATTTAGATTCATCGCCGCCAGCTAAGTTGGACAGGCCCAGGCCAGCTAGGACCGCTTCATCGGCTGCGCTCACAAGTATCGGTGCTCTGGCTGCCGAAGACTGGGTCAAATAGTACATTGAGTTTTCGTTAGGCCTCCAAGTGACACCCAACCTAAAACTAGCATTCTCAAAGTCACTGGATTCTGTTCCCACAGGTTCAGGATAAGAATACGGCCCAAATAGTGGGTCTCCAGGGATTCGATAGATACTAATGGAACTGCTGTCTCGCTCTTGATCCTGAGCTCGGAGCCCAAACTGCATGTTCCACTCTTCATTGAAGGCATAATCAATTTCTGCGTAGATAGCCATGGTCTCCATTTCAATTGGATCACCAATATATTGATCCGTAATCGGTAAGCCCCAGCCACTTAGGTCAAGCTGTAAAAATCCTCCAGCTTCACTCTCTGCATCCACAAAGAAAGCGCCGACGATCCACTGCAGCTCTGAATCATTAGTGGATACCAGGCGGAATTCTTGAGTGAGCGTCTCGGCTGTCTGATTGAATAGAACCGCCATGGGGAAGCCGTAATCAAGAAATTCAGAGTTTGTTTCTTTCTTTGGTGTGTCCACATAGCCGGTTGAACTGGTGAGTTCTGCAAATCCCAGGTCGAATTTTGCTAATAACGTTGACCACTCGATTTCATACTCGTTAGTCGGTATACCACTTGGGTATTTAGCAAGTGCCATATCGGTGATTAGTGGAGAGATAATCATCTCACCGCCGGTGGTGTCTGCTATCTGACTTCCAGGTAATACCTGATAATCGGTGAACCAGCGTGAGTGAGTCAACGTGATGTCTGCTTTGTCGCTGGGTTTCCATCTGGCCTTGATGCGCATAGAGTCTCTGGAAAATTCTAGAGGGTTAGCTCTTTTCCCAGGAATCTTGCCGTATCCGGCATCCTCTTCGCGAAGGTAAGCAAGCCTTATTCCGAATACGTCTTCAGCGATGGGGATATTTAACACTCCACCAGCTGTATGACCTGCTCCATCCACACCCTTTACGCTGGCGTAGCCATATCTAGCGTTATAGCCAAAGTTCTCTAGATCGACGGGGTTGGTTCTGAGAATTACACTACCGGCGGTTGAATCTTGTCCATAAGAGGTGCCCTGGGGCCCACGAATTATTTCAATGCGTTGTAAATCAAAGGTGCTAATGGGTGGAGGAACTGGCGTGCTGATATCAACATAGGGTATATCGTCGATATAGTAGCCGACAGGCGGTAAGCCATCGGCAGCATTGGATTGTGTTATACCGCTGCCTCGGAACTGAATCCCCTCCTGGGCAGGTTGTTTGTTACTATGCACAACAGCACCCGGGACTAAATTATAAATGTCTCGAACGTCATTATAGATTGGCATTTCGAGTGTTTCTTCTGTGATAGCCTGAATGGATTGAGGTATGTCCATTACTGCAACGTCACGACGAGTAGCGCTGACAATGATTTCTTCAATAGCAGCCTCGTCCTCATCATCGGCGGAAAATACCGCAACGGGTGCTGGTAATACCATTCCAAGCATAAGTATTCTTAATAGAAATTTGTTCACGTCCTTCTCTCCTAGATGTGTTCAATCTTTGCCGAATTTGAGTAGCATATAAAAACGGCAGTTAACCTATATTAATCAGATTTATATGCATTTGAATCTTTCTTATATGGTTATGCCCTTTTTCTATTGGCTTTTTTGGTAGGAATTCACCCATTTTTTTTGCAGTTTCACCCATTTTTTCTGCAGTGATCCAGCGAATTTAAGCAGGTCGTATAGCGTCTTGCGTAATACAGCGACAGCGGATTCAAAGAAATCGAGCTATGACTGCTAATCTTGTTAGACTGAGTTTCAACGAACGATAAACTAGGGAGGAGAAACATGCGCATAACTGATGTGAAAGTAACTGTGTGGGAGTGGAAAGATATTCCTCCTACCCGATACACTCTCAGGGTGTCTACGAGTGCCAAGACTGCAAAGATGGCGCTCGTTAGGATTATTACTGACCAAGGAATAGAGGGAAATGCTTTTCTAGGGTCTGCGCTGAGCGGGCTCGGTAATGATCCCAATCTTATCATTGAACGATTTAAACCTATGTTGGTTGGCCAAGACCCTCTAGCGAGAGAGCGAATATGGCAAACCATCTCGGGATGGGCTATGGGCGGCATCATGCGGGTGATTGGCGCAATCGACGTCGCGCTTTGGGATCTCGCCGCGAAAGCTGCGGGTGTGCCAGTTCATCGCTTAATGGGATCATTTCGAGAATCTGTTCCTGCCTATGCGAGCTCTGCCGTGTTTGAGAATCCAGAAGAGTACGCAGAAGAAGCAGTCTCGTTCAAAGAAAAAGGCTGGAGTGCTTACAAGATTCATCCACCGGCGATTCCCGAGTTAGATATAAAAATTTGTGAGGCGGTAAGACTTGCCGTGGGAGATGATTATCGAATCATGCTCGATTCAACATGGTCTTATGATTACCCCAGTGCGCTAAGAGTAGGTAAGGCTGTGGAAGAGCTGGGTTTTTATTGGTACGAGGATCCACTCGCCTATGACGATCTTTACGGCTATGTGAAGCTAAAACAAGTTCTGGCGATTCCTTTAATGGCAACAGAGATGCCCAGTTTGGGACCCACATCCTACGCGCCCTGGTTAATGGAAAAAGCGACAGACTATCTGCGTGGTGATGTCGCCATCAAAGGCGGACTGACTTCTTGTTTGAAAACGGCACATACGGCGGAAACTTTTCAGATGAATTACGAAGTCCATCATGGAGGAAATTCGCTTAATAATGTAGCCAACCTGCATTTGATCATGGCGATCCCTAACTGCGAATACTTTGAGGTTCTGTTACCGGATGGGGCTCAGAAACACGGTCTTGTTAAGGACATTGAGGTCGATGCGGATGGCCTGGTTCATGCGCATCAAAGCCCGGGTCTAGGAGTGGAAATCGATTTTGATTTAATTGAGAAAAATAAGATTGCTGAGCTATGACCAAGTTTTTTTGGGGGATTTTTTTTGTCGTGTGCACCTAGAGTCGCGCTACGTAACTGACAAGTAAACCTAGCGCATGATATAAAAAAGGTAATAGAAAAAAGGTTATCAGTAATGGAATTTAGTGCTCAGTTAGGTCAATACGGAACGAATTGGTCTGATATCAAAGAGACCGTGCTCGCCCTCGAGGCCGGAAGGTGGAACAGCGTTTTCTTTTCGGATCATTTTATGCCGCCGGGGAATCCGGCTAATGGTCATGGGATAGCACTAGAAGGGTGGACCGTTCTAACTGCGATTGCCTCACATACGAGGCGACTGCGTTTAGGCATTCTGGCTACAGGAAATACCTATCGTAATCCAGCGCTGCTAGCGAAGATGTGTTCTACGCTGGATCATATTACTGATGGTCGTATGATTTTAGGCTTGGGTGCTGCCTGGTACGACCGAGAGCACGAGGCCTATGGCTGGGAATTTCCCTCACTTAAAGAAAGAAGTGACCGACTCGAGGAAGCGGTTGATTTGATTCGCCTCTTGTTTACGAAACCGGAAGATGAATACGTTGATTTTAATGGTCAGTATTACCAGCTTAATGAAGCACCTTTAAATCCTGGTTCAACGCAGAACCCTCATATTCCGATTCTGGTTGGCGGAAACGGAGAAAAACGAACATTAAGAACTTGTGCTAAATCGGGCGATATCTTCAATTTGGACTTTTGGCATCCAGGAGGCGTTGATGTTTTTAAGCACAAGAGCGAGGTCGTTGAAAGGCACTGTGAGAGCTTTAATCGCGATCCATCCGAGGTGAAAAAGACTGTGTGCCTGCCTTTCAGGTTGTTTGATTCTGATGCTGAATGGCAAGCAAAAAAAGAAGCCTCAATGCCTTGGTATTGCTGGGGTACAGCGAACGCGATACAAGACTTGCTTGGCGCCTACATAGATGCAGGGGCCCAAGAGATCATGCTTTGCGCCATACCTAATAAACCCGCGGCATGGCAACGGGTTGAGGAAGAGGTTTTGTCCGCATTCGATTAGATTTTGATGCAATCATCAAAAAACGACGAAGACGCTAACTTGATGGATCCCGATGCTGTGGGCATGTCCCGTCAGAAGCTGTCGGAGCTCGATAGTGTCGTTCAGGGTCATGTTGGTTCTGGAAAAATTCAGGGTGCGGTTGTTGCGGTGAGTCGTTACGGGAAACCGGTTTACTTCGAGGCCCATGGATATTCTGATCTGAATACAAAAACGCCGATGAAACTCGATTCGATGTTTCAGATGGCATCTTCGACTAAGCCTGTGACAGGGGTGGCCGCTATGATAGCGATGGAGAAGGGCTTGTTCGAAGCGGACCACGAAGTACAAGAGTTTATCTCTAGTTTTTCTGAAATACGCGTTGCTGTTTTGGCTGACCCGGAAGCTAAAGACATCAGTCCTAAATTTGTTTGGCCCTCGCTCGATAAAAACGGTAAGACACCCGGCCGGTTGCTTAAGTTGTTTGGCAGAATCTATGGGAGGCTAACTAAAAAGTATTATGGGTATGTGCCGTCTCATCGTACCGTGCGGGTAAAACGACCGGTCACTATTCATGACTTGTTAACTCATACGTCGGGGCTTGGGTCCTTTGGATTGGGTACGGCAGTGTCTGATTGGAATAAAAAACCTTGGGAGACTCACCTCGAGCAAAATACTCTGGCTTCCCACGTGGAGGATGTCGCTAAGGGTCCTCTTGATTTTCAACCTGGGTCTCGCTGGATGTATAGCCCTGGAACCGGTCTGGATGTGGTTGCTCGGATTATAGAGATTACCTCTGGCCAACCATTTAACGAATTTGTTCAAGAAAACATATTTGATCCTCTTGATATGAAGGACACCCATTGGAAGGTTCCCCTTGAGAAATATTCCCGGGTTGTTGTGATTAGGGGAGATAAAGACGATTGGAAAAAGCAAATATCTTATTATTCTGGTTCTTATGGTTTGATAAGCACTGCACGGGATTTCCTTCACTTTCAAGAAATGTTGGCAAACGGAGGAGAGCTTCTAGGTAATAGGATTGTTAACCTCGATTCAGTTACCAGAATGTCATCCAATCAGGTAGGCAGCTTGTATTATGGCAAAGCTAAACGCGGAGACGACACCAACAGTGAAGGTTTTGGATACACTGTATCTATTACACTGGACAGCGAAAATTCTTCAATACCACACGGAAACGGGGCTTTCGGCTGGGGCGGCGCGGCGGGCACATACTCATGGTCGGAACCCGCTTCCGGTATTGCGGCCGTGATCATGGTGCAACAGCCTTCTAAAGAGGTGCCCTTTGACATCGCGAAAGTTGTTCAAGACTCGATAGTGGATTGAAGAAAGGCGAACACCTATTAGACAAAAATGGCTCTAGCTAGGCCCTCAAAACGAGAAACCGGCCTCCAGTTGAAGCGTAAACATTTATAAACATGGAACAGCATACATGAAGAAGAAAAGCCCTCTTCCTCCCGGTCCAACGTTTACGCCTAGAGATGTCAGCTTGGGCCTGACTTCATTGGAAGACGTTAATTACCCTTTGAGATGGGGCGTTGTCGGGGTTGGTGAGATTTCTCGCCAGTTTGTTCGATCGTCACGTGAATGCCCAGGGGCAACGATGGCTGCCGCATTTTCCAGGTCGCAAGACAAAGCCGATTCATTTGCGGCTTCCCACGGAGTAGAGAAAGGTTACGATAACCTCGAGCGAATGCTCGACGGTGAGGATCTCGATGTTGTCTACATTGGTACCCCTGACGAGATGCACAAGGAGCACTGCTTGCTGGCAATGGAGGCCGGTAAACATGTTCTCTGTGAGAAAGCTTTGGCTAAAAATGTCGCTGATGCTCGTGAGATGTACGCTGCCGCTGAACGGAATGGAGTGATGCTGCAGGATGGGGTATGGACACGATTTTTCCCCGCGGTAGAGCATGCGCGTAGCCTGATTGAAAGCGGCGAAATTGGCGATGTGGTAATGGTCCAGTCAGATTTCGAATCGCTGTACACTGCCCAGGCGGCGATACTTGCTTACGGTGCCCAGGCGAAACCGATCCACATACAGGCTGCTGGATCGACGAGCGGTCCTGGCGGTGCAATTCTTGAATATGAAAACGATCGCTTCGCCATTCTTACCTTTGTTAGTTACCCGAGTGAGTTTCCGGAGGTTACTGAGATTACAGGAACCAAGGGTCGTATAACACTTGAGCAGCCAGGTCATTGTCCAACCCGCTTGTCGGTAAGAGTTCCGGTTGCCGCTCCATCAAGATATAGAGGTGGGAATACCCCATCGCCTGTTCAGGAAATTGAATACCCGTTGCCTGACTCAATAAGCCTTCCTGGCGCATATCCGAATCAGCAAGGCTTTATTTATATGACGGAAGCGATTCATCGTTGTTTGGCTGCAGGTTTGCGCGAGTGCCCGCAGTTCGTTCAGGCTGAATCGTTATTGCTGTTGGAGTTGTTGGAAACTATAAGAAGGCTTCGAGCAGAAAATAAATAGCCCGTTTCTCGGGACTTTTGATTACTAGTTCTAAGGCTTTTCTTAAGTTGATCTGAGTAGGAGAGTTGGTTCAGTCAGGACTATCTAGTGCGATAAGATCATCCTCCATACGCTTGATATCCGCAGACGCAATGTTCAGGTTTCCGGCTGTCGCATTGTCGATAGACTGGTCGACTGTTTTGCTGCCGCAGAGCACGTGGCTGACTGTGGGTTGTGCTGCTGTCCAAGCAAGGACGAGTTGAGAAATAGTGCAGCTGTATTTTTCGTTAAGATCATGCCAGCCAGAGAACATAGACATGAGTTTTTCGCGATTATGTGATTTGTACCATGGATGCCAATGCTCTGCTTCGTTCCTGAAGTCACCCGGTGCAAAATTTCGGTCCTTAGGAATTTTTCCGCTTAAGAGGCCATATTCAAGACTCCAGTAAGTCAACGTCGCAATATTGTGTGATAAACAGAAAGGCATGACGTCGCTCTCATGGTCTCTATAAAGCATGCTGTAGCGAAGTTGGTTAGAATCAACGCTCGCAATCGATTGATAGGATTTGAGCTGCTGCAACGACATATTGGATACCCCGATAGCCCTGATTTTTCCTTTACGTTTTAGATTGATGAGGCAATCCATGGTTTCCTCTATCGGCGTTAAGTCAGGAGGGATTGACGGTTTGTGTACTTGCAGCAGGTCAACGTAATCGACTCCCAACCCTCTGAGACTATCGTCGAGTTGTGTTTCGATCGCGTCCGGGCTCAGGCAAATATATGTGGCCTTACCATTTTTTATGCCATTCGGAGACCCTCGCTCGCTTTTCCACCACACGCCGCACTTAGTCGCAATCTCGACCTGGTCTCTTCGTCCTGAAATAGCTTTACCGACGATTTTCTCAGCCGCTCCCCAGCCATAGGAGGGCGCGGTATCGATTAGGCGGATTCCTTGATCAAGAGCCGCATGAATGGCCCTGATCGCCTCTTTAGTGTCTGTGTTGTTGTAATAATCCGCCGTGTCCATCGCGGCGGTGCCCATTCCAATGACGGACGTCGATACGCCTGAAGAGCCCAAAGGTTTCTTTAACACGGCAATCTTTTCAAGAGTTGACCACCCTGGATGTGTTTAAGGAATGATCTCGACGAATATAAATAACGAAGATCCAGGCGCAGTTATGCAAGTTCGGTCAAAGCTCTTATTGGAAATAATTCGCCGCTAATATGGCTCGACGATCTTGATGCCAAAAATGTAGCGAGTTCGGCTACATGTTCGGGATCTGGGGGGTATTCCAAAGGCGGGACGGGACTACCGTCTTCTTTATTCCTGCTCGGTAGCCATTGTGAGACCCCTTCGGTTGCAGTCAGGCCGGGTGCTATGCAGTTGACATTGATATTGTGGGGCCCCCAACACACAGCAAGAGATTTCGTTAAATTTATTACTCCCGCTTTGGCCGCGCCATAGTGGACAAAGGCGGGAGACAGTCGTATTCCGGCAACAGATGAGATATTGATAATGGATCCATGCTTTTGCGTGATCATGTGTTGGCTGACAGCTTGCGAGCACAGAAATACACTGGTCAAGTTGAGCGCGATGGCGTTGTTCCATTCTTCAGGTTTGAGCTTTTCGGGAGGCTTTACATACATCGCACCACCGGCGTTGTTCACTAATATGTCTACCTGTCCGAATTTCTCGATTGCTCTCGCCACCATGTCATCAACCTGTCTCGGTTGCGTGACATCGGCTTGGGCTACAATAGCTTTGTGATTTTGGGATTCTAGCTCTGAGGCAAGTGAATCTAGTCGTTCCTCATTTCTGCCCGATAAAACCAGGTGAGCGCCTTGTTCTCCATAGGCTTTGGCGATTCGGCTTCCGATTCCTCCGGCGGCTCCGGTGATGATGGCGGTTTTACCGTCTAGTTGTCTTTCCATTAGAAGCCTCTACCGTTTGGTGTTTTGCGTGCTATTTTTGCTCAAAATCCTAGTATATCCTCCCATTCATAGGAAAGTCGCTGTCTCAGTCAAACTGCGATTAATGTGTAGTAACTAAGTAGAGGATTAACGTGTCAGGATTACCAGGGGTTCAATCGGTTCCTCTCGAGGAAAAGCAGAGCGCACTTTCTGTGATGCTTTTGGCATTTTCTGGCGACCCATTTTTTCGATGGTTTATCCCTGAACCGGCTAAGTATGTTAAAGGAGGAATTGCCCTGATGAATGCCTTTGGTGGTGGTAAAGCCATTGAAAATGGTACTGCCTTTGCGCCGTCTAATTACGAAGGCGCATCGTTTTGGTTGCCACCCGGGGTTAGCATTGACGAGCAGCTCGTTGGCCAAGCTATCATGGAGTGCGTGCCAAATTATATACAGGAAGAACTTTTTGCCGTGTTTGGCGAAATGGCAAGCTATCGGCCTGAGGGTGACTGCTGGTACCTGCCGTTAATTGGGGTTGACCCTGCGCATCAGGGTAGAGGGTTAGGCTCTATGATGTTGAAGCACGCCCTAAACATTATTGACGAGAAAGGCTTGCCGGCCTTTTTGGAATCTTCTAATCCAGCAAATATCTCGCTTTACGAGCGTCATGGGTTTGAGGTGGTTGGCCGTATCCAGGTGGGCTCCTCTCCTGCCGTTCATCCCATGCACCGAGCTCCGGTAAGCTAAGTCATCGTGGCGTGTTTCTCTGTGATGCGAATTTGAAAGAAAGGCGATGACTAATTGGTTATCCGAAGTGAATGGTCGACGTTTGTCATTGAGGAAAGAAATGATCAGCAGGGTGTTGGGTCCTGGAATGGTCACATCCCTCTTTAAAGTTTCCTCTTAGAAGTGTATCCCTGGCTGTATTGCGCTTGCATAGATTTAAGGGTCGCGTGAAATAACGCCTTCCTCAGTGAGAGCAAGATGTGTAAGGGTTTGCTCGTCGTGGTTCATTCTCCATGACAGCATTTTTTGCGCGTATTCGAGTACTAAGGGCTGGTATTTAGGATTTTGCGCTTGGTTGATGAATTCGCCTGGGTCTGCCTTAAGGTCGAAGAATAGCGGCGGCAAGTTAACAAAATGCACGTACTTATAGTGGTCGTCGCGCAAAACGTTCAGCGTGCATTGGTCCTGGGTGAGACCTAGCGATTGTTCTAGTGCTTCTCCCGAAACAACACTACGAAAGTCAAACTCCCAATGGGCTGACTTTCTCCAGTTTTCTGGACATAGCCCGGTTCGAATAATCGGAAGTAGTGAGAGTCCGTCGCACTGCCTGGGTATTTCGAGGCCGAGCCACTCCAATAGCGTCGGCATGATGTCGATATTTTCGCTAAAAGCATTGATTTGTTTGTTTCTGTTTTTGTTTGCTCTTTGATCAGGGTCGCGGATGATTAAGGGTATGTGGTATGAAGCGTCGAAATAACCCATCTTGCCCAGAAGCCAATGGTCTCCCATTTGTTCTCCGTGATCGGATGTAAAGATGATCAAGGTATCGTTCCATTGGTCTGTTTTCTTCAGAAATTCAAAAAGGCGGCCTAAATTGTCATCAACCTCTGTCATAAGACCGAAGTAAGAGGCCTTAAGGCGCGCCGTTTTCTTGTCGTCTTCAGTCACAAAGTGATAAGGCAAATGGAGGTAGTAGTTTAGCAAGGGATGCTGTTCGGCCTCCGTCTCGATATCGGGTTGGCGCTCAAAATTTTGAAGCTTCTCGGGGGAGTACATCGCATTATATGGCTCCGGTGCTATCCATGGGGGATGAGGGCGGAGAAGCGATAGATGTACGAGCCAGTTGTCTTGTTGCTGACCAATGTAGTTGATAGCACTATCTACCATGAATCGAGTATCGTTGTGCTCACGCGGAAGCGCTAGCGGCGCTGGCTGCGATCCGCCTTTTTCGTATTCAATCTGGTCTGACTTTTGAGTGTAGAGAAGTGTGGTTGGTTCAGGGACCGTGTAGCCAAGATTTTCTAGCCAACTGGCCCAGGCGGCACCATCAGCAGACATAGGGACGATAGGGTCTATTCCCGGAAGCGGGCCCTCGTAGGTCCTCATATATTCATGGTCCGGCGCATAGTCTCTTGGATCGTTGGAAGTGTCGGTGTAACCAAACAGAGCTGGACTGTAGCCTATTTTTCGTGCTTCTTTGGCCCAGTTGGTGTGCCTCGAGTCGAGGGGCGTTCCGTTCGTGCCTGATCTGTGATTCTGCAAATACATGCCTGTGTGTAAGCTTGCTCTAGAAGGTCCGCAGGGAACCGCGTTTGCGAAGTGGTTCGAAAACAGCATGCCTTCTTTAGCCAGCATATCTAGGTTAGGTGTTTGCACTATGTGGCCTAGACATGACAGGCATTCGGCACGCCATTGGTCGGCGGTAATAAAAAGTATGTTTTTCATAACCCAAGAGATTTAAAATTTAACGTCGGATTTAGCAATTCTTTTAGCGTTATTCTGAAAAAGAATATTGTGATAGCCAAACGACCATAGCATAAGCAACTGACTGATTGTGAATATAGAACGGTGATAGATTTTTGAAGTTTTGTTTGGTTGAGTCTTAGAGAGTGATAGGAGAACCCAGTGAACTTAGTTAGCGATGAAATATTGATTGACTCAGGTCAAGAGTCCCCGACTCATGAAGCGACATACGAGACTTTAGAAGGATTTAAATTGTGGGACCCTGATGCTTGGACAAACGGTCATCCTTTCGAGCTTTACAAACGTATGCGCGAAGAGGCTCCCGTGATGTGGTTGCCCGGAGAGGGCGGAATGTCTGGGTTCTGGTCTGTAACTCGCTACGAAGACATTAAACAAGTTGAGCTAGCGCACAACGTTTTTTCATCTCAACGAGGCGGCATTAATATTTCTGTTTTGGATAGAAAACAGTGGCGACCAGAAAAACTAGTGCCTGCAGCACTTAATTCTCTTATCAATCTCGATGAGCCGTTACATCGGGATTTGCGTATGCAACAGAATGAGTTTTTTTTTCCAGCTTATGTTGAAAAAATTCGTGAGCGGGTAGGTCTCAAAATTGATGAATTGCTTGACGAGATGGAGCGGAAGGGCCCGGTTGTTGATTTTGTGAAGATGTTTTCAGAAGAACTTCCTCTCTTTACGCTTTGCGAGATGCTTGGTGTTGATGAGGTAGACCGTCCTAAAGTCAAAGTGTGGATGCATCACCTCGAGCTTGCCACCCAATTTCTGGCTCATCCTTGGCGAACTTTCTTTGCGGAGCCAATGTTTCCTTTTCGTTTTAACTCGGTAGTGAAGGACATGTTTACCTATGGAGAGCGAGTTATGGCAGATCGACGGCTTAATCCGCGAGCGGACTTATTGACGACGATCGCGCAATCCAAGCTGAATGGTGAACTACTACCCCAAGAGTTCTTGGACGGGTCCTGGTTGTTAATAATTTTTGCGGGTAATGATACGTCTCGCAATTCTCTTTCCGGAACGATTAGATTGATGACACAGTTTCCAGAGCAGAGGGCGTTGGTTTTAGAAGATCCATCCTTGATCCCTAATATGTCCGAGGAGGCGTTGCGGATGGTTTCGCCTGTAATCCATATGCGCCGCACAGCTATTCAGGACTCTGAGCTAAACGGGCAAAGAATAGCGGAGGATGAAAAGCTTGTGCTTTGGTATGGGGCGGCTAATCGTGACCCTGAGGTTTTCCCCAACCCAGACAAATTTGATGTTAGTCGAGATAATGCGGAAAAACATCTAGCCTTTGGCCATGGTGTGCACAAATGTTTGGGCTCTCGAATAGCGAAGATGCAGTTAAGAATGGCCTTCGAACGAATTTTTGACCGGTTCCCGCAAATAACTTGGACAGGGAAACAAACCATCTCTCCGAACGCGTTGGTGCATGCTATTTCTAGCCTTCGGGTTAATTTGTACGGACCAAACAAAAAGCGTCCGGTCATTGTTCAAAATCGTTGAGGTTGTGATTCCTCAAGCAATATTTTTTAGTGAGGTTGGTAATTAAGCATTATGGTCGAGTATAGAGAATACCGGTCTGACGATATGGTCCCTATTTTGGAAGTGTCGAAGAGAGCTTGGGCACCAGTGTTCAAGAAATTGGAACCTGCTGTTCAAGGTTATGTGTATAGTTCCTTTTATCCGGAGGGTTGGTGGACAAGACAGGAGGCGGATATTCGAGCCTATCTGGAAGACGATTTAGTTCGAACTCATGTTGCTATTGCTGAGAGCTTTGTGGTGGGGTTCGTTGGTACTCGTATTCATCCTGAAGATCAGATGGGTGAAGTGTTTATTATCGCAGTAGATCCAACTCACCAGCGCAAAGGAATCGCGAGACGGCTCATGGAAATATCTTTTCATCATGCTAAAGAGGCCGGAATGAAAATAATGATGGTGGAAACAGGAGACGACCCGGGTCATAAACCCTCCAGGTCTGCGTATGAAAGTATGGGTTTTACGCGTTGGCCAGTAGCACGTTATTTTAGAGAGTTAGACTGATCCTCGGTTCATGTAGAATCTATGTTGTTGAAGAATTTGATGCTGCTCATGAAAACGGATAGGACATGATCAGGGAAACTAAGTTTATCGCCTCCTCACCACACTTTTTTGTCAGTGACTTTAATCGCTCGCTCGATTTTTATGTTAATACATTAGGTTTTGAGTGTCCTCAGGTATGGGGGGACCCTCCGAGTTTTGCTATTCCTTCGCGAGATGGTCTGGCTGTTATGCTGAATTTTGAAGAGGACTGCAGTCCAAATCCCAATGGTAATATTGGTGGATGGGATGCTTACTTTTGGTGCGAGGGCTTGGAAGAGTATAGAGATAGGGTGACCGCGCTCACCAGGCTCGAGCATGACATCGTCGAGCGAGACCTATATGGGAATATGGAATTCGCTTTGAAAGATCCAGACGGGTATTTACTCGTGTTTGCTGAGAACATTTCTGGGTAATTTTACTGAAATTCTATGCGAGTTTTGGGGTGAAGTTTTCACTTGGCGACTCAGGTTTGGTTAGTCAAAAAAAATGAAATTGCTATTGCTAAAACTAACTTCGGGCGCTCTCTTTTTGCTCTTGTCGTGTGCTTCTCTGGCGAAGATCGAAATGTATCAAATTGATCCTGATCACACCTATCCCTCTTTTGAAGCGGATCATTTGGGAGGGTTGTCGAAGTGGCGCGGTAAGATTAATGCGACCGAAGGCATGGTCACTGTCGATAATGACAATTTTACGGGCACAGTCGAGATCAAAATGGATATGAACAGCCTAGACT
>CEUK01055100.1_pt1 | contig 14519 bp, 13 predicted proteins | sample 356451 | NCBI WGS metagenome assembly CEUK01 (sample SAMEA2622843, study PRJEB7988) | marine metagenome | isolation source: saline water (ENVO:00002010), including
GAATTAATTTACTTTCATAAGTATTCTTACAAATTCGTCATATGTGTTTTTACCGGTTTCCAGATGTTTTATGGGAATAAATTCATCGTAATTGTGAATGTGTTTTATAGAATTAACTTGATTCTCATCAAGTAAAATAGGAAAAGAGGAATAACAAGTAACTCCCTTTGAACGAAACAACCCAACATCATTAAAACTGGGCATCATAACCGGTATAATCTCTGCACCAGGATAATTATTTTGAATTGCCTTATGAATTGCCTTATAAAAATTAGTGGTGTCACTTGACGGATGCATAGGCGGAGTTTCATACATAACACTCACCTTAATGGAATCATTATCGAGACTCTTTTTAAAATTGGCTAAAAATTCGTTTCGATTTGTATTTGGCAATAACCTGCAATCCAATAAAGCAGTAGTTTTGGTTGGAATTAAATTAACCGTGTTAGTCTCACTTTGTAAACTCGTTAATGTTACCGTATTGGACATCAAAGAAAATACTTCAGGACGCTCCCTGAGTTTTGGAACCAATAATCCTTTAAATGTGTGAGGATGTTTTAAAGCAGAAGATTTGATACCATTCTCCAACCTTCCAAGAGCTTTTAGTAACTGTGTGTTTGCCTCTATAAATTCGATGGGTTGGTTTTCAGAAACAACTTTACTGAGTGCAATGACCATCCCTTTGTTTGAATATGATAAAGGCGTTACCGAACCATGTCCGGAAGTTGGCAATTCCAATTCCAGCTTCAACCAAAAGGGTCGCTTATGCGCTACAGAAATACCGAATAAAGTTAAGCTGGTATCAGTTTCCAATATACCTTTTAAACCAGGAGGTCCTTCGCCTATTACAACAGATGGATTTAACTCGTCAAAATGATTTTCAATCACATAACTGACTCCTCCCTGACATTGAGTTTCCTCACATGAAACCGCCAAAAAGGTAACGTTAAAAGGCAACTCCTTATCTTTAAAGTGACGGGCAGATTGAATTACAGAAGCCAACTGAACTACTGCAGCTCCCTTGTTGTCAAAAGCACCTCTGCCCCATACTCTTCCACCCATTATCATCCCTGAAAAAGGTGGATAATTCCATTTGGAAGAATCACCAACAGGAACAACATCAATATGATTTAAAAAAATTATATTCGGTAAATGATCGCTCAAGGGACGAATGGAAGCAGAAAAATTATAATTACCATTTGAATTGCCCATTTGAGTTATATAAAGACCATTTTGCCGGCATAATTTTTTTAACCACTCCCCGGCAACTTTTTCATCTCCAGAAATAGACTTTTGCTGAATATACTGACTTAAAATTTCATGAATTCTATATTGATTATCATTACTTTTAATCGTGAAATTCTGTGCATTTGACAGCTGAATGGAAACAAGAAACAGTACAATTAAATATTTCATTTTCTCTCATCATTTAAAAGTCTAAATCAAAGTTTACCGCACAAAAAAGGGCAGGAATACCTGCCCTGGAATTAACTTTTTTTTAAGGATCAGGTATTAAACCACCTGATAATCTTTTGCCAGGTGGTCATATTATCTGTACTAACATATTTTTCTTTTGTTTCAAAAGCTTTATTCTTTTCTGCCTCTTGTTCCAATTTTATAGTTTTCTTCTTCTTATTTTTTTGAATTTTAGGAGGCTGTTGAACATTATTCATATAGTGCTTTTTACCTGCTTCTTTTTTCTTTTCTTTCTGCTCCTCTATTTTTAATCTTAATAACTCTTGCTCTTCTCGCTCTCTTTTTTCCTTAAAAGCAAGCGCTTTGGCTGCTTCCTGATCTAATTTTCTTCTTCTCTCCTGCTCTGCCGCCTCCTCTGCTTTGATTTTTTCTGCCTCTTCTGCCTTCAATTGATCTATTTCCTCTGGTGTCAATTCATTTTCTTCGGGTTCTTCTTCTAATTGATCCGTAACTCCGGGAATATCAATTTTACCACGAACTTTGATACCTTCCAGCTCTACCTTAGGGGCAACAATAGTTCCCTCTTCATCAATATGCAGGACTGTTTCTTCCGTTTCTAAAGTTGTTGAAATAATCCTTTCACCGGATTCCTTATTTTCAGAAATAGTGCTTAAACCAACTTCCGTATCACCGGAATCATCAACTTCATGCGTTTCAGTATCAACGTCAACTATTTTTTCAGCATTATTTTCTTGAATATTTTCTTCACCTAATCCTTCCAGATTTGGAACAACTGCTTCAGCCGGGGTTGCCATGTCCAGTTCCACATCCTCCAGACCTCGATCTTCTGGAGATATTTCAGCGGGTTTTGCCTCAATAGTTTCTAATTTTACTTTGGGTTTCTGCTTTACTTCTTCAGAGTGCAATCCAAACCTGGATATAACTTTATTTACAATTTCATCTTCCACCCTTGAGTTTGGACCTTCGATGCCTTCTATTTTTAAATCTTTTCGAATGTACTTTTCTACTCTTGTGTAGGGTTTTCCGACTTTTTTAGCCAATTGATTAAGCCTCATACTAAATATAATTTTTTGAGCAACTGCAAAAGTATAAAAAAGTGGCGAATATCAATGAATAATAGTGATTTGAAGCAAATTAGACATCAATTAAACGATTAAAAATCTTTTCAATCTTTAATTTCAAGTCTTGAGGTTTGTAGGTTCGCCAGGGTAAATCGTTTAAATCGCCACCCCACAAAAAATACTCATCAATTCCAACTTGAGACATTTCCTGAAGCACATGGCTCTGAAAATTAATTGCAGCTACCCAGCCGTCGTCAATATCTTCAATCCATTCTTCATAATAACAAGTATCTGAATAATGAAAATTTAACACATTCTCTCCTACCAGGATAAATTTATTTACTCCTTCCGCAATCAATAAATCGATTATTTCTCGTTTTAAAATCATAACATCATTATACAAACAATCATTCCACTCACCCAACAACTCAATAACTGCAAATTTATCGGCATAATTACAGTACAATAGTTTAACAAAAAGAGTTGGCGAACCAATATTGTCCCACTGCGGGTGGATTAAATGATTGTAAACACGATCTAAAAAATCAAATTCGCTGTACTCTCTGCCATAAAAGGGAGAAACAGGATCGTTCTCTGCTGTATATATATGACGCCAGTTATAATGAGGCTCTATGTCGTGCATATCTGATCTTGACTAAGATTAGTTTTAATATATCAATTCAATTTCTTAATATGTATTTTTGAATTCTGGAATTGCAAAATTGGTTGATTAAATGACAAAAAAGACTACTGAACAAAATTCAAATTACGATGATTTACAGGAAATGAGTGTTTTGGAGTTAATCCAGAATATGAACAAAGAAGATAAATCAGTTCCTGCTGTTATAGAAAAAATATTACCAGATATTGAAAGTCTGATTCATAAGATTGTTTGTAAGATGAAAGAAGGCGGAAGACTCTTTTATATTGGCGCCGGAACAAGTGGAAGACTTGGAATCCTGGACGCCAGTGAATGTCCACCTACTTTTGGAGTTAGTGATGGAAGGGTAATTGGAATCATTGCAGGCGGAGATAATGCAATCAGAAAGGCAGTGGAATTTGCTGAAGACAGTACAACTCAGGGGTGGGAAGATTTAAAAAAATTTAAAATAAACTCAAATGATGTCGTAATTGGAATAGCAGCAAGTGGAACCACACCCTACGTTTTATCAACTATAAAAGCGTGCAAAAGTCAAGGGATTACAACAGGTTGTATTACATGTAATCAAAATAGTCCTTTAGCAAAAGCTGCCGAATTTTCTGTTAATGCAATTGTTGGACCCGAATTCGTTACAGGGAGTACACGTATGAAAGCCGGAACTGCTCAAAAACTAATTCTGAATATGATTTCCACTTCTGCAATGATTCAGTTAGGACATGTTCAAGGAAACAAAATGATAGATATGCAATTAAGCAATGATAAATTAGTTGATCGTGGAACCAAAATGATTATGGAAGCAACAGGTCTGAATTATGAAAAATCTCACAAACTGCTTTTAGAGTACGGAAGCGTTAGAAAAGCTGTGAATTCAATTAAATAAAACAATTATTGAATTCTAAAAAAACACTATTATCTCTGGCTTATTTCAAGATTGGAAACTTCAAAAACAGAACTTTCCAATTGCAATCTTGATAAGATATCTTCAATTCTTTTTGGATGAGTATCCGATAAAAAAATTTGTCCAAAATGATTTCCATTGACCATCTCTAAAATATGAGAAACGCGCTCTTCATCCAATTTATCAAAAACATCATCCAGCAATAAAATAGGGTTTATGCCTACTGTGTTTTTTAAAAATTCGAGCTGTGCCAGTTTAAGAGCAATTAAAAATGATTTTTGTTGACCTTGGGATCCAAACTTTTTTATCGGTCTTCCCGATATTTGAAATACCAAATCATCTTTATGGACTCCAACAGTAGAAAATAATTTACGCAAGTCCTCTGGTAGAGAATTTCTTATTTGATCAAGAAAACTTTCTTTCATCAATTGAGACTGATACACCAGATCAACTTCTTCTTGCCCGCCTGAAATTTGCTGGTAATATTTTTGAAAAACAGGAGTTAACTCCTGAATTAAACTCTTACGTTTTTCAAATAAAATCTCTCCATACTTAACCAACTGATTGTCCCAGCTATCCAGTTGATCCTGATTAAATATTCTGTTCTTTTGAAAGTACTTTAACAATGCATTTCTTTGATTCACAGCTTTGTTATACATCAGTAAATTCTCTAAATAAACAGAATCAAACTGTGATATAATTCCATCCAGGAATTTTCTTCTTAAATCACTACCCAAAGTAATTAAATCAGAATCCGAAGGAGAAATAATTACCAATGGAAACAAACCTATATGATCGGAAAGCTTTTCGTATTCCTTCTTATTTCTTTTAAAAATTTTTTTCTGGCCTTTTTTAAGCCCGCAATATATTCGTTCCGTTTTACCCGCTCTTTCATATTCACCCTGAAGAACAAAAAAAGCATCCTTGTAATTGATATTTTGAGAATCGATAGGGTTTAAAAAAGATTTACAAAAAGACAAGTAATATATGGCATCCAGAATTGTGGTTTTACCTTGTCCGTTATTACCGACAAAACAATTAATTTTCGGGTTAAGAGAAATTTCTACTCCTGAAAAATTTTTAAAATTTACCGCTGATAATTCTTTTAAGATCAATTCTTTTTATTTTCAACAATTGGATAACTTATTTATATTTATCTTTTAAACTCAGCATCTTTAAAGCACCGATTGCAGCTTCTATTCCCTTATTCCCGTACTTCCCTCCACTTCTTGCACGACTTTGCTCGATAGTATCATCAGTTAAGACACAAAACATTACAGGCTTGTTATAGTGTAAACCAACTTCTTGAATTCCATGAGTAGCTCCTTGACATACGTAATCAAAATGGGCAGTTTCCCCTCTTACCACACAACCAATTGCAATAACAGCATCAACACCTTTGGATTCCAGCAAAAATTGGGCACCAAGAGGCAGTTCAAAAGTACCGGGCACATACTCAGTAAGTATATCTCTTGAATAAGTACCACACTCTAAAAGCACTTCAATAGCTCCTTCTTTTAACCCTTCAGTAATTTCGGCATTCCATTCACTAATTACTATGCCTATTTTCTTACCTCGTCCGGAGGGAACTTTTTTAGAATCAAAAGCCGATAAGTTATTATTCTTTGTTGCCATATTACAAAAATAAAAAAGTGCAACCATTGGTTGCACTTTAAGTAATATATTTTAAGAAAAATATTATTTGGAAGCTTTCGCCCTTGCCAATAATTTTTTCATTTCATTTTTAATATTCCGCAAAGAAGGCTGAGCGTCTTTTAAATAAGTATTTATTGCTGATTCATAGACCTGAATCGCACCATCAATATCATCATTTTGCTCAAGCAATATACCTGCTTTCTTTAAGTAATAGGGAGAAACCGATTTTGAATCCAGCAATTTTGCTGCTTTCCTGTAATTAGCTACTGCATTTTCAACATTTTCCAGTTCACTGTAACAATCTCCTATTAAACCAACTTTTAATCCTGGAAACAGTTCACCACTTGCGTCAAAACTTTCAAATGAAGCCAAGGCTTCATCAAACTGTTCGTTTTTTAGTAAAGAAAGACCTAAGTATAGATTCGCTAAATTACCTGCCTTTGTGCCGCTATGCTCAGATGCAACATAATCAAACTCTTCGATTGCTTTCTGAATTGAATCCTGCTCAAAGTATTTTTGAGCAGGCCATATAACCTCAAAAGCGGATTTTTCAGCTGGTTCAGCAAACCAATTGTTATAAATAAAATAACCTCCTATCAGGATAGCTATTCCAATCAACACTTTGGAAATTAAATCTTTATTATCCTCCAGTAAAACTTCCGTTTTACTTAAAGAATCTTCTAAAATTTCTGGATTTTTTTCCTGATTTAAATCTTTTTCTTTTTCTTTCATAACTCAAATGGATGAACAAAAATACGTTTTTTTCTCAAAAACGATAAAATTAGTATAACAAACGAAATTTAATCTTTCCTTTAACAGCTCTTAATTCTTGCAGTATTTCCTCATTATAGCTCTTGATTACATCACTAATCAAATAGCCAACAGACTCATCTGTTTTCAAGAATTGTCCCGTAATATTCATTTCGTATTTTGCAAGAATACTGTTCACCTCAGCAACAACTCCACTAATATTTTCATGAATTAACAGGAATCGATGTCCTTCTTTTTGAGGGGCAAGTTTAATTCTGGGTAAATTAACAGCATCAAAACATGATCCGGTATTTATGTAAGAAATAATATTAACAGGAACAAAGTTTCCGATATGCTTTTGCGCCTCCATTGTACTTCCCCCAATGTGCGGAGTTAAAATAGTATTTGGCTGGCCTGACAATTCAGATAAAAATGGTTCATCATTGGATTTAGGTTCAACTGGATAAACATCAACAGCGGCACCGCCAACTTTACCTGAATTTTGAGCTTCAACCAGCGCAGGGATATCAACAACAAAACCTCTGGCGAGATTAATAAAAACAACCCCGTCCTTCATTTGAGCAAATTCTTCCCTGCCGATTAAATTTTTATTTTCGGGGTTATCGTCAACATGCAATGAAACAACATCCGCCTCATTAAAAACGGCTTTCATTGAATTTCTCTTTTCAGCATTTCCTAATGCTAATTTTTCAAGCTGGTCATAAAAAATAACTTTCATCCCCATTGCTTCAGCAAGTACAGATAGTTGCTTACCAATATTACCATAACCAATAATACCCAATACTTTACCTCTTACCTCTCTTGCTCCTGCGGCTGTTTTTTTCCAGATTCCATTATGTAACTCTGTACTTCTGACAAAAGTACTACGCATAAGTAAAATAATCTGACCTATTGCAAGCTCTACAACGGAACGCGTATTTGAGTAAGGTGCATTAAAAACTGCTATTCCTTTCTTTTTACACGCATCCAGATCAATTTGCTTGGTACCAATGCAAAATGCACCAACTGCCAATAGTTTATCTGCTGAATCAACTACTTTTTGCGTAATTTTCGTTTTAGATCGAATTCCAACAATGTGAACATCTTTAATTTTTTCACACAAATCTTCTTCCGTCAAACTATCAGGAGAGTAACTCACATTATATCCTTCATTTTTAAACGCTTCTACTGCATCATCATGAACTCCTTCTAAAAGGAGAACATTTATCTTATTTTTTGGGAAAGAAACCGCCATTATGGTTATAGTTTATTAATAATCAAAAATTCATCTAAACTAGCTACAACATAATCAGCATGCTCTGTAGCTTTTTTTCTTGAAACATTCTCAGTATACGCAAAGAATTTATCTGCAACACCTTCTTTTTTCATTACATAATCTGAATATCCATCGCCGATAATTTGAATTTCTCCTTGAATTCCTGATGATTTCAAACAATTTACTTTTCCATTGTGTTGAGAAAGAGGGTTGGTTTCATCAAATCCGGTAATCAGCCCGTTCTTGTCAAACTCAAATGTATTGGCGAAAATTCTTTCAGGATCAATTTTTAACTCAGCAACAACAGGTTCAATAAATTCCTTAAAACCGCATGAAATCACATAAATCCGATCTGAATATTTTGTAAAAAAATCCTTATTTGCCTTAACTGATTCTGACAATTTTGTTTTCAGTAAGTCAACCAGTTCAGACAATTGCGACTTGTTTGCTTTCAAAAGACCTATTCTACTGCTTAATGAATCTGAAAAAGAAATATCTCCATCAATACCTAAATCTGTGATTTCCTGAATTTTCTTTATTACATTGTCTCTGTCAGGGTTATTTCGAAGGGAAATCTCCGCTAATATGTCCAGACCTTCCACTGAGGTTAATGTACTATCAAAATCAAAAACAAACTTTCTGTTTGGCATATTACAACACTGGTGTAAATGAATGTGCAAAAATACTTAATAAATAACAATTTTGGTAGTGGTTAACAATTAATTCTTGCGAAAGAAAATTAAAAACGAAAACTATTCCGATTTGAAATTATATATCTTCTTTTTTTGTTGGTATGGTATACCGGATCCCCAGTTGATACACATTGAAAATTTTGTCATCAATTTTATCAAGAACCAGACCGGTCAGCTTAATTGAAGCATCAAATTCAATGTCATAATATTTGTATCCAATACCAAACATAACCCCGGGCAAGAAAACAATTCTGTTCCCTCCGTAATATTCATGAAAATACAATTCTTGAATTATACTTGTATCTGATTCCCCAAAGCCACCAGAAATTTGAGAAGATTCTTCCTGTTTAATTTTATCAACAATGTTATAATTGACAAAACCGCCCAAATTAAGAGTGACTCCATAGTCATTATAGTATTTAAGCCCACCCAGAATATGTATGTAATTTAAATTTGCTTTAAAAGATATTGTTTGAGCAACTTGATCTGATTCATTGCTGAGTAAAACATTTAATTTTTCTCGGTATCCGGTTTGCCAGTAGCTGCATTGATAGTGTAAAGCATATCTTCTGCTTAGAAACTGGTCATAAGACACTCCGAATGAAACCCCGCTTCTTCCATACAGACCTCCTTCAGCAACTATTCCGTTATTATTTAAATCCTGAATATAATCCTTGTAAAATTGTGCTCTTTCATTTCCTGATAATCCATTCAAATACGTATATACATAATCAATATGACCACTTAGATAAGATTGCGATTTGTAACGTCTTTGCTTATCAACTTCCGAAGGAGTTTCCTGCCCATTCAAAAAAGGATGAAAAAACAAAATAAAAAACAATATTGATATATATAATCTCACTATTTTTTAATAAAAAAGTAATACGCTGATATTGATAATGTTGTATTCCATAAATGCGGTCTTCCACTTCCCTTTTGAAAAATACCTTCATACATGGAAAGCTGCGCAGAAACTGAAAAAGCTTCATCAACATGAACTCCACCTCCGAGTTCCCATCCGGCGGTAAAACCATCTACAGGATCGCTAAAATACCTTTTTAAAGTAATCCTGTTGGAAAAACTAATATTCTCGGCGGGAAAATTTAGGAGCTCATCGTATACCTGATAATAATCATATAAACGCTCTGATATCTTCAGTGATATAATTGGACCTGAGTGCACAAAAAACTTAGAATTTTTATAAAACAAAAGTCGAGCTGGAATATCAATATAATCAACATATGCTCTTTGTCTTGTTTTCAAAATTCTATCGTCTTTCAAAAAATAAGTATGGTAGGACTTAAACCCTCTTTTATTATATGCAGGACTAAACCCAAATGAAAAATGCGGATGAAATAAATATTCAAAATGCAGGCCAAAATGAGGCGTAAAAACAGGTTGCATTTCACCAACTGCTGTTTTAATTTGTGATTCAGAGGCAGGAATTGTTCCTTTGAAACCAATCAAATTATCGAATGTACTTGAACCCATAATAAAATTGGACTGCGCTCCATATTTCATTCCAAAAGCAAACTTGGGTCTACTTGAAACATTTGGCGCATCGACGAAAGAACTACAATCAGTTGGTTTATTTATTATTTCCTCTTTAGCTTCGTAAGGAAATCGATATCCCAATTTAATCTGAGCACCAACACTATGGTAGAAAGCTTTAACAGGTGCGTACTCATAATAACCAAGTAGAGTTGCTCGAGCATGAGCCCTGATATTTATAAAAAAAGGGGAACGAGTATTCATATGAAAACCAATCCCTCCTAATGCAGAGATACCCATATTGCCGGAAATATCCCGATATTCAATTCCATTGTAGTAATCAGAACCATTAACAGGGAAACCTAACCCTAAACCATAGCTAACAAAAAAATGTCTGTACATATTTGTTAAAGAAGATCCCGTTTTTCTGCGAGACAAATCAAATTTATTCGGGTTTCCTATTCGGTGCCTAATCACCAGCGGTATCTCTATTATGGAAAACTTACTTACAACCGTATCGTTATAATTTTCAATCCCGAATTCCTGAATTAACTCATAGTTTGTAAACTTTTCAACTTCTACTTTTGTCCCCCCTTGAATAAAACTTAATCCCGACTCAAGATTTAATCTGGGACCTATTTTATAATCCAACATTAATCCAACTGTTTTTCCCGGAAAATAGGGTTTATCAGCCAGATTCCTTTGAGCAATATATTCTGAATCTGTCAGACCAAATTCAAAATCCGGACTGAGGTTAAACCTATCGGGATCTTTTAATGTCCTGAAAAAATTATTTAACGAACCCGAAATTCCATAACTCCACATACCCAGAGGTGCCTGAGCATTTAACTGACAAAAATTAAGGACAGTAATTAAAATTAATAGTATTTTAACTTTTTTTAATTGCAATATATTCTGGGTTGGCACGCAAAGTGCTAAATTAATAATCTGCAAAACTAGTGATTTATTATTTTGTAGGTATCTTCGTGTTTTAGTTTATAAATATTATTTCAATGCGTAAATTGATTTTCACACTCATTCTAAGTTCTGTTTACCTCTTAAATTTTGCTCAGAATCATAAAGGACCTATTAACTGGTTATCTCTTGAAGAGGCAGGTTTATTATACAAAAAGAATCCAAGACCAATGTTTATTGACGTATACACAGATTGGTGTGGGTGGTGTAAAAAAATGGACGCCTCGACTTTTCAGGACGTTGGCATTGCTCAGTATTTAAATGCTAATTTTTATCCCGTTAAATTAAATGCGGAAACTCCGGACTCAATAGATTTCATGGGTAAAACATATTTCAACACTCAAAAAGTAAAGGTTAAAGAAATTCTGGACAGCATAAAAAAAGACCTGCTCATACAGGAAATTAAAATCAAACAGAATGATTCAATTTTAAGCAGTCAAATTAATATTCTAAAGCCAAAAATCAATTTTTTCAAGGAAGTTATGCAAAAAACTGAATTTATATTAAAAGATTCTCTTGAAAGCGATGCCTTAAAAACAAAACTAAAATCCAACTTTCAGTTTTTAAATAATTATGCTGAAAATACATATGAAAAAAATCAATTTTCCAAAGATGAATTTAAAACCCATCAAAAAGCATTAAAGTCATTAAAAAAGTCAACTGGAAAAAAGAATGTTTATTCTGAGTTAAAAACATTTAAAACAAAATTAAATCAGTTGGAAACTGAGGTGGGAAAATTAACCAGCGAAAAATTGTCAAATCCTGAAAAATCTGATTTTTTAAGAAAAAAAAGTCAATATAGCAGTTACGCAAGACGTGCCGGAAAAACAACGCACGATGTTGCAATTGAGCTTTGCCACGGGCAAATGTCTTATCCCACTTTTATTCTTTTATTTGGCGACAGCCTGAAAGCCAATATGCCGTTAAAGGGCTTTCAAAAAGTTCCGGACTTATACGGCTATCTCGCTTTCATTGCTGAAGGAGTATACAATACTTCGAGAGATGTTCCGACATTTGTAAACGACTTTAAACTTGTATATTCTCCGGACTACAAAGCACCAGAAGATATCGTAAAATGGGTTGATTTTGAATACGCATTACAAGCTGCCAAAAAAGACAAGAAGAAAATACTTGTCCATATTATGCATCCAAACAGCGTGACGTCTAATCTAATGGATAAAGAAAATTTCAGAGTAGTCAGTACAGCAAAAAAAATTAGTAACAACTTTCATGCAGTAAAATTTATGATTGATGAAAAAAAAGCAATAAACTACAAAGGAAGAGAATTAATCAATGAAAACGGCATTCATCAACTGGCACTTGGACTAAGTAAAAATCAACTTTCATTTCCCCATTACGCCTTTTTGGATTCCGAAGGTAACTTGGTTATGAGTGTGCCTCAATATTTTGGCAAGACTCAAATTGATCCGGTTCTGGACTATTTTATTGATGAAGGATACTTGAGAAGTACATATAGTGATTGGTTAAAAACCAAAAAAGACTAACTTTAAAAACAATTCAGAAATAATATAAATACAATGGGTACAGTAGAAGAATTTAAAAGCTACGTTGCTTCAGTGGAGGCTGTAAAAGGATATAAAAAACCTTTAGCGTTTGCACTGGGTGTAAAGAGAAGTAAAGGAGATAAAACATTAGATGTGTTTTTTCCTTTAATTAATTGGGAGAACTCTTATGGAACGGCAGCTGTATTTGCTGATGTAGCAAACATTGAGTTTGGTGTTAATGCAGAATACACATTAAACATAGAACAACTGAATGATGTTTACACTAAATTCTCAGCGTTTCATGATGATATATCCGGACACGGAAACATTATAACAATAAAAAATATTTTAGATAATTTTTCAAACAAGCACCCCTATTATTCATCAGAAATTATAGTTTACTTTTTGTACGATAAAGACAAAAGCGTCGAGTCTGCAACAGAAGGGTACTTTAAACTACAGGCTTTATCACAAAGATGCGTTGAACCTCATGGATTAAACCTGGACGGTGCATTCGGTAAATTAAACAACATTGCATGGACCAACAAAGGTCCTGTCTTACCTGAAGACTTATCTGCGGAAATTTCGAAACATATTTTCACGGAACCCTTACAGGTTTCACATATTGACAAATTCCCATATATGGTAAACTACCATGCCCCGGGTGGAACCAGAGTAGTTTCAGGGTCACAGGTGAGACTGGGAGCTTATTTAGGCGAAGGAACAACCGTTATGCCTGCGGGATATGTTAATTTTAATGCGGGAACAAAGGGCAACGCGATGGTTGAAGGAAGAGTTTCAGGAGGAGTTGTAGTAGGTGAAAATTCCGATATCGGAGGTGGTGCATCAATTATGGGAACGCTCTCTGGAGGGAATAAAAATGTGATTTCAATAGGACAGGAATGTTTATTAGGTGCTAATGCAGGAACAGGTATATCACTGGGATTTGGTTGCACTATTGCGGCCGGAGTATATATAACTGCCGGAAGTAAAATATCACTTTATAATGAAGAAAACCAACCTGTAAATCTCCAGAATAAAATTGTTGCTGAAGGACAAAATATTGTAAAGGGTATGGAATTGAATGGAAAGGATAAATTGTTATTCATTCAAGATTCGCAGTCGGGTAAAATTGTATGCAGACCAAACCCAAAAACCATTGAACTTAATGAAGCTTTGCATCTAAATGATTAAACTTCAATCATTTAATAAAAAAAAGTCCTTCTAAAAAAAGGACTTTTTTTTATAATTCAAATTTAATTCCCTGTGCAAGCGGAAGTTTCGTTCCATAATTAATTGTACAAGTTTGTCTTCTCATATAAGACTTCCATGCATCAGAGCCAGATTCTCTGCCTCCTCCTGTTTCTTTTTCCCCACCAAATGCACCACCAATTTCAGCACCTGAAGTCCCTATGTTTACATTTGCTATACCACAATCAGAACCTGTAACAGATAAAAACTGTTCACTTTCACGCATATTCAAGGTAAATATACTCGAAGACAACCCTTGCGGAACTGAATTTTGAATTTCAATTGCTTCATCAAGAGTAGAATATTTCATTACATAAAGAATTGGCGCGAATGTTTCTTCCTTAACAATCAACATAGTATGATTTGCTTCAATAACAGTTGGTTTCACATAGCAACCCGAAACATATTCTTTTGAAGTCAAAACTTCATTTCCTGTTAATACATTTCCTCCCTGGTTTATTGCAGAAGAAATTGCGGAACTATAATTTTCAACGGCATCTGTATCAATTAATGGACCTACATGATTTCCTTCATCCAGAGGATTTCCTATCTTAATTTGACCATAAGCTTTAACCAGCTTTTCAATTAGCAAATCATATTGAGATTCATGCACAATCAAACGACGAGTTGATGTACACCTTTGTCCACATGTCCCTACTGCTCCAAAAACAATAGCTGGAACTGCATGGGATAAATCAGCATTTTCAGTTATTATAATAGCATTATTACCTCCTAATTCAAGGATTGACTTACCGAATCGTGCCGCTACTTGTTGAGCTACACTTTTCCCCATCTTTGTTGAACCCGTAGCAGATACTAAAGCTATTTTATGACTGGAAGCCATTTGCTCACCAATATCTCTCCCT
>CEUK01034593.1_pt1 | contig 14517 bp, 13 predicted proteins | sample 356451 | NCBI WGS metagenome assembly CEUK01 (sample SAMEA2622843, study PRJEB7988) | marine metagenome | isolation source: saline water (ENVO:00002010), including
GATTTCCCCGCCGCTTTTTTGTTTCCGCCTTGATTTTCCCCTATTTGGCCGCAACGTAGCCTCATGTCCTGTTTGGTTTTCGATATTGAGACTTCGGCCCTGCCGAAGGAACATTTTGATGAGGCGCAGTTGGAGTATTTGTTTCGACCCGCGGAAAATATGCCGGATGAGGCGGACCGCGAACGTAAGCGGGAGGAGATCGGTCGCCAGTTTAATCTCTGGCCATTCACGGCGCAGTGCGTGTGCATTTGCATGATTAATTCGGATAGTGGCCGAGGCAAGGTGCTCTATTTGTCCGAAGACTTTGAGGAAGGGCCTGACGGCCCCATCGAATACGTGGCCTGCATGGACGAAGCAGAACTGCTTTCGCAGTTTTGGGAGTTGGTGGCTAAGTACAACAAGGTTTGCACCTTCAACGGGCGTGGGTTTGATGTGCCGTTTCTGTACCTGCGCAGCGCCGCACTCAATGTGCCCATCAGCCGGAAAGATTGGCTGGGTTATCGTTTTCAAACTGAGCCGCATTGTGACTTGGCTGATCAATTTACTTTTTACAACGTTGGCGGTTTTGGTGGCGCGGCGCGGCGGTTCAACCTCGATTTTTACTGTAAGGTATTTGGCATTGATTCGCCCAAGGCCGAAGGGGTGACTGGTATGGATGTGAACGATCTCATGGCTGCAGGCCGCTACAAGGAGATTGCTGAATATTGTGTCCGGGATGTGGTGGCCACAACCCGACTTTATGAGATTTGGCGGGATCGCCTAGCCGGTGTGAAGTAGGCTGCTGAACTTGGGCTTGAGAACGAGCCCGAATTATGTTCCCATCATTACGCCTAGCGCGTTGCCTACCAAGGTTGTGTAATGTCGTCTACACCGCAAAATCGGCGGGAATGGGTGGAGTCCCTGCAAGGCCCGCTTAAGCTCCCTGAGCGTTGGCATATCCTGCCGCATGAAGTGCTCTTCATGCTAGTCACGGGCGTGATCTGGCTGCGGGTGGGTTGGTCAGCCGGCTTTAGTCAATCGAGCGCCATCCTATTCTTTTTCTACACCTTGTCGCTGGCGAGTGTGATTACCTGGTGCCAGTTGCATCCCTCTCCCTACCGATGGCGTGTCCGTTTGGGTGCCACCCTGTTACTGAGTGCGTTGACGTATTTTTCCCTCTCCACAGCTGTACCGTTGATGCATAACCCCGGGGGCTTGGAGACGATGATTTGGCATCAGGACACGGCGTTGGCCCAATGGGATGCGGCATGGCTGGGGGATTGGCCGCGGCGTTTGATGGAGCTGGCACCGGCCGCGTGGGTGTCGGATGTGTTCATGGCCTGTTACTTGTTTTTCTTTTACTACATAATTGGCGGTCTTCTGTATTATTTTGTGAAAGATCTGAACGTCTTTCGGGCGGCTCTGGTGGGATTCGGCGCAGTATATGCGCTGGGTTATGTGGGCTACATGCTGATGCCGGCGATTGGGCCGTTGGAGGAGATGGGCGCGCGCTCAGGCGGTTGGCTCACAGAAACAGGCGGCGCATTTATTTCCCAACGCACCAACGGCGTGGATGTCTTCCCCAGCATTCATATGGCGGCGTCGTTGTTTTTGTTGATGTTTGATTTTCAGCATCGCCGTGCGCATTTCTGGTGGGTGTTGGCACCGACGGTGGGATTATGGATCTCCACCGTGTATCTGCGTTATCATTATGGCGTGGACCTGTTGGCCGGCGTGGTGCTGGCTCTTGGGTGTGTTTGGTTGACGCGTTGGTTTGCTCGGTCCCGTTTGTGCGCGGAAGTGGAGGCGGAATGCGTCGCGCATAGCCGGAAGGCTCACGTCCAAATCTGACGATCTAGAGATCGATACTGAATGGCTTCCGATACGTGGGCGGCTGCCAGTCTTTCTGAGTGCGCCAAATCCGCAATAGTACGGGCTACTTTCAGAATACGATCATAAGCGCGCGCGCTCAGGTCCAATTCCTCCATGGCGCTGCGCAACAACTGACGTGCCGGCTCATCCAGCTTGCAGTGCCTTTGCAAATCGCGTGGCGGCATTCTTGCGTTGCATGCGGGCGAGCCCCGCCATCGGCGCTGCTGGATGCCGCGTGCAGCAATGACTCGTTTGCGCACGATAGCACTGGATTCGCCGCCGCTTTGCTCATTCATCTCGCGAAACTTTACCGGTGGCACTTCCACATGCAGGTCAATGCGGTCGAGCAACGGCCCGGAAACGCGGCCCAGATAATTCTGGATTTCACGCGGGCTACTGTGGCTTTCACTGGGCATCTTGCCATCCGGCGTAGGATTCATAGCGGCGACCAGCATGAACTCGGAGGGAAATGTCATCGTGCCCGCGGCGCGGCTGATGGTCACGTGCCCTTCCTCGAGCGGTTGGCGCATGGTTTCCAAAACGCTGCGTCGAAACTCGGGCAATTCATCCAGAAACAAAACGCCGTGATGCGACAACGAAATCTCACCTGGCGAAGGGTTAATGTTGCCGCCCAGCAACCCAGCATCACTGACCGTGTGGTGGGGAGCCCGAAACGGCCGTTGCGTCACCAATGCCTGATTCGGCTCCAGTAAACCGGCCACACTGTGGATACGTGTGGTTTCCAGCGCTTCATTCAAGGTAAGCGGTGGAAGGATGCCGCCCAACCGCTTGGCCAGCATACTCTTACCTGTGCCAGGTGGGCCGATCAAGATCAGGTTGTGTCCGCCGGCTGCGGCAATTTCCAGAGCGCGTTTCACTGTTTCCTGCCCCTTCACCTCCTGTAAATCGCCGCCATTGGCCTGAGCCGTTGCGAACAATACTTGCGTATCCACGCGCACGGGCAGGAGGGGGGAGGTGCCGACCAAAAACTCGACCGCCTCACGCAGGGTTTTCACCGGGATCACTTCCAGCCCCTCCACCACGGCGGCTTCGGGTGCATTATCTGCGGGCACGAGCAATCCTCGACGTCCCTCGGCGCGTGCCGTCAACGCAATGGGCAATACACCTTTCACCCGGCGTAATTGACCGGTCAATGCCAGTTCCCCCACCAGTGCGTACAGCTCCGTGCGTTCGGTCGAAGCCTGATCACTGGCCATCAACCACGCCAGTGCGATAGCCAGATCAAAGCTTGGCCCTTCCTTGCGTAGATCGGCCGGAGCAAGATTGATGGTAGTTTTGCCTGGCGGCAAATGATAGCCCGAGCTGGTGAGCGCCGTGGAAACGCGGTCTACCGATTCGCGCACTGCGGCATCCGGCAGGCCAACCACGATAATGCGCTCTTCGCCGGGTCCCACATGTACTTCAACCTCCACTGGTGACGCCTCCACACCACGCAACGCCGCCGCATGAACCTTCGAAAGCATGCATTACATTAGCATAGAATTAAGATAACGCCATAGATGAAGGGAGAAAGTGGAAATGGCGGAGGGGGCGGGATTCGAACCCGCGGTAGGGGTTAACCTACGCACGCTTTCCAAGCGTGTGCCTTCGACCACTCAGCCACCCCTCCGGGAGGGCGCAGTGTGGACAAGTGCGGGAGGGGACGCAAGAATTTCTGATGAGTTGAGTCTTGTGCTATCCACTCTTGGCGCGGTTCAATAGCGACGGATGGCCACGCCCGAAACCTACAAGTGTTCCTGCCAAATTTGTGGGGAGCACATAGAATATCCCCCCAGTTATGAGGGGCAGCAGGTGGCTTGCCCGCATTGTGGCCAAGGGACGTTGCTTAAGCAGCCGCAAATTCAAGTGCAGCCCTCTGTGGCTCCACCGGCATCCACTGTGCCAGTGGCTCCTCCCTTGGGGGGAATGCCGCCGCCCTCTGTCGCCGCAGCTCCGATGGCCAGTGCGGCGGCACAACCCGTGGAAGACGAAGGACCGGATCCCTACATCTGCGAAAACTGCGGGGCAGACATGCTTCCAGAAGACAAAGTGTGTGCAGAGTGTGGGCACCGCCGGGCGACGGTTAAAAAATGGACAGGCACAGCCGTATTCCGTTTGGTGGCCGGCCTGACGTTGCTTTTTGAACTCGTCGTGTTCGGATTGCAATGGACGACCGAGGGCGAACCCTTTGGCCTGCGTCAGCGCACACGTCATGCCGTACTGGTCAAGATCGGCCTACGTGAAGAGGTGGACCCGGCCGAAGCTGCGAAGGCCACCGGCACCAATGCCCCGAGCATTCTGGCTGCCGTGCCGAAAGATCCGGACCTGATCCTCGATGAGCATTCCATTAAGCCGGATAAGGATAATGGCGCCCTCTATATCCATGGCGTGGTGAAAAATGTTTCTCAATACCGTTACCTAGCGGTGCGTGTGAATTTCAAATTGAAGGACAGCGGTGGAGGAATTATTCCCGAAGCCACTGCCACTGCCTACTCGCAATCCATCGAGCCCGGCAAAGAGTGGAGTTTCAAAGCTCTCGTCCTCGACCCCGACGCCGTCGCCTACGAACCGGTCATGCCGATTGAAGGGTATCGGTAATACCGGACTCATTGACCCAATAAACTCGATGAATTAGGCTGCTAAATTGTTCATGGATTTCCCTGCGAAAAAACTGATTGTGCGTTTGGCCGTCTTGGTCGGGTGCATCATTTTAATTGCACAATTAGTTTCCCCTTTCGGAGAGCGACTAGAAAATGGAGATGATCAATGGACGAATGGTCATCAACAGATGTTGTCGCAACTGGCATCGATTGCTAACAATGCACAGAATCCATTTTTTGGGGATGCAGCTCTCAATCAACTTAAGACGCAATTGCTGAGAACGCCGCCTCGGAGTGTCCCCGAATTGATGGTTCGGTTTCAACTGGGAGAGCATGAGCTGCGCCGTGGTGCCACCGAGGCTGCGATTGAACAGCTTACTCGATGCTACCAGCTACTGCCGTTGGTGGAAGAAGCCATCAATCCTGAATCCCGTTTTGAGGCTCGCACGACGACGACATTTTTGTTGGCAGTAGCGTACTTGCGTCTTGGAGAGAATGAGAATTGTGTTAACTGCCATCGAAGTGAGAGTTGTATTTTCCCTCTGAAGGACGGGGGCATTCACGAAAAACGTGAAGGGTCGCAAAAGGCAATCCCGTATTTGGAGGAGGTGTTGGCGCTTAATCCGAGCGATGCGGCGGCGCGCTGGTTGTTGAATCTGGCGCACATGACATTGGGCACGTATCCGGAACAAGTGCCCGATAATTATCTGATAGAATCTACGGTGTTCGCTTCAGATGAAAAATTTCCGCGCTTTACTGACGTTGCGACCGAGGCGGGATTAAACACGCGAAGTTTGTGCGGCGGCGCGATTATAGATGATTTTAACGGGGATGGACTGTTGGACGTAGTTACTTCCGATTGGGATGTGAAGGGACAACTCAAATTTTTTGAGGGAACCCGCCACGGGAAGTTCGGTGAACAAACCGAAGCCGCAGGACTCACGGGGCTGTATGGGGGATTGAACATCAATCAAACCGATTACAATAATGATAGCCATTTGGATATTTATGTGATGAGAGGGGCTTGGTTGGCGGACCAGGGCCAGCACCCTAATTCTCTCATCCGAAACAATGGAGATGGAACATTTACCGATGTGACCCTCGAGGCAGGATTAGCAAAGAAGAATTATCCGACTCAGGCATCGGCTTGGGCTGACTTCAACCAGGATGGCCACCTCGATTTATACGTAGGCAACGAGATTGTGGGGAATAATCCGGCGCCCTCGCAGCTGTTCAAGAATAATGGAGATGGCACTTTTACTGACGTGGCCGCCGAAGCGGGGGTCCTTAATAATCGATACACAAAAGCAGTCGTCTGGGGAGATTATGATGATGACTTGGATCCAGATTTATATGTCTCGTGCTACGGGCACCCCAATCGGCTTTACCGGAACAATGGAGACGGAACCTTTACGGATGTTGCCCCCGCCTTAGGAGTGGACCGGCCCATCTGGAGTTTTCCAGCGTGGTTTTGGGATTTTAATAACGATGGTGCTATCGATATTTTTGTAGGGAGTTACGAGATCGTCGATGGAACAGGGGCGGTAGCCCGAAGCTATTTGGGGCTTCCGTTCAAAGGCGAGACACTCCGTCTGTATCAGGGAGATGGAAAGGGTGGCTTTCAAGAAGTGTCGCGCCAGCAGAAATTGACACAACTTTCGCTGCCCATGGGGGCGAATTTTGGGGACTTGGATAATGATGGGTATTCGGATTTTTATTTGGGCACGGGGTATCCGAATTACGAAGCCCTTATGCCCAATCTCATGTATCGCAATCAGGCAGGACAGGGATTTGCTGATATCACCACCGCCGGTGGATTTGGGCACCTGCAAAAGGGGCACGGAGTGGTCTTCGCTGATTTGGACAACGATGGAGATCAGGATGTATTTGAACAAATGGGAGGCGCGTTTCCGGGCGACAGTTTCGGAGATGTATTGTTTGAGAATCCGGGCTTCGAAAATCACTGGCTCAAAGTGAAATTGATAGGCCACAAAACAAACAAGGCGGCTATAGGTGCAAGGATTCGGGTCACCATCACAGAGAATGAGGCAAAACGGGATATCTTCCTTTACGTCAATAGCGGCGGCAGTTTTGGGGCCAGTCCTCTACGCAAGGAATTAGGCCTTGGCAAAGCAACTATCATTGATCAACTGGAAATTCGCTGGCCAACCAGTGGGCAAGTTCAGACGTTTCAAAACGTGCCGGTCAATGTTTGTCTGGAGATCCAGGAAAACATGCAAGAGTACAGGAAAGTGTCTCTGCCCATTATATCGTACCCAGGAAAATAAAATGGTGGAGCCATGGAGAATCGAACTCCAGACCTCGTCATTGCGAACGACGCGCTCTACCAACTGAGCTATGACCCCACAAGGAGCGTCCTTCCTACAATCCCTGTTGCTGTCGCGCAAGGGCAAAGCTATTTTTTGATTTTGAATACTTTACCACTGGGATTTGCATCAATTAGTTCAAAGTATTCAGAATCGTGCTTCCCCAAAATGAGCATCTGGAACAGTTGGGATTTGTATGCCGGGCTTGAAGCCAAGACCGCCATCGGAGGGGACTCTGAAAAAACAAAGTGAAGGCCGGGTTTATCTTCAGCTCCATCTACTTCATACTTAGTCCCTTTATCCAGCTGTTCCACCTGCTTCAACAGATGAGAGGGAATAATCCATTGAATGCTATCGAGTGCGACGGACGCCGGTTTTCCATTTAGCAATTTCGCGTTCAGATGAGTTTGTGAAAATTCAACATCGCGGACATGGGCCAATTGACCGCTCTTTGATTGCAGGGTGATCGCCGGGGAATTCCAGCGGATACTCCTACCCATTCGAGCTTCAATTTGAAGTTGGCGTGGAGATTTACGTTTTTCGTATTCGCCAAGGGTTAGCTGGTTCAAATCAATCAGGTAAGTGGGATCGGTCTGTTGATGATGAACATATCCCCAAATGATATTGCCTTTTCGTTGCAAACCAGAAAATAGGGCCAAACTGGGATGGGGATGTACTTCACCGGAAACAAGGTTGCGCTCACTAAACATATGCAGAACGGGGAAAAAATGCAGTAGTTTCGTGGGCATAAATAAATAAACGTCACGGGTGCGTTTCACCGGAAGACGCTCTTCCAAATTATTTAGGATTTCGTCGGGGGTTTTTGATCTATCCGCAAATAAATGGTCTACCGCCAAGCCAGTTGGGAGGTCTTGCGTGCCATGATGGAAATACTCTGCGGAACTGCGGGCTAAATGTGCAGCAAGCCGAGGTGAGTCTGTGTTCATCATTTTCGCGAAAACATACGTGTCAAATGATTGATTGATAGGGGAGGTCAATACGTTGCGTTCAGCATGAAACCAAATTGCGCTACCCCAGTCCCACCATGAGTGGACATAGTCGCCTGGCTTCGATTCATTTCGGATTGAGTCAATCAAAGCAACTTCTTCACTCGATAGTACGGTGGTTAGGTGTGCGGACCGATTCTTCGCCAGACCAAAATTTGGGTATATTACCACAAGAGTCAGAGCGATTAAGATGGCTCTGGATGAAAGGAATGAAACTTTCCAAAAAGTATTCTTCTCTCCCCATGATTTGAGCCACGACATTTCATCTGTATCAGTGGGGGTGGCTATACGCTGCAACTTTTTGATATAAGTCACCAATAGAAATAACCCTATTGGGATGAAGGTGATCGCCAGCGCTGCAATGGGAATTGCATGGATAGTGAACCGGTGCCCTCCCCAATGAGCAAACACTCCTATCCCTATGAATGGGAGGGCAATAATGAATTCCCTATGTACGAGTACCAATCCGATAAATCCTAATATAGCTAAAATGCAGGACCACGAAGAGCCAGTGATTCGAATCATGAGTTCTTCCCAATGGGATTTCCTGGCTTCCACAATGGTTTCCATGACATTTTTGTATGCCAACCCCTTTGAGGCGTCAGAAGTGGAGGGCGAGGCTGCGGTTTGATTAATACTGGGCATATATTGCATCGCTCTTTGTGCAATAGATTTAATTGGGCCGGGCATCAGGATCAGAAGGAAAACACCAATGGCCGCGACAACTTTCATGATCATCAATTGGTTTGTAGAGCAGCGATTTATTGTGTGATGGACGCCCCAGATGCCTGCCGCCAATGCAGCTAGACCGCCAAGTGGTTTAATGGGGGATAGAAGCCAGTTGTTACCAATAGTCCAGGGGCAGAGGGCTATTGCGAAGCAAATTAGGAAGGTTGAGGCCAATGAGAAATAGATTTCTTCGGGCGAAATTTGTTTTCGCTTTATGAGCCAGGTCATAAGGCTCAAGCCGACATAAATGAGACCGATCGATCCTACAATTGGAGGGCCGGATAAATAAAAGAACGGAAACAGGTATATACCGGCCGCGCCGGCGTAAAGAGAAAGCAGGGATTTTTCTCGATGTGCTTTTAGTAAAAAGAACAAGATCAAGGCAGGGATTGTGAGTGAGAACATATCTGTGTCAAAATATCCTGCGCTAGTGCGGTTAAAATAACTGGAGGCTACAACGGCAATTGTGGACGCGCAAAACCCCCATAAAATAGACCCATACAACCGGCCGATCAGCACCACAGGTATAGCCAGAAAACCTGCGCAGAATACTGGGGTGTAAATGATTACATCATTCACATTCATACCGGCATATTTAATCAGCAAGTGACCAAACACGGTAATTGCTCCACTATCAGCAACATGAGGATGATTTTTAAGATCTACGAATTCCGTCGGCGGTTTAGTTGATTGTTGGAGGACAGAGGCAAAAAGGTAACTGTCGTGCGTTGTCGGTAGTAGATGTGATTCCCACTGAGATTGTGGTTTTTTCTCTGCTTGTTTAATCCAATCCATCCGCATCCAAATTGACAAAGCCATTGCAAGGAGGATGAACAGTGCGGTGAGAACATAGTCCCACCGATTGGGGTTGGAATTGATGGGGTCAGAGGACGGAGGCTTTGCTTTATCATTCATCCTTAATATGAGGGTTGCCTATCGTGAGTTTGCGGGGACGGCAAGTTCCAATCATTAACTACAACTGTGAAACGGTTTGGGGGGATAACTTTATCAAAGCTCGCTTTACATTAATTTAATCCCGTGGCGAATTGTTTGCTCGGAGGATGTGCGAGCAGGAGGTAATAACGGAGGGTAGATGGTTGGTGGCACATACCAAACCTCGATGCGAGAAGAAGCTGAAATTATGGTGTGATTCTAGGGCTATTATCAATTCGTTGCCCATATATCCATCGGTTCGTAAGTATCGCGGCAAAGAGGTGACTTTCCATAAGCCCCTTTTTCCGGGTTACCTGTTTGTTTCCGTGTATAAGCCTGAGCGGCTAACAGTCTTAAAAAGCAATTACGTGGCTAACCTGCTAGAACCGCCCAACCAGGAAGAGTTCGCGGCTCAACTAAGCGATATCGAGTTAGCAGTCGCTACGATGGACAACATCAGGGTTGTTCCAAACATCAGCACAGGGACAAAAGTTTTAATTCGGCGAGGGCCCTTGACAGGGATAGAGGCTTGGGTTGAGGGCAGGGAGGGCGCGCGCGACGTATTTTTACGTTTAGATTTTATTGGTCAAGCGGCCGCTGTATCTGTTGCTGTGGAAGATTTGGAATTGGTTTAAACGCTTGCAATCAACTGAATACAGGTATATTTAGTAGAAAAAGTCAGTTCAAAACAAACTGAACAAAGTTAATTTATCTATTTGTGGGTTGATTTGCGCGTGGGCGCGAATTGACGGGCGCGAAGCGTTGTCGGGATTGGTCGGCGGGTAATGCCTGATACTAGTGAGGGGCAACTAAGTTGTACGCGAACTCGAATGGAGTTCGTGCAGATGTGTGGTAGCGCAGCCCAAGGGTTTGGGTTTCCGCGTTCAATCGGAGAGATCTATGGGTTTCTGTATCTATCTGCCGACCCGGTTTCAGCTCAGGATCTCGTTGATGAACTCGCATTGAGTAAGGCGAGCGTTAGCACGGGAACTCGGCAATTGTTAACGTTGGGTTTTATCAGAAAAGTTTGGAAGCGAGATGAACGCCGTGATTATTTTGAGGCGGAGATTGAAATCTGGGTTTTGCTGAGCATGGCATATGAGCGAGTGGTAAAGATCCGAGCTCATGAGGCAAAGCGACAATTGAGTATGGTACAAGAAACATTAGGAGCGGAACGGGATAGTATACCTGACGAGGAATACGTGCTCATGAAAGAGCGCCTAGATAATTTGGAAAAATTCAAATCACGGGCGAAAAGATTCATGCCCCTAATTGAGAAATTAATAAAATGAATGCTTTAGGCAGAATCTTTTATCTACAACCCAAGAAGCACCTATGAGCGAACCGAATGTAGCGCTACTGGGGTATGGTTATTGGGGGAAAAACTTAGCCAGAAACCTCCATAAAATGGGCGTGTTGAAGTTGGTATGTGATCCATCGGGGGAGGCACGGGAGAGGTTTCAAGGTCAGATATCTTCTGTAGGGGTTGAGGAATCAATTGAGCATGTGCTAACAAATCCGAGTATCAAAGCGATTGTGCTGGCTACTCCGGCCGAAACTCATTTCCAACTGGCAACTGATGCCTTGAAGAGCGGGAAAGATGTATTTGTTGAGAAACCATTGGCCTTGAAGGCCTCTGAGGGGGCAAAATTATGTGAACTGGCCAAGAAGAATGGCCGCATTTTAATGGTTGGACACCTCTTGGAATATCACCCAGCGGTTGAGGCAATGAAATCGCTAGTAAGCGAGGGGGAATTAGGGGGTATTAATTATATATATTCGAACCGCTTGAACTTCGGGAAAATTCGTACTGAAGAAAATGCGCTTTGGAGCTTTGCTCCTCATGATGTGGCCGTCATTTTGAGGCTGGCAGGGAGGTTGCCGGAGTCCGTGCAATGCACTGGAGGGGAATTTCTGTCCACAGGCCTTGCCGACGTGACACTATCCTCCCTGAGTTTTAGCTCCAATCTGAAGGCGCATATTTTTGTGAGTTGGCTGAATCCCTTTAAGGAGCAAAAACTGGTTGTTACAGGGGCGAAACGAATGGCGGTTTTTGATGATACTTCCCCGGAAAAACTATTGTTATACGATCAGCGAGTTGATTTCGAAAAAGAACTTCCGGTTCTAAAAAAAGGAGGAGCAAATTCAATCCAGTTGCCAGATGTAGAGCCTTTAAGGGCTGAATGTGAACATTTTGTGAGCTGCATAAAGAAAAGGGAAAAACCTCTGACTGATGGTGAGAGTGGTTTGCGCGTCCTTCAGGTTCTCGAGGCGTGTCAGGAATCATTGGAAAACGATGGGCAAAGAATGTTTCTAAATGAGTGAAACCTCCTTCATTCACGAGACAGCCATAGTAGATGCTGGAGGTGTTATTGGCGAGGGTACGTCAGTTTGGCACTTTAGTCATATATGCAGTAAAGCTGTCATCGGAAGTATGTGCAGCTTCGGTCAGAATACCTATGTCGCGGACGGAGTGGTCATTGGAGATCGGGTAAAGGTACAAAACAACGTTTCACTATACGAAGGCACTCAAATTGAAGACGATGTTTTCTTGGGGCCCTCATGCGTATTTACCAATATTACGAATCCGCGTTCGCAGGTCAGCCGCCGGCATTTGTATGAAACAACCCACGTCCGCCGAGGTGCGACCGTTGGGGCAAATGCAACGATTGTGTGTGGTGTGACGATTGGGCGTTATGCGTTCGTGGGAGCCGGGGCAGTCGTGCGTGAAGATGTTCCTGATTATGCGTTAATCTTGGGCGTTCCCGGTAAACACCATGGATGGATGAGCCGACACGGGCATCGGTTAGAATTTGGTGAAACCGATTTGGCTGTCTGCCCTGAATCTAAATTGACCTATTCCTTGAAAGACGGCCGACTTAGATGCGTCGAGTTACCTGAAGATAAAGTGCTGCCATCGGAACTCGCCCAAGGGACGGCTCCTTATAAAAAATTTAAATAACATATAATGGATTTCATAGATCTGAAAACCAGAACAGCAGGCATGCGCGAGGATATTGATGCATGCATTTCATCAGTATTCGAGCATGGTCGATATATACTTGGCCCCGAAGTTTCTGAGTTGGAAAATACTTTGGCTGAATATGTAGGGGTACGCCATTGTGTGGGAGTATCGAGCGGAACGGACTCTCTGCTCATCGCGCTCATGACTTTGGGCATAGGTCCAGGAGATGAGGTTATTACCGTTCCTTACACATGGATATCCACGGCTGAGGTTATCGCCTTGCTGGGAGCGACGCCTGTTTTTGTCGATATCGATCCAGTTACTTGGAACTTGGATTCGGAGCAATTAGATGATGCGATCACTGATCGGACCAAGGCCATCATGCCTGTTGGGATATATGGGCAGACGGCAGATATGGACGCCATCAATTCCATTGCTGCAAAGCATGGTATACCGGTTATCGAAGATGCAGCCCAAAGTTTTGGGGCTACCTATCGTGGGCGAAAATCATGTGCACTCTCCACAATCGGCAGCACTTCTTTTTTCCCATCCAAACCTCTTGGCGGTTTTGGGGATGGAGGCGCGTTGTTTACAGACAACGATGATCTCGCGGAATCGTTTCGACAGATACGAGTGCATGGGCAATCAGGTAAACACCATCACCCGGTTCTGGGATTGAATGGTCGGCTTGATACATTGCAGGCTGCGCTACTTCTAGCTGCCTTTAAACGGTTTCCGGAAGAAGTTGAGCGCCGCCAGCAGATCGGCGCTCGATACAATGAACAGCTAGCCGATTGTGAGATTCCGAGATTTCAGTTACCAAACGTGGTTGAGGGAAGGACGAGTGTCTATGCTCAATACACCGTTTTATGTGAAGATCGAGGAATCTTGCAGGAGAAATTAAAAAAAGCAGGGGTTCCTTCTGTTGCCTATTATGCAAAGCCACTGCATCTGCAACCCGTTTTTGAAAATTTAGGATATCGCGTGGGGGACTTCCCAGTCACCGAATCCATCGCAAACCGCTGCCTAAGTTTGCCGATGAGCGCATATTTGTCAGAGGATGACCAGCAGGCTGTCATCACCGCATTGAAAGATTAATCAGGTGAAATTGCACGGATCTAAAGTATTGGTAATAGGTGGCGGCGGCTTCATCGGCAGCCAAGTGGTCGCGGAGTTACTTAAAACTAATGTGGCGGAAGTGCGGGTATACGACAATTTCGCCCGTGGAAAAAAAGAGAACCTGAATTCTTCTTTGGAAGATTCAAGATGTAGCATCTGGCCGCATGGTGGCGACATCCGGGAGATAGATTTATTAAATGATGCGATGGCGGGAATGGATGGGGTTATCCATTTAGCCGCTATGTGGCTGTTGCATTGTCGCGATTATCCGAGAACAGCCTTCCACGTCAATATTGAGGGGACATTCAATGTTCTAGAAGCGTGCGTGAAGAACAACATCAAACGGTTAGTTTACTCTTCTTCTGCATCGGTCTATGGCGATGCCACTGAAGTGCCGATGACAGAGAGCCATCCTTTCAATAATCGTAATTTTTACGGGGCAACTAAAATTGCCGGTGAAGCAATGTGTCGGGCCTATTATGATCGGTATGGCTTGGATTATGTAGGGCTTCGTTACATGAATGTATACGGTCCGCGACAGGATCAGCATGCGGTGTATTCCGGGGTTATCCCAATCATGCTCAATAACATTGATGCAGGGGAGGCTCCCACGGTTAATGGGGATGGATCGCAAGCGTACGATTTTATTTATGTGGAAGATGTGGGGCGTTCCAATATCTGTGCGATGGAGTCTGATAGCACAGATCAATTCTACAATGTGGGCACGGGCATCCAGACAACCATCAAGGAGCTATGTGACACTATTTTAGATCTCAAGGGCTCAGATTTAAAAGTCCAGTATCAACCATATGCTAAAGATGATGCCCGGCAACTGGTACAAAACCGCATAGGCTGCCCGAAATTAGCCCAGCAAGATTTGGGGTTTGAACACCAATACAACTTAAAGAGCGGCTTACAAAAACTGATCGATTGGCGGGATGCAGCAAAGTAAGAACATCCCAATTGCCGTGCCTGTTATTGGGCAA
>CEUK01183663.1_pt1 | contig 14514 bp, 8 predicted proteins | sample 356451 | NCBI WGS metagenome assembly CEUK01 (sample SAMEA2622843, study PRJEB7988) | marine metagenome | isolation source: saline water (ENVO:00002010), including
GGCTTCTAACCTACTTATCTCAGCATTAAATGATTCTTCAAAACACATTGAGCAAAAGCATTCCCAATAGTTTGCATCTTGGTTCTGTTTCAGTTCCGTTAGCAGTGAAAAGAAACGTTCAAATTTTATGTTGGCTCTCGACTCGTCAAACCCTTGACCAAGATTATTATTGTTTCTTATATCATCGTGCCTGGATACTATATGCTGGTCGATGACTTGACTTAAACTAGCCATATATAGCTTGATATCCTCAATACAAAAATTTTCACCAGGAAGAGTTTTCTGAAGAATATTACCGATTATTGTTATAATTTGGTTGGAGAGGTCATCATCTGACAAAACAAGTTTATAGTCGTTTTGGTAGTCAAACCCTAAATAAATATCTAAGCTAGATAAGCTGAATAAGTTCTTAGTTTTGTTCTTATGTTTGTCTGGTATCCCATCATATTTATCAATAGTTTTTTGAGGTCTACTGACATTTTCAGCAGTATGGAAATAGACTTTTGAATTTTTGAACGTCCTATTCGTAAAACTTTCAAAGTCACTCAATAATTTAGATAATTTGTCTTTATCTACTCCATTGACTTCAGTTTTTACATATTTCCACGATTCAACTAACTTGTTTTCATCATCAATGTAGCCAGCATCACGGATCAGTTGCATCTTAGACTGTATTTCTTGGAGCTTTAAGTCATTTCTTTCCTCAGAAGAATTACAATTACTGTAATCAATTTCCAAGCAGATATATTTGGTGAAATCTGTTTCCGAAAGAATGTTCAGTTTTCGATTAAGAATTGTCACTACAGCACTTATATGCTCGCTAAAAGCAGTCCCAGCTTTATGTTTTACTTGATGTAATGATATATATGTGTCCCCTTTTTTAATTGCAAAATCTTCGATCCATTCGTACTCAATGGAGTATTGCTCTAAGAAGTGCTTAAGCTCTACGGAATCTAGCTCTACTTCTTCGAGCTTTTGCAAAATAAGAGTTAAGCAAACATACAATCCTACTTTGCCTTGATAATTGAATCCGTTCCAAGAGGGAGATGCATCATGAAGTGCACTTTTTATGTCTTCAGCCATTACATTTCACCACAAACGTATTTACAAAGACTCTCAGCTTTTCGGCCAAACTTGGTATTGCTTTCTTTCGTTTTTATGCAATTCCAGTGCACCTCAATGGTGATCATTTTTTCTTCTTGCAGTTGCTCTATCTTGCTCAAAATCATACGCTCGACGTAATCCTTTATCTTTTATGGTGTTGGGTATTCTTATTCAGCTAGTTGTTTTATAGCCATTTCTTTTACAACTTCCCAATACACTTTGAATGCTCCATATACTCAAAACTTTCAGAGCCAATATTTTGTCAAACTTCTTTTTCAAATCTCCTGTTTCAACTTCTATTTTTATATTCCGAAACCCACTGGTTAAACTGTTTTAACGTTGTCTCATGACGTCTTTTAAGATTGAATTCCTGACACATAACATCAACCGGATCTAATGCGTCTTTTTCTAGAGCAAATTTTGCTAGCCCTAAAGCTTCTTCATAAGCTAATTCATTCCATTTCCTTTCGTAACCGAAAGGCTCTATTCCTCGCCAATCAATAAGCTCAACCTTGTCTTCAGGAGATAACCAAACAGTTGGGGAATAACCGTAAAATTCACTCATTCCAGCAAATGGCTTGATAAGCTCTAAAAGATAATCGACCTGCTTTTTACTCGTTCTTGTTAGCCCATGTAAATTTGCTAATTCCAAAGCAAGCGAGTGAAGCGTTATTCCAGGTCTTTCTTCGAGAATATTCTTGGCTAGCTGGGTTAGTTGCGTTGCATATTCTGGTTTAAAGTAGTCTGCCGAATTTAAAGTTTGCTGCTCTAGCGAAACAGTGTCTTCGTCAAGCTGTTCCTGTCTATTTGATTCAGATTCTAGAGTTACAGGCCCACTAGCTAGTATGGGTTCAGGCTTTAATTCTGCTTCTGCTTCTACTTCTGCTTCTGCTTCTGCTTCTGCTTCTGCTTCTGCTTCTGCTTCTGGCAGTGTTTCAATTTCTGTCTCGGTTTCAAGTATCTCGCGAAGCTTTGCGTCTACTTTTTCTATCGCAGATTCCGGATCAACAAAATAATCTGTCGACCACAACCTAACAATATTCCAACCCAGACTTTCGAGAATTATCTGCCTTACGCGATCTCTATCTCGTGCCGCCGGAGAACCATGATAAGTTGCTCCATCGCACTCGACTCCTGCCATATATTTTCCTGGCTTATCAGGGTGTAAAATTCCGAGATCGACTCTGAATTTACTTACACCAACCTGAGTTTGTACTTTCCAACCTTTATTCCTTAGCGCTTGTGCTACAGCTTCTTCAAAATCACTATCAAACTGGTCTACGCCGTAGTTTGCTGTGGCTATTTCAGCTAAGGCAATCGGGCCTTTCTCTGCAAATTCGAGGAAGTGCTTTAAGTGCTCAACAGCTACTGAATTAGTTCGGCTTAAATCAATCATCGACGAGTCAAAACTACTGAACACAACGACTTCTGTCGTTGCACGGGTTATTGCAACGTTGAGTCTTCGTTCTCCGCCACTTTTATTCAAAGGGCCAAAATTCATACTCATTGTTTTCGCGCCGAGTTCGGTTGGCCCATAAGCCAGGCTTAGCATTATGATATCCCGCTCATCACCCTGAACAGACTCTAGGTTTTTAACAAACACTGGCTCTTTGTCTTGACCATCTTGGAAAAAGGGTTCTATTGCTGGATGTTTTCTTCGAGCATCATCCAGCAGATCTTCAATCGTCCTCTGCTGATCAGTATTAAGTGTTACTACACCAATTGACTTATGTTGCTCGTTTTTATCGAGCAGTCGCTTTACGATCTCATCAACCACTGCTTTAGCTTCAGTCGTATTGTTTCGACCTTTACCTTTTGCATAAATACCATCTACGCGATGCAATGATACAGCAGACTCTTTTGTCTCAGATGATGGATAAGTGACTAACGAATTTTCATAGTATTTGCTATTAGAGAAAGCAATCAGTGTTTCGTGCTTACTTCTGTAGTGCCCCATTAGTCTTTTCAATGGGAGACGCGCGGCCAAAGCTTGGTCAAGAATGGACTCCAAGTCTTCCTCATCTGGATCATCCGAATTGCCTCCCGCTGAGAAAAAGTTAGTCGGAGGCATTTGTTTCGGGTCACCAACAATAATGACATTTTTGCCTCTGGCTATTGCCCCTACAGAGTCCCAAGTTGTCATCTGTGATGCTTCATCAAAAACAACAAGGTCAAACCCTTTAAAATCAGATGGCAAGAATTGAGCAACAGATAATGGTGACATCATCAAACAGGGACATAAGTCTAATAAAGACTCACCAAGTTGATTGATTAGCGAGCGAATTGGGATGTGTCTCGTTTTCTTCTGTAGCTCTTTAGCAAGTACGCCAAATTGCTTGGGGTTATCTGTTGAACCTTGTACTGGCTTTGATTCTGAGGCCAATGCGACGATATATTCGCTTGTGATTTTAGCTACTCTTTCATCAAGAGCCTTAAATGCTTCAATTGTTTGTTCATGTGTTGAGGCTTTAAATTTCCGAAGCTCATCACTATCATCGATTAAAATAGGTGCCAACCAACTACAAAAAGCGACTCTGAACTGCTCTTTCAACTCATCTGGATTTACAACCCCTGATTCCAGAGCTTGACTAAAGTTATTTAGTGAAAATGCAGTAGCTTTTTGCTTAGCGGATTGCCATTCACACCAGCTTTTTAATTTAGAACTGTGTGCCGCTATATCATCGAAGTTCTCCGTCAAAGCAGACAGCAAAGTATCTTCAGAAATTAACAAGCCCGTTGTACTCAACTGACTTACTGAATCCTTATATCGGTTTAACGCATTATGATAGTTAGTTGCAAGAGAAAAGAGTTTCGATTCATCTAGATACTCCCTGCCGTCTACAAACCATTTCTTAATAGAAATATGAACTTCTACAGGGTCGTCTATCAGGCCTATGAGTTCGGATACGCACTTCCTAACTTCTTCACCAACTTTGGCTGCTTGCTCTAATGTTGAGGGATTCGTGTTCCAACCTGTCCAAATTGAATAATTTTCGATGTGGTTCAATTTAGAATCGATGTTACTTTTTATATCCTGGCATTTGGCGATTTGTTCAATGATTGCCAGATCATCAATTTTAGTTAAACCTATTTCCGAGGCTTCTTTATTTATTCTACGCTTCCTAAAAATCCCTTTAAGCCAACCTGATTCTGCTTCTTTCGCTAATTTTCGCCATTGTTCAACAGGTACTTTTGAAACATTTTCACTCGTTAATCCGTGAGAGATCTTTTTAAGCACATCGTCAAATTCGGCTTTTAATCCCGCAAGCTCTCCAATTACGACAATTCGCTCCTTCGCTCCCTTGTCGATGGCAAAGGCGATATCTTGCTTTATTGCAAAGTCAGACAACTTATAAAGATTGTCCAGCGTGCTCAGGCAAAGGGAATCTATTCTTACTCCCTCTAAAGAAACAAGTTCTAATAGTTTAGGCAACAATTCGTCTAATACTTCTTTATGAGATTTCCACTCTTCAATACTAGCTAGAAATTGTGTTTGCCAAACGTTAGACCATTCCGTTGCTGCAACTAAGTTAAATGACTCAATATCCAGATTGCTGACGTCAGAGAAAGCTAGTGATAGCTGCTGAATCAATTCTTCAGCGGCAAGCAGATCTTGTTCAGATTTAATTGGCGCGGCTTCCATATCTGGTAGCCAATCAAGTTTGACCTTTAAGGACTCGGCATAGAGTGAGAGGGCAGATATGGTGTCACGAGCTGAAAGTCCAAACTTTGACTTATTGTGGAGTGCTCTAACATAATTGTTTAACTGTTCCTTCTTTTGTTTCAGTTCAGATACATTCATCTCCCAGGTTCTAGGGTTCAAGCCTTCACGCTTTTGCCAAGAGTTATTAAGCTGATCAAGAACCATTCGTTTGTTAGCTTTATTACTGTGTAGCTCTAAACATAGGTGGTCTAAACCTACTTTTTTCAAGCGCCGGTATACCACGTTTAACGCGGCCATTTTTTCAGCGACGAATAATACTTTTCGCCCTAATCCAATGTTATGCGCAATGATATTAGCAATTGTTTCTGACTTACCAGTCCCTGGTGGGCCTTCTAGAACAAAATCCTGAGCGCGTGCAGATGCATCTACTGCAACGAGTTGGGAGCTGTCGCAGTTTAATGGGGTGTAAATTGACGCGGGATCTAGTTTATCGTCGATTTCCTCACGCTCAATAAACGTACTTTTCTGAGGATATGGATCTCTTGGATTATCAACCAGATGTTTTACAAATTGATTTTCTTTCAAGTCGTCCAATCTGTCGCGAAGATCTCTCCACATCAGATATTTGGCAAAGGAGAATGACCCCAAAACCAGCTCTTCTACAAGTTCAAAACCTGCTTGCTCTTTGACAGCATCCCTGACTGTTTGCCAAACATACGGCACATCAATACCACTTTCATCTTCAGGAAGTTCATCTTTAAACTGCCCTAGATTAATGTCGTGCTCTGACTGTAAAAACTCTATCAAGGTCAAATTGAAAATTGGATCTTCTTCCTGCAATTGCTCAACGTAAACAGGCGCACGAGCACTTCGCCTGGTTAGCTTTACAGGTATTAGTAATAACGGTGCTTTATAACTTCGTGTGTCTTCGGGGTTTTCCTTCCACTTCAAAAACCCTAAGGCAAGAAACAAAGTATTTGAACCGCCTTCCTCCAAGTCATTCTTAGCCTTCCTAAACAACTCTACGGAATTCTTTTCCAGTTTCTTAGCAGGTTGATTTGCAATCAAGACCTTGTTTTGAATTTGATTTAGCGCGTACTCTCGGTGCACATCTGAGCCATTTTGAAGTCTGAATAGCTCGCTATCACGGCTAGCATCGAAATAGGGACTTTCTTGAGCAGACAGAAACTTAAATTTTGTTCCATCAGCCAGCATATCTTCCATTGCCGCAATATCAGGACAGTACAGCTTTATTGCTATAGCTCTATCACTAAAATTGAGCAGGCTATTCTTTTTAGTTAGGTCGAGTAGTTTTCTCGACCATGAATCAATTCGCGTTTCAGGCGACTCTTCAACTACCTGCTCATCTTTTCTCACTGGCGGTAATGGGGGAATTACCGGAAGCTCCAGCTCTGCCAACACTTCGTCAGAAGACTTTTCTTCCTTGGCTTCTTCAACTGTTGAAAGCGGTTTTATCGACTGCGCTCTAGCCTGTGCGACATCGATTACCATCACAAATTCAGACTCTTTGTCCTCAGAAATTAGCTCTCTGGCACGTTCTCTAGCTTGCTCGAATGTAACAGGAGAATCATTCGTAACAAGTGTCGTCTCAAATAAAATCAAATCACGGTTATCAACGCGCTTCCGAACATCTTGTGGATCATCATTAGTCAGAATAGGAAGCTTCTCATCAATCAGCCAAGCTCCGGCGAATGCGTGTCCATCGGTAACAGCCACTACTGCGTTTAACCCCATTGCCTCGATACAACTGGCAAATAGTAAAGAAGTATCAAGACAGGCAGCGATTCTCGATTGACTAATATCTGCGGCAAGTCTTATTCGTTGACCACTTTTAGCAAAACCTTGAGGAGGGCTTACATAGGCTAGTTTTTCTTGGAAAATTACATTCCAGAGTGCTGCGAGCATCAAGTATGGACGCTCGCGAGTATTCGATTGATAGCCATCAACGGCACGCCCATATCCGCCTTTTTCTAGCGCATGGGCCACTTTTCTTACAAGTGATTCCACGTACAAACCATTTGGCTTCACGAAAGCTGCAAGTAAAGCTGGCTGCCTTTCCTCCCCTCCCCAATAATTGGCAGGAAGAAGGTTAACTTTGGCTGTTTGTTCAACTAACACTTCTTCAGCATTTGTTAACAGCTTAAAGTTAAGCTCATGAGATACTTCTTCGGTGATCCCAAAAAGCTTCTCAAAAGGAAAGCGAAGTTCTTTTGAGTTCAGATTAATAGATTGGCCTGGCTCAAACCTGTCTATGTGCCACGTTTCCTCTGCCAACCAACCTTCGACGCCCGCCAACTTTAACTTCAATGAATTAAATGATGGCAAATCATCTTCGCTTTGGGGATAAGTAATTCGAACAGATTTTAGAATTGGATATGAGTTTTGTTGGGCAGCAAGGGAAAATGTAGATGTAATATCAACTGCTAATTTTATGGTGTGATTGGACTCGCTATAATCACTCATTCTCGGCTCCTTTCCATACATCATCCAATTTTGACGACTTTTAGTATTAGCATTTCATTATACTATAGTCCAACACCATTTCTAACACATTGAGCTAAATAGGGTTTTAAACAGGCTGTATAGATATTTCAACCGTAGCTGAATTTCGAATTGTATGATTATTTCAAGTCATTGATCTTTACTCTTTATCCTAAATTCGGTTGAGATATATACAACCAACCGCGTGAGTGTATGAAAAACAAGCGCTTTATTCGACATCATCTTGACTGGCGATCTATCCTTAACCTAAAGTTCAAACTCAAGAATAACGGAGATTCTAAGATGGAATTTAATCCTTCAACTTTAAAAGTACCTCGCTTCTTTAATACAAAACGAAACTTGGATAAGGCGATAAGTGGCTTAATTGGTATATTGAGTGGCGTCGCAGCTGACAAGCAACTCTCTTCTGTTGAATTACTGTATCTCAATTTGTGGTTGAAGGCTCAACACAGCTTAAAAGATGACCCAGACGCTATAGACCTTATCGACCTCATTGAAGATATTGTTGAGGATGGTGTTGTTACTGAAGATGAAATGGAAGACTTGGTAACGCTTTGCAATGATATAGCCGATATCAGAGCACAGGAAAATGTTGGAGAATATGAATCCAAAGTAAACGAATTTTTAGGTCTGTTACAAGGCATTATTGCCGACGGAATTGTCAATAAAAACGAATTTCAATATGTTTGTTCGTGGATCAAAACGAACGAGATAATTGCAGAAGATTGGGTTGTAAAACAAGTATCCCAGCGCATTGACGACATATTATCTGATGACATAGTGACTGATGAAGAGCTTGCAGAGTTTACTGAAGTTCTTAAGCAACTCACTGGATATCAATTTGATGAATCAGGTGATGCTGAATGCGCTTCTATAGCGTATTTAGAAGATCCAATAAATAGAATGGATGATGGTTGCACAGTTTGCTTCACTGGAACCTTTTTAACCGGCACCCGCCGGACAATCGAAGATATAGCAAAATCGGTTGGACATGAGCCACAGAAATCAGTTACCAAAAAACTCAATTTCCTTGTAGTTGGTGAATTAATCTCACCGGATTGGCGTTTTCAAAGTTATGGAAGAAAGATTGAAAAAGCGGTTCAATTACGTAGTGAAGGACTACCTATAAGAATCTTGACTGAGAAAACCTGGTCGGAACTAATTCAGTTAAGTTCGACCGAATCCTCTCAAGAGTCTTAATCCAGTTCGTACTGGTAGAGCTTTAACCTTGTCTCAACCAGCTCAAGATTCTTAGGTTCAATAAAAACAGGTAATGTATCGACACGCATCGCGTTAAGCATAGCATAACGATGGTTTCCCCCATGCAATACAACTTCATGGTTGTTGTGAGAGTTTGGAGCAACTAAAATTGGAGTTAATGGCTGACCATCTTCCGCCCTTGCTAATACTTTGGCAAGTTTACTGGGAGAGCCTATCTCCCATGTTTCACCTACATCTCGCCTATTAAAATGATGTAAAACTGCATTTAACTCAGATAACTTTACCGACCTAACAATAAAACCATCAGCATAGGAGCACTCAAACTCCTTTTGGGTTAATCCATCAACTGCAAAGCGAAAGCTTCTCTTCGCGGTATCCCAACATATATTGAGTCTGGGCCACTTTTCAGGCGGTAGGAACTCCAGCTCCTTTGCACGTGGAGCTAGAGAATCGTTGACGGCTTTTAGTTGTCTATCCTGTAATGTATCTGCTCTATTCATTCTGGAAATAAAGTCATCGTAAGAACTACTCTGTGTTTCAGGCTTTTCCATCATTCATTTTATCCAGCAGAACTGACTGTCTCCCAAACTTCACCATAGCTAAAATCTTCTGGAACTTCATATCATGTAACACTGCAACATAAATTGATATCCATAGAAGGCATATTGTAACTTCAAATTGACCTCACCGTCATTCGATGACTAACAAGCTTTAACCAGTCATCCCAACTTAGGTATGCCACTACAGTACAGTTCAACTAAAAAAGATAGGAGGCTAGAATTAAAGCACATTATATCTAATGGACGATACTAATGAGACTCGACGAGTTAATTCGCTTAGAGAAGCACACTTCTCCTTTCCATGTCGATTCTACTTCACCTACTCAAATCAGGAAGTAACAGACTTTATCATCCACCCAGCAGCAGGTATCGAAGTTATTTCCGGTGACTTTATCCCGCTGACGTGCATCAATGATAGATTGCTCAATCTCCAATTTGACCGATAGTATATATCCCCCTAACCCAGAGACTTCCCAACATAGTTCTGGCAATTTGACATTGATCGACTAAACTATAATTAGATTGCTGTAAGTGGGTATGAAACAAGACCTATTTACGACTTAGTTAACCACAAATTAAGGATGCAATCTCATGCCTCAAGACACTGATTCCAATATACAAAAGCAACTCGACAGCCTGTCAAAACTACTCAATGAACCTGGTGAACCTGTCAATTATGGGTGCCCTATTTGTGACCTGGAAAAAATGATTTCTCGATGTCGAGAAATAGATAACACCAAGGCGTATTGTGTTGTTCAACGGTGGATGCTTTGGGATGTCGGGTGTCACGAAGATTCCATTCAAGATACGTTGTTAATCGTGTACTCCAACGATATTTATAAAGACGAAGCATCCAGGATTCCTCCAGGCGGTTGGGTGCGCAGCTCTCCGATACTCGATATTAATGACCAATGCATTTTTTCTACTCGGAATACCCACTACATTTTGCTTGGGAAAGGTACTAGAAAACGCGCACTTGTCGGAGACGTTGCCAAGCTACTCTAATCAAACTCAACCTATAAAGAAAAAATCGATTGTCTACATTCTGTCCAGAAATGCGAGCACGGTTTAGTGAGCGTGATAGAAAAGATGTTTCCTGATTTCAATAAGGTGTATAAGTAAATGATAATTTATATAGATATGGACGATGTCTTGTGTGATTACTCCTCACAAATTCGCGAGGATAAAGTTACCTATCCAGATAAACCGTTTCCCCAATCAAGAGAAGGATTCTTTCGTGCACTTAACGCCTTACCTGGTGCAATCGACTCAGTGAATGAATTACGAGCAATTGAGTCTATTGATGTTTATATTTTGACTGCGCCAAGTGTACTAAATCCGCATTCTTATACTGAAAAACGGCTATGGGTAGAAGAGCACTTCGATGTTGAGTTCGCTCACAATCTCATCATTTGCTCTAACAAAGGCTTACTCAAAGGCGATATTTTGATAGATGACCATGTCGAAGGTCGTGGTCAGGAGCACTTTGAAGGTAAAGTCCTGCATTTTGGTGTCGACTACGAGACCTGGCAAGATATCATGAAGGCTTTGAAGCCGCTGTTGTCAAACACACGTAAACGTGATTCATGGGATGATTTCTTTCAACAAACTCTTTCAGAATAAATGGCTTTAAAGCATCCAGATGGCGACTAAGCTATATAGACTCATTTACCTTTTGCCAGTTAAATCGCACTTATGACCGGAAAGAGCGAATAGCGGAAGTAAGCCCATTCTTTTCCAACGGCAGTAAAGTCCTTGATTTCAAGAGGTGGGTTGTGAATATTACCAAACTTAGCACTGTTATTGGCTAGTACATCCATAGAACAACTCGATGATTTGGACAAAATACCTGACGGCATTTCGGTAAATATCTTATATGTTAGGCATATTCTGTCGAAATATGTTACCCTTTGCGGAGCGAAGATACCTTCAATAGATATTAAATTAGTGATGGTAAAAGGAGCTTACTATATGGCACTCATATTGCCCGCAATAAAAAAGCCTTGCGATGCAAGGCTTTTTCCAATCTGGAACTTAATGTTACTTCATTCTGCGACGAGCGCCAATAAACGCTAAACCCAGACCAAGGAGGGCCATTGTTGCAGGAGCCGGAACATCAGTTGGCGGTACTACCGCATCGGTGTTAAATGTGAAGTTGTCATAGGCAATGCCTCCACCATCCGTGTTATAAATTGAGATGCCCTTGATAAGTTCACCAGAAGTGACTTCAAAACCAAAGAATGAATCTGAACTTGTCAGTGTAAATGAACCTAGCAAAGTACCTGTAACACCAAAAAAGTCAGTCGTGATATTTCCAGTTCCAGAATCGGCACCAACAACTTCATAACCAAAAATATTTGAAACGGAATCAAGTAAAATTGAAATTGCACCCTCTCCTGTAGCGAAGCTTTTGTCACCAAAAATGGTTTGGCTACCCAAATAAGTTAGGATACCTATATTGTCGTCAATAGAAGAGGCGGCAACTAAAGTAAGCGGAACAGTTGGAGTTCCTGAAAGTACATCAAAAGTAGTTCCAGACACTGTTTGTCCAGCAAAATGTTCGCCGTAAGTAGCTCCGGATTGAGAAAAAAATCCAGCAGTTGAACCTGATGCCAGATCTTCAAAATCGTTAGTTACAGAACCTGATACTGCGTTATTGACAATCAGTGTAGCGCTAGCAGAGCTTGCAAAAATCAGTGTGCAAAGAGCCAATAAAGTACGTTTCATAAATCACTTCCGTTTGTTAAAATTTAAAAAGAATTCAATCATCTTAATCACTTTAAGCATCATTTGTGCCATTTTATAGGTGCATGTTTTTTAATGGGTTTTGTTTTTCCGCTAGTCTGGCCTGTAAAAACTATTGACATATTTTTACTTTTTTAGCTTCTAAGTGAATCTAATAGCTTAAAGGTCGTTTGTAGTATCAGAGTACAAGTTCTCAAGGACGGTTATAGACGAATTAACGCGACAAAAGGGAAAATGAAGTGATAGAAAATCAATACGTGAAGGTCCGTTGTACGTACGGAGCAGCCCAACAGCATCGGAGGCACCTTGAGACAATAGTAACCAGACTGTCACTATCGGCTTATGCAGTGATGAGCTTCAGTCTCTCTGTTGCCGACTCAGGCCAATATTGACTATATTGCTGTGAAAACGATAACTAAAGCGCAGAAACTCAATACGGGCTTGCAACAACGTCCTTTTATACACCTGTCACTTACCGTCATCAGACTGTCACAAGCTGATCATGTTTCATGCATAACCTCATTTGATTGCATTTCGCAATAGTTAATTTTCAGGGAGAATAATAAGTGAGTAAGTTTAAATTATCCGTTATTGCTTTATCTGTTGTAACACTTTTAACCGCTTGTGATGATGGCGATGACGGTGTCGATGGGACGAATGGCGCTGACGGCAGCAATGGTCTGACAAGCCTGGTTGTACAAACCGAACTGGCTACCGGCAGTGAGCAGTGTTGGCTGGGCGGCGTGCAAATAGATTCGGGACTGGATGCCAATAGTGATGGTACTTTAGAGGCGTCAGAAGTCAGCGATACCTCTTATGTTTGTAACCCGGACACTTTTGGCACCAGCGGCGCGCGCCTTCCTTATTCCGTGCTGCGCAACGATATGGACAATACTTTTTACCCGGGCTCAACTTTTGAAGTGCGTAACGGTGGATATGGTTCGGACCTTGATGGCCACCCAACCAACCCAATGCAATTTTATGCGTTAACCGACCGTGGCCCTAATGCCAAATACCGCACTGCTCAGGAAGGAGCGCCACACGGTAGTGGTAAAATTTTCCCGACCCCGGATTACACGCCACGCATTGGCTTATTCGAGGTTCAGGCCAATGGTTCAATTGCTAAGATCAGCGATATTCTGTTAAAAGACCGGGATGGTAACAACATTAGCGGCTTACCGAATACGCCAAGCTTAGGCGGCACGGGCGAAGTACCTTACAACACAGATCGCGAAGTGATCCGTGCAGACATGACCCAACCTTATGATGCCGATACCAACCCTGCAGTCTTTGATGATTACGGTTTAGATTCAGAAGGTTTAGTCGCTGTGTCTGACGGTACCTTCTGGGTATCGGATGAATATGGCCCGCACATTGTGCATTACAGCGCTGACGGAGTTGAACTGGAACGCATTAACCCTTTCGCTGCAGATGATCGTAACCTGTATGATCTGCCAGCTGAGTTTGGCAATCGTTGGGCTAACCGCGGTATGGAAGGCCTGACCATCACGCCAGATGAAAGCACCTTAGTAGGTATTATGCAATCGAGTCTGGATAACCCCGACAGAAACAGAACCGATATGACACGCATTGTTACGGTAGATTTGGCAACCGGCGCTATCTCACAGTATCTGTACAGACAGGAAAAAGGCTCTAATTCCAACTCTGCCATTAAAGCCATCAGCGACACGCAATTCTTAGTGTTAGAGCGCGATGGTGCATTCTTTGGCAAAACGGGCGCAGCCCAGAAACAGGTGTATAAAATTGACATCAGTAACGCAACCGATCTGGAAAGTGTCGCCGCTGCTGGCACTATCACACAGGATGATGCATTAGGCCTGGTGATTGACGGTGCTACGCTGGAAGAAGTTATCAACGACAATGCCACTGACGGCGTTTACGACCAGGGTTGGGGTATGCTGGCCAACTTAGGGATTGCTCCGGTTGAAAAGCTGGAAATGGTCGTTGATATGGTGGATGAAGTGGCATACCCACACGACAAAATGGAAGGTCTTTGGGTGATTGATGGCAGTCGCTTAGGTGTACTTAACGATGATGATTTTGCCACCTGGTCAAAATCGGAAGAAGGCGCACCACTAGGTCAAAAATATTTAGATATCAATAATACCGTGATTGATGGCAATACGCTGTACATTGTTGACAGTTTAAATCTGACTGAAAATTAATGCGCTGATGCAGCGCCACTCGCACTGAAATGGCCGCAAATTTGCACAGACTAGTCTGCGACAATTACCCTTTCAATGCTACAAAAGCACCGACTTAACTTTATGTAAGCGGTGCTTTTTTCATGCCTTTTTCTACCCTGAGTTTAAACGCGCCATTATTAGCCACTCTCGATTCGCGGGGTTATCAAAGCCCAACGCCAATTCAACAAGTGGCAATCCCACGTGTTCTAACGGTAATTGTGTAATGGTAGGCGCACAAACCTGAATATAGGAAAGATTAACACTATGTACTATCCTCTGTGACTTCTGAATTCAAGACCTGTTTCACGCATTACAAATTTAGATATGAAAAGCAATGACGAAATCATTGTTGTTAATCGAATTGGAATACGCTGGTCATTGCTACTGAAATCTTCTAGTAGATATATGAAAGCACGCCCTGAGCATGATGCATGTTTAAGCTGTGCATTGTGTTCGAGCTTCAAGTACCAAGGTCCGGTTTACGTACAAA
>CEUK01100500.1_pt1 | contig 14511 bp, 8 predicted proteins | sample 356451 | NCBI WGS metagenome assembly CEUK01 (sample SAMEA2622843, study PRJEB7988) | marine metagenome | isolation source: saline water (ENVO:00002010), including
ATTTGGACAGGCTGGATAGCCGAAGGAATAGCGACTGCCCCTGTAGCGCTGAGCCAGCACATCTTTCAGCGGCATGTCCTCGGAATCGCCGAATCCACATTCACGCCGGACGCGCGCATGGGTCCATTCAGCCAGCGCCTCGGCCATCTGAACCGCCAGACCATGGAAGAACAGATAATCGCTGTAGGAGTCGGCCTCAAAGAGCTTCTGAGCGAACACTGAAGCCTGTTCACCCATCGTGACGGCCTGCATGGGCAGAACATCGCTGGGCCCACCGTCAGTGAGATCTCTGTAGAAATCGGCAATGCAGTAACGGTTGCCACCACGCTGGCGTGGCAGTGAAAAGCGGCCGAGCTCACCGGATCCATCCGGATCAAACACCACCACATCGTTGCGATCGCGTCCGCAGGGGAAGTAGCCGTAGGCAACAGCGGGCTGCAGCAGCTGTTCATCAACGGAGCGTTGAAGCCATGACTGCAGAACAGGCTCAGCCTTGGCTTGCAGATCGGCCTCATAGTCCTCACGAGACTGACCCTTGGCTTTGCGCATCTGCCACTGACCGGCAAACAGGGCCTGCCGATCGAGATAGGCCATCACTTCAGACAGCGGTATCTCAGCCTCTCCCTGCAACACTCTGGCGCCCATGAAGGAGGGCCGCACAGCCTCTTCCTCTGGAACGGCATCCGATCGTTCAGTGCTGACCGGCACGGCAACCTTTTGTTCCCCGACGGCATCGCTCGACTTGACCGGCTCCGTGGTTGTCGCCTCCTCCGTTTGGGAGCCCGAATCACCACCGAGCGAAAGCCCCTCAGGCGTGCCGTTCAGAAATCCCTGTTCGTTGTCCCAGGAATCAGACTGACGCGCCTCAACGAAAGCATCCATGAAGCGCAGATCAGTGAATGCATCCCTGCCGTAAAGAACTTTGCCGTTGTAAACCTCGCTGCAGTCCTTGTTGACAAATCTGGGAGTGAGAGCAGCTCCGCCAAGAACAACAGGAACATTGATTCCAGCTTCATTGAAAGCGGCAAGATTGTCTTTCATGAATGCAGTGGACTTGACCAGAAGTCCACTCATGGCGATGCAGTCGGCCTGATGTTCCTGCTGGGCAGCAATGATTGCTCCAACGTCCTGCTTGATCCCCAGATTGATCACCTCATAACCATTGTTGGTGAGAATGATGTCAACAAGATTTTTACCGATGTCGTGAACATCACCTTTCACAGTGGCAATCAGGAATTTGGCTTTGGCTGACCTCTCGCCCCCTGTTTTCTCCATGTGAGGTTCAAGAAAAGCGACCGCCGATTTCATGGTTTCGGCTGATTGCAAGACGAAGGGAAGCTGCATCTGTCCTGAGCCGAACAGTTCACCAACAACCTTCATTCCATCAAGAAGGAAGGTGTTCACGATCTCGAGGGGTTTGTAGTTCTCAAGGCCCTCATTCAGCGCCTCCTCCAGACCGATCCGCTCACCGTCGATGATGTGCTGCTTGAGGCGCTCCTCAACGGCAAGGTCTGAAAGGGAGGGGCCGGAAGCACGTGCTTGCTTGGTGCTGACACCTTCAAACAGCGTGGTGAGCTCGGTCAGTGGGTCATAAATGCAGACATCACCGTCAAAACGTCGGGAATCCCTGATGAGATCGCGGCAAACCTGCTGATGCTCCTCTTCAATCTTGATCAGAGGCAGAATTTTCGATGGAGAAACAATCGCAGCATCCATTCCTGCTTCGCAGCAATCGTGCAGGAAGACGGAATTCAGTGTGATCCTGGCAGCCGGTGATAAACCGAAACTGACATTCGAGACTCCAAGCACAACATGAACACCCGGAAGTTCGCTGCGAATCCGGCGGATCGCCTCAATCGTCTCGATGCCGTTGCGACGATCTTCCTCAATGCCTGTTGAAATCGGAAGAGCGAGCGGATCGTAAAAGATCTCACGGGCTGGAATTCCAAACTCCACGGCATCCCTGTAAGCACGTTTGGCAATGGCAAGCTTCTTCTCAGCTGTTCGCGCCATTCCCTCCTCATCAATGGTGCCGATCACCACACCCGCGCCGTAGCGGCGGGCAAGTTCAAGCACCTTGAAGAAACGCTCATCACCATCCTCATAGTTGGTGGAGTTGAGGATGCATTTACCACCGGCCACTTTCAGGCCGGCCTCCATTTTCTGCCACTCCGTTGAATCGAGCATCAGGGGCAGGTTCACATTGGTGACCACACGGGTCACCAGTTCATGCATGTCCTTTTCGCCATCACGTCCGACGTAATCGACATTGACATCGAGAACATGGGCGTTCTCCTTCACCTGACCACGGGCCAGACCGACCAGTCCATCCCAGTCCTCCTCATTCAGCAGTTCACGCACCTTCTTGGAACCGCTCGCATTCAATCTCTCGCCGATGATCAGGAAGGAGTTGTCCTGGAAATACGGCGTCGCACCGTAGAGAGACGATGCGGCAGGCTCATAACGCAGCTGCTGACGTTCAAGATGATGCGTGCGTACCTCACGGGCTGCCGGTTTCAGTTCGTCGGAGATTTCTGAAAGCGATTGGATGTGGGCCGGTGTTGTGCCGCAGCAACCGCCGATCACCTGCACACCCAGATCCTCGACGAAGTGCATCAGCTGCATCTTCAGCTCAACAGGGGTGAGCCGGTAGTGCGCCACACCGCCGATGTTTTCTGGCAGACCAGCGTTGGGGATGCAACTCACCACGAATGGGGAATACTCGGCGAGGTACTTGATGTGCTCCTTCATCTGCTCAGGACCGGTCGCACAGTTCAGACCGAGCACATCAATCGGGAACGGTTCGAGAATCGAGACCACGGCCGCGATGTCCGAGCCCACCAACATGGTTCCAGTGGTTTCCATCGTCACCGAAACCATCAGTGGCCGTCGTTCGCCACAGGCTTCAAAGGCATCCTCAACGCCCTGAAGCGCCGCCTTGATCTGAAGCACGTCCTGGCAGGTCTCGATGATGAAGAGATCCACATTGCCGGCAATCAGACCTGCCGCCTGATCCCGGAATGAGAGGCGCAGCGTGTCGAAATCAATGTGGCCAAGGGTGGGCAACTTCGTGGTCGGACCCATCGATCCGGCGACGAAGCGTGGCTTTTCCTCAGTGCTGTATTCATCGGCCATCTCACGCGCCAGCTCGGCTGCACGTTTGTTGAGTGTGAAGGCCTGATCCTGGAGGTCATATTCCGCCAGCACCACGGAGGCGGCTCCGAACGTATCGGTCTCGATCACATCGCACCCCGCCTCAAGGAACTGTCGGTGCACGGCCTGCACCGCATCGGGGCGGGTGACTACAAGATTTTCGTTGCAGCCTTCGAGACTTTCACCGCCGAAATCATCGGCCGTCAGATCCATCTGCTGGAGTGACGTACCGGTGGCGCCGTCGAACACCAGAACCGGGCGACTGGGATCGTGGAGACGCTGCAGGAAGCGAGAGGTTTCAGCGGTGGATTTCGTCTGAACTGCCTGCATCACCACTGGATCGATGACGCCATCCTAAGAACCGCTGAGCACACAACCCCGCTTCAAAGACGCTGAATGGGGGCGGAAATGGGTTCAGCCCTCCAGCTCGATTCTTGTAACCCAGTGGGCATAGTCCTGATCACGGCCTTCCGTGATGGCCACCAGCTTGGTGCGGAGAGCTTCCATGATCGGCCTTTGTTGGGAGAGAACCGTTGACTCGAGTTGTCGGATCGGAGTGATCTTGGCGGCTGTTCCTGTCAGAAACACCTCATCGGCGATGAACAGCTCGGTTTTGTCGACCGGTCGCTCGATCACCTCGATGCCCATGCCCCTGGCCAGTTCGATCACGCTGGCGCGTGTGATGCCCTCGAGGATGTCCTGATCAACGCCGGGGGTGATCAGCGCGCCATCGCGAACGATGAACAGATTCATCCCACTGGCCTCACTCACCTTGCCGCGGGTGTTCATCAGGAGGGCTTCGTCAAAGCCGCTGGCAACCGCCTCCGTTTTGGCAAGTGAACTGGTGATGTAGGCACCACTGATCTTGCCGCGCAGGGGCAGAGAGCGATCCTCCTGACGAGTCCAGCTGCTGATTCGACAACTCACCCCGTCCGGAGAAAGGTAATCACCCAGTTCCAGCCCATAGATCAGAAAATCGGTCTCAATGTTGTGCAGACGTGGTGCAATGCCCAGATCACTGGTGTAGACGAAGGGGCGCAGATAGATCGGCGTGGTCGGTTTGTTGGCATGAAGCATGGCCGTGAGGGCTTGCATCACGGTGTCTTCACTGAGTTCAGCCAGCAGCAGCCGAGCGCTCTGCGACAACCGACGGGCATGGCGATCAGCGCGGAACAACAGCATTCCGCCAGGTTTGTTGGGATCGGGGATGGCACGCATTCCACCGAAGGCACCGGTTCCGTAGTGCAATGCATGCGTTGCCACCGACACCTTGGCTTCCTCGAAAGGAACGCAGCGTCCCTGGAACCAGGCGTAGGGAAGGAACTGATGCATCGCTGATGGTTCGTTGACCAGATCTTCTCACCTGTCAGTTCCCGATCGGCCTGTGCTCAGGAGAATGGGGACATGCATCGCTTAAGCAGCCTTCCGGGAGCGGACACCGACGGGCCGATCTCCTATGTGGAGCAACCCACTGCACCGGTGTTGTTTCTCACCAGTGCCAGCTCGGATATTTCTGCTTTGGCAAGGGTTCTGAACACAGGAGATCAGGCCTTCTGGCACAACAGAATCCGTGCACTGCCCCTGGACGCCCTCTCCCATCCAGCGCAGATCGATCACTACCTGGCCCTCTGCACAGGGGACACCCAGCTGATCGTGATCAGGCTGCTCGGCGGGCGCGGACACTGGTCATACGGGCTTGAACAATGCTGTTCATGGCGGTTGCAACAACCCGGGCGCCAGCTGCTTGTTCTCGCCGGCACAACGGAACAGGATCGAGACCTGCACTCACTCAGCAGCCAGCCTGAGCCGTTCTGTGACGCCATGGCCCAACTGCTGCGGGAAGGAGGAGCTGACAACCTGCAGCGATGGCTCGGAGGCCTGCGGTGGATTCTCTCTACAGGGTCTGGCGAGGGTCCTGCCTCTGCTCCACCAGCTCTGACGTTCACTGCCAGCCCCGATCCTGACCCCTACGACTGGCGCCAGGACTCCGGACCGACGATCGGCGTTCTGTTGTACCGCGCCCATCGCCAATCAGCGGACATTCACTGGTGTGATGTGTTGCTGGCGTCGCTGCGCAGTCAGGGACTGGTCCCGAGAGCGCTCTGGGTGAGCAGCCTGCGTGATCCAGCTGTGCAGAAGGCGATCCAGGACCTGTATCGCCAGCAGGCCGTGGAGCTGGTGATCACGTCCACATCATTCGCTTCTGTGCAGTTCTCGGAAGCCGGTCTGGGGGCACCGCTGTGGGATGACCTGGATCGCCCTGTCCTGCAGATGCTCAGCTCAGGCCGTCCGCGTGAGCGTTGGCAGGCGTCGTTCCAGGGTCTTGATCCGATTGATCTTTCACTTCAGGTCGTGCTGCCGGAACTGGATGGCCGCATCACAACCCGCATTGGTGCGTTCCGCGAAGTGGAACATGCCGATGAGCGCTTATGCACGGCGGTGAAGCGACTGGAGCCTGATCAGACCGGCCTGAACTGGATTGCCTCCCATGCCAGGGCCTGGGTCGAACTGCGCTCCACGGCGGTCAGTCAACGGTCACTGGCTCTGGTCTTGGCGAATTACCCACTCCGGAACGGCCGTCTGGCGAACGGCGTCGGACTCGATACGCCCGCGAGCTGTCTCAACATCCTGCGCTGGCTTCGCGACGATGGGTTCGATCTCGGTGAGCAACCACTTCCTGACGACCCCGATCTGCTGATGACGCAGGTTCTTGCCGGTCGCACCAACGATCCCGAAAGTCACACCAGACCACCGCTCACCCATCTGCCGCTGGCGCAGTACCAGAACTGGTGGAACTCGCTGCCTGAAGAGGCCAGGACTCCGATCCGGCAACGCTGGGGAGAACCCCAGGATGCGATTGATCTTGAGCCCCAGGGCTTCGCCATCCATGGCTTGTGCTTCGGGCGAGTTCTGGTTCTGGTGCAGCCCAGCCGCGGCTACGACGCCGATCAACTCAGTGACCTCCATTCCCCGGATCTTCCACCTCCCCACCGCTATCTGGCCCAGTACCTCTGGCTGCGGGAGGTCCATGGATGTCAGCTGATGCTGCATGTGGGCAAGCACGGCAGCGCGGAATGGCTGCCTGGGAAATCAGTGGGCCTGAGTGATTGCTGCGCCCCCGGGCTGGCACTGGGTGCCATTCCCCACCTCTATCCCTTCATCGTCAATGATCCAGGCGAGGGGTCGCAGGCCAAACGGCGTGGCCATGCGGTGATCCTGGATCACCTCACCCCTCCCCTCGGTCGGGCAGGTCTTCACGGAGAGATGCTGTCCCTGGAGTCACTGCTTGACGAATACATCGAAGCCAGGCAACTCGGAGCATCCCGATGTGATCAGATCGAACGCCAGTTGCTCCAGCTGCTGAACGATCTGAACTGGCCATTGCTCGCCAAGCTGACAGAACAACAGAGCTCATCGGAGACGATCGGCGCGTTGCTTGAGCAGGTTGAGACTTACCTCTGTGAGCTCAAGGAAGCCCAGATCCGCACCGGTCTGCACCGACTGGGTGATCAGCCCAAACCAAGCCAGCTGGCAGAGCTGTTGTTGGCGATTGCTCGCTCCCCTGGAGCCGATCGCCCTGGGCTGACCCAGTGGATAGGTCAGAGCCTTGGCCTGGAGTGCGATCCCTGGAAAGACGAGGACGGAAAGCTGTTGGCTGATCAGGATCGAATCATTCTCGAACGGCTGGGTTGCCATCAGCCAAGGCGACTGAGTGATGCCGTCGAATGGATCGAGGGTCAGGCCGCACAACTGCTGCAACACCTGATCAGCGATGACAGCTCAGATCGCCATCACGATCTGGGACCGCTGGAACCCTGTTTTCAGAAGCTGTTGACGTCAGACCCACTGCCTGGCCCCCTGCAGTTCATCAAGGCCGACCTCTGGCCTCGCTTGCGGGACTGTGCCAACCGTGAACATCACGCCGTGCTTGCTGCGGCTGCCGGCAGGCGGATCGCCAGCGGTCCTTCCGGAGCGCCAACCCGTGGACGTGACGATGTGCTCCCGACGGGGCGTAATTTCTATTCCGTGGATCTGCGCGGTTTGCCGACGGAAGCGGCCTGGGATCTGGGGCGTCGCAGTGCGGAACAGCTCCTGGAGCTCTATGAACTCGAGGAAGGAGAACCGCTTCGTCACCTCGCCTTGTCCGTCTGGGGAACCGCCACGATGCGCAACGGCGGTGAAGACATCGCTCAGATGTTGGCCTTGCTCGGTGTCAGACCCGTCTGGGATGGGCCGACGCGGCGCATGGTGGATCTCGAGCTGATTCCCCTGTCGCTGCTGGAGCGACCTCGTGTGGATGTCACCCTGCGCATGTCGGGGTTGTTTCGGGATGCCTTTCCGCAGCTGCTGGCCTGGGTTGATCGGGCCCTGGCGATGGTGGCCGGGCTTGAAGAGTCGGATGACGACAACCCCCTGGCGGCTCTGACTCGCAGCCAGGGGCCGCAGGCGCGTCTGTTCGGATCCGCACCAGGCTCCTACGGTGCAGGCCTTCAGGCCCTGATGGACTCGGGCCAGTGGGATGAGCGTGCTGATCTTGGAGAGGCTTACCTGGCCTGGAGTTCATGGCGCTATGACGCCGAAGCGACGGGCCACAGCGACCGCGGTGGTCTCACACAGGCCCTCCGGAACGTTCAGGTTGTTCTGCACAACCAGGACAACAGGGAACATGACCTGCTTGATTCCGACGATTACTACCAGTTCCAGGGGGGCCTGGCCTCGGCGGTGAAGAGCGTCAGGGGCAGTGACCCGAAACTGTTCTTCGCCGATCACTCACGACGCGAGCGCTTGCGGATTCACCGGCTGGACCGGGAGATCGACAAGGTGGTTCGCAGCCGACTGCTCAATCCCAGGTGGATCGAGGGAATGAAAGAGCACGGATACAAAGGCGCCTTCGAAATGGGCGCGAGCCTCGATTACCTGTTCGCTTATGACGCCTGCACCGGTGCAGTGCCCGACTGGTGTTACAGCCGTATCGCGCAGAGCTGGCTGCTGACTGACGACGTCAGATCGTTCCTGCTCCAGCGCAATCCCTGGGTGATGCGTGACATGGCGGAGCGCTGTCTGGAGGCAGCAACCCGCGGTCTTTGGGAGGGAGCCGATCCCACGCTTCTCGACGAAATCCGAAGCGTGTTGCTCGAGTCGGAACGTGCCGTTGAAGGTGGCTGTTTCAACGGTTAACGCGACAACTCACTTGTTGAGATCCCGAACCATGGACAGGAAGGGATCGATGGAGCCGGGCTTGCTGCTCTTCGGAGCACCAGCAGTTGAGGGCTTCTCTTCTGCTTTGGGCTTGAGCTCCTGCTTGCGGGCCAGGGGAGCTGCATCAGGGGCGGCGACGGCATTGACGCCGGCCTGCTTGAGAGCATTTCCTTTCAGCTTCTGATCCAGCTCCGTCTGCGTCATGGTCTCGGCAAAGGTCTTCTTCACCGGCTTGGGAATGCCGTCCTGGATGACCCTGGTCACCTCTTCCTGCACCTTTGTGCCGCCAAGACCTTCGGTGCGCTTGTCGACCTTGAGGTCCATCGCATCGACCTCGGTGACCAGTTCCTTGCCACCGGGACTGTCGAGTGTGCCTGGGAACGTGCGGCGAATGGTTTTGGACTCGCGCATGTAATCGCGATCGCCCAGCGATGAGGAGTTATCGCTGTCCAGGAAAAATGCTTCCGGCTTGGCTTTCTCTGCCTTGGGCCCCTTTTGGGGCTCGTTTTGATCCGAGCTGGAATTGAGCAGACGATCGAAAAGGCCCATACCCGAGGACAGGGAAGTGCGTCGAACTTAGCGACCTTCTAGGTCCAACCCATGACTGTCTGTTCCACACGTACGCAAAAGGCCAAGGTTCTTCAAGCGACGATCGATGGCTTCACAGACCACGGGAGACCAGCTCCACCGGGGTTGCATGTCGTAGTCGTACCAGGCCTCACCTCCATCAAAACCCAGTTCTGCAGAGGCATCAATCAGATCAGCGAACCCGACTCTGTAACGGCCTGGATGGGCGAGAATCGCCAGTCCACCGGCCTCGTGAATCGCCGCACAGACGCTTTCAGCTCTGAGAGCTTCACCCACTGCTGCATCGCCGTGGTTGTACACAGCAAGTGATCGGTGCCCGGGTTGGAACCCCAGGGCAAGCACATGCACAAGGCAACCGCGCAGGATGGCACTGATTTCCATGCCGCTCCAGAGTGTCGGCACGGTCTCGCCCAGATCACGCTGGGCATTCAGCCACTCCTGCATCGGTTGGAACGACGCACTGGAATGGTGATCCGTGACAGCCAGATGACGGAGTCCCTTCTCGGAGGCCTGACGAATCAGAGCCAGAGGCTCAAGACTCCCGTCACTGCAGAGGGTATGGCAGTGAAAATTAAACCGACCTGGGCAGCTGTCGGGTCCAACCGTCTCCAGGATGGGTCTCAGCGGATGTTGATCAGCCGGCATGGGTCGCCTTGGTGGAGGCGGCCTCGTGACCAGCGCTTTCGAGCGCTGCTACTTCGGCTGCAACAGCCTCGGCACGCAGCCGGCGCCAACGGGCGTAGAACTGAATGGAGCCCGCCATGAACACCACCAGACCGACGATGAACCAGGTGGCTGCACTGGTGGGGAACTGGGTCTTGAACACGACCAGCATCACCACGATCACCAGCAACAACGTCGGCAGCTCGTTCAGAGCTCTCAGTTGTTTGCCGTTCCAGCTGAAGGTCCCGGCCTGCAGCTGGCCCATGACTCTGTAACAGAAGGCGTGATAAGCCAGCAGCGCAGCCACGAACGCGAGTTTGGCGTGCATCCAGCCCTGCTGAAGCCATGCGGGCTGTGCAATCAGCAGGCACACCGCCATCGAGACAGCGACCACCATTCCTGGTGTCGTGATGATGTTGGCGAGGCGCTTCTCCATCAGGCTGTATTGCTCCTGGAAGGGCACGCGCAGCTCCGGTTCCAGCTCTTCAGCTTCCACGTGATAGATGAACAACCTCACGAGATAGAAGAGACCCGCAAACCAAACCACCACACCAACGATGTGCAGTGTCTTGAACCAGAGATAGGCCTCAGGGGGAAGCGACATCACAAGGAAGGGTATGAAAAGACCATAAGCAGGGTTCAGGACATCGCGTCAAGGAATCCGTGAGCCCGTTGCTGATGAGCAACCAACACTTCCGGAGCCATGCGATCCAGGTTGCGGGCCATCATCGCCAGCCGGTATTGACCGCGGAAGAAGTCCTCGTGTCTCTTGATGAAACTCCAGAAAAGTCCGTCCCAGATCTCACACCATTCAGCTTTGCGGTAATCCGACATCTTGCGGACGTAATTCGAACCGGAGAGATAGGGCTTGGTGGTGAACAACCCTCCATCTGCGAACTGACTCATGCCGTACACGTTGGGGACCATGACCCAGTCGTAGGCATCGACAAACAGCTCCATGAACCAGAGATAAACACGGTTGGGGTGAAAGCCACAGAGCAGCATCACGTTGCCCAGCAACATCAATCGCTCGATGTGATGGCAGTAGCCGGTGTCCAGTGCATGGTGAATGGCGTCATCGATCGGAGGCAGACCGGTTGTGCCCCGATAAAAGGCCTCGGGGATGGGCCTGTCATCGAAATCCCAGAAGTTGCCGTTGCGCATCTCCACCCCATGGCGCTTGTACATCGCTGCCATGAACTCCCGCCAACCGATGATCTGGCGGATGAAGCCCTCAAGGGAATTGAGCGGGACATCTCCCTCGGCAGCTCTGTTCAGCGTTTGCTCAAGAACCTGCTGGGGCGTGAGCAGGCCGATGTTGAGCATTGGGGTCAGCACGCTGTGCCACATCACCCGATGCTGGGTGCTGATGGCATCCTCATACGCCCCGAAATCCTTGAATCGAAGGTTGAGGAAGTCCTGCAGCCAGGCATTGGCCGAAGCGTGGTCGAGTGGATAGGTGAAGAGGTCCCATTGGCCGATCAGCGGCAGATTTTCCTGTTCCAGCTCCCGACGCGCCAGGCTCACCACAGCGGAACTGCTGGTTGAAGTTGGTTCCTGCGGAACAACGATTCCCTTCGGCAGCTTCTTGCGGTTGTCGGCATCGAAGCTCCAACGTCCGCCCAGCGGCGCGCCATCCTCTTCGAGCAGAACGTTCAGACGTTTGCGCTGCATCTCGTAGAACTTCGCCATCAAGGGCCTGCGACCTGACGCGAAGTGCTCGTCGATCACCGAGTCCGGCGTTAACAGCATTGGCGTTGCTGTGATGTTGAGATGACAGCCGTTGCATTCCGCGAACCGGTGCAGACGCTTGGTCAACAGATCGTCAACGGGGTCCGCCAGGTGAAAGTGCCTGTAGCCCATCGCAAACAGGGCATCAAGATGGCCATGGGTGTCCGACGCCTGGTGATGGCGCCGCTCCAGAACGGTGAAGCCCCGTCCACGCAGGCTGTCTGCGAAGACTGTCATGGAACATCGATGCAGCAGCAGGCGTTGGCGGTGCACCTGCATCGGCCATTGCGGATCCGTGCCGAAATAGAGCGGGTCCTCAATCAGAGCGACGGGTCGTCCTTCGCTCAGAGAGGGGTGATCTGCAAACAGCTGGTGGGGATAAACAAGCGTGAGATCCACCCTCAGGCCTCCCCGGCCAGACGACAGGCACGACGACCGATGGAGGTGGCGTAGGCCCTGTCCACTGGGCCAGACATGGGGCTGAGCTGCCCTGCTCGGCAGTTCATCACAACCTTTTCCCTGTGGCCCAGCTGATCATTGAGTTTCAGCACGAGTTGCCAGTGATTCTTGGCGCTGCGTGTGATGTCATCCGCGCAGACCGGACCGGTGCAGAGACCGGGTGAGGCCTGGACCGCCCCAGGCACGATCAGGCGGGTGATCAGCCCAAACGCCAGCGCGGCCAGTGAGAGTGCTCGGATCATGGCGTTATCGAGCCCGGGTCATGCGTTGGCCCATCCTGCTCTGCGTCCGGATCAGGGTGGAAAAAGCGATGGATGTCCTTCGCCAGCGCCAGACCGACACCGGGGGCCTGAGCGAGGGTCTCCACCGTTGCCAGCTGAATGGCGTCAATGGAGTGGAAATGGGCCAGCAGATCCTTCACCCGCTTTGGACCGACGCCTGGAATATCGGAGAGACGGGACCGTTTCATCCGCTCACCACGCTGCTGTCGATGGAAACTCACCGCAAAGCGATGGGCCTCATCGCGTAAGCGACGCAGCAACGCCACACCAAGCTGATCGGGTTCACTGTCCAACGGCAGACTTTCGCCCGGGAGAAAGATCTCCTCGCGTTGTTTGGCCAGGGAGCAGACATTGAGGTCTTCCTGGAGGTCAAGTTCTCTGAGGGCTTCCATCACCGCCGAGAGCTGTCCCTTGCCACCGTCGATCATGACCACATCGGGCCAGTCGTTGAGACCATCGGTCTGAAGAGCACTCCCCCCTCTGTGACGCAGTGCTCCGACATCAACACCCTCGGCTTTGGCACGCGCCCAGCGACGGAAGCGACGACGCATGATCTCAGCCATGGCCATGAAGTCATCGCTGTGCCCGGCTCTGATGCTGCTGCTGCGGATCTTGTACCTGCGGTAGTGCTGCTTGGCGGGGAGTCCATCGATGAACACCACCTGGGAAGCCACCGCATCACTGCCCTGTATGTGGCTGATGTCATAGCCCTCGATCCGCCTCGGCGGCGTGGGAAGTTCGAGAAGCTGAGCGAGGTCCTCGGTGGCCAGAGCCTGTTGTTCCTGGCCCTGCTTGGCACGTTGGAGCTCGTAATCGGCATTGCGTTGAACCAGCTCGATCAGATCCGCTTTCTGTCGCTGCTTCGGGCAGTGAATCTGAACCTTGCGCTCGCGCTGTTCCGTTAGCCATTCCTCGAGCAGACTCTGTTGAAGGAGTGGATGCTGAACCAGCAGTTCAGGTGGGATCTCAACGGCATCCACCTGGCTGTAATGCTCTTCGATCACGCGCTGAAGAATCTGTCCGGGGGCCTGATCACAGGCATCGGCCATGTATCCGAGTCGACCGACGAGCTTGCCGGCGCGCATCTGAAACAGCTGCACAGCAGCCAGCCGTTCATCGGCAGCCATCGCAATCACATCCCGGCTCACGGATGAATCGGGGAGGCTCATCTTCTGATCTGCGGTGAGCTGATCGAGGCCTTTGAGCTGATCGCGAACCTTGGCAGCCGATTCGAAATCAAGACGTTCCGCATAGCGATCCATCTGCTGATGAAGGAGTCTTTGCAGCTCATCGCTTCGACCCTGAAACACCATCGCCACCTTGCGCAGTGTGCGGTGGTAATCCTCTGAGCTGATCTGTTCCTGACAGACGCCCGGACAACGGCCGATGCTGAAGTTGAGACAGGTGCGATCGGGGTGCAGTGGCCTCGGGCGTTGCCTGAGGGGAAACACCCGCTTCACCAGAAAGAGTGTCCTTCTCAGCAGGCCCACATCGACATAGGGCCCGTAGAAGCGATCCAGTGGACTGCGGAACCGTCGGCGCCGGGTGATGAAAATCCTCGGATAGGCCTCACTCCAGGTGATGCAGAGATAGGGGTATTTCTTGTCATCCTTCAACAGCACGTTGAAATGCGGCTGCTGGTTCTTGATCAGATTCGACTCGAGAGCGAGTGCCTCTGCCTCGCTGTCGGTGACGATGAACTCGATCTCACAGATCTGACGCACCATCAGGCGGATGCGCGGGCTCAGATCATGACGACTGCGGAAATAACTGCGCACCCTGCTTCGCAGACTCTTGGACTTGCCGACGTACAGAAGTCGATCTTCAGCGTCACGCATCAGATAGCAACCGGGTTCCGTCGGGATTTCCTTCAGCCGACGTTCCAGGCGATCCGGTTGCTCGAGCAAGGTGGGCATGCCGAGAATCTAGTGATGCCGGCGTGCATAGGATCCGGCCAGCAACCCCGAGGGTGTCGCGATGAAAGCGCTCTATCCAGGCAGCTTCGATCCTCTGACACTCGGACATCTTGACCTGATCGAGCGTGGCTCATCTCTGGTGGAGGAGCTCGTTGTGGCAGTCCTTCAGAACCCAGGGAAGTCGCCTGCCTTCTCCCTGGATCAACGGCTTCATCAGATCCGTCTCTCGACAGCCCATCTCAGCAATGTGACCGTCATCAGTTTTGACGGACTCACCGTGGAGTGCGCCAGGTCGCATGGAACGCGTCTGATCCTGCGCGGTCTGCGTGCGATGAGCGATTTTGAATACGAACTTCAGATCGCCCACACCAACCGCTCACTGGATCCGGATTTCGAAACGGTCTTTCTCAGCACCTCCGCTCACTACAGCTTTCTCAGCAGTTCCGTGGTGAAGGAGGTGGCCCGGTTCGGAGGATCCGTTGACCATATGGTCCCGCCGGTGGTGGCGGAGGACCTCATGA
>CEUK01185227.1_pt1 | contig 14483 bp, 16 predicted proteins | sample 356451 | NCBI WGS metagenome assembly CEUK01 (sample SAMEA2622843, study PRJEB7988) | marine metagenome | isolation source: saline water (ENVO:00002010), including
AGTAGTTGTGCAAATATCTGAAATTTAAGTTAATTTATGACTAAATTAAAAAAAAATACAGCTTTTTATTTTTTAAAATTACTATATATTCTAAACACTTTTCCCATCTATCTTTTATTAATTATTTTTGCAAATGAAATTGAGATAAATTCATGCTATGAAGTCTAGTCTAGTTATTATTCCAACTTATAATGAGATCTTAAACATTTCTCTTATGTTAAAAGAGGTTTTTTTAATTTCAAAGGATCTTCATGTATTAGTTGTTGATGATTCATCTCCAGATGGAACATCCGAAGAAGTAGCAAGACTACAAAACCGATATGCAGGCAGGTTATTTTTATTAAAAAGAAATGGCAAAAAAGGGTTGGGTAAAGCTTATATTTCTGGATTTAAATGGGGGCTAAAAAAAAACTATAATTATTTTTTCCAAATTGATTGTGATTTTTCACATGATCCAAAAGATTTATTGAGATTGCATAATACTTTATGTGCAAACAGTGTAGACTTATGCATTGGATCTAGATATATATCTGGCATTAATGTAGTCAATTGGCCAATTAGTAGAATTTTATTGTCATATTTTGCTTCCTATTATGTTAGGATAATAACATGCATGACGATTAAGGACCCCACTGCAGGTTTTAATGGATACACAAGAAAAGTGATAGAAAGTATCTCCTTAGATGACATTGAATTTGTTGGCTATGCTTTTCAAATTGAAATGAAATTTCGTACATGGAAAAAGGGGTTTAATATTTTTGAATTACCAATTGTGTTTAAAGATAGGGAAAGGGGAGTATCCAAGTTAAATAAAAGTATAATTAAAGAGGCTATTTTAGGAGTTTTAAAGATGAAGTTGAAGAGTCTTTTTACAAACGCGTATAAATAAAATTATGGGTATAGTTATTAAAAATGCATTAAAGGTAAATGAAGGTACAATTGAAGAAGTTGATGTTTTAGTTGAAAATCATCACATTACCGTGATTGAAAAATGTATTTCAGTTAATAATCATCAAGTGATAGATATAGATGGAGCCTATTTAATTCCTGGTGTTATTGATGATCAGGTTCACTTCAGAGAACCAGGACTAACTCACAAGGGCAATATTTATTCAGAATCACGTGCTGCTGTTGCGGGAGGTATTACATCATTTATGGAAATGCCTAATACAATTCCCCATGCTTTAACTCAATCTCTTTTAAAAGACAAGTTTAATATCGCCCAAAACACCTCCCTTGCTAATTTTTCTTTTTTCATGGGTGTATCAAATGATAATATCCATGAAGTTTTAAAAACAGATTTCACTAGGGTTCCTGGGTTAAAGATATTTATGGGCTCTTCCACTGGGGATATGTTAGTGGATGATTTTCAAACATTAAATAATATTTTTTCAAATACTGAGGGCTTGATTGCTGTACATTGTGAAGATGAGGAAACAATTAAAAAAAATAGTTTTTTAGCAAAGCAAAAATATGGAGACAATGTACCTATTTTCGAACATCCTAATATTAGATCTCATAATGCATGTTATAAGTCTAGTTCTTTAGCTGTAAATCTTGCCAAGAAGTATTCAAGTAGATTACATGTGCTACATATTTCTACTGCAAAAGAATTAGAATTGTTTTCTAATAAGATTTCTTTGGAAAATAAAAAAATAACTTCAGAAGTTTGCATTCATCACCTCTCATTTACAGATTCGGATTATTATGAAAAAGGGGCTTTAATAAAATGGAATCCTGCTGTCAAAACTAGTGATGATCAACAAGCCTTGTGGGACGGACTTTTAAATGACAAATTAGATATTATTGCTACAGATCATGCTCCTCATACAATTAGTGAGAAAAATAATTTGTATTTTCAGTGTCCTTCAGGAGCTCCAATGGTTCAACATGCCTTACCTTTGATGTTGCAACATTCATTAAGTGACAAAATTACAATTGAAAAAGTTGTTGAAAAAATGTGTCATGCTCCTGCAAATTGTTTTAAAATTAAAAAACGAGGTTTTATTAGAGAAGGATATTATGCAGATTTAGTAGTAGTTAGAAAAACAAAGCCATGGACAGTCTCTAAGGATAATATTTTATATGGATGTAAATGGTCTCCTTTAGAGGGAAAATCTTTTGACTTTAGAGTCTCTCACACATTTGTCAATGGTAACTTAGTATACAAAAACGGAAATTTAATTGAAATAGAAAATGGACAAGCATTGACTTTTGATAATTAGTTTTTTGTTCAACTTTTTAGATCAAGAAAAGTATCAAGTATTTATTATTTAAAAAATATTGAAAAAATTAAATGGTATTTAAAATATTATTGTTCATCAAGATATAAACTTACAGACTGATCTAATGATTTTCTTGTGTCACTATATTTAAATTTGATTAATTTGTTGATTTTTGAAGAATTTAAAGTTGTTTTCTGAGCTGTATATTTTATCGCATCACTACTTAAATTAATCTTTTTTCCAGTCAATTTGCAATATATTATATCTAAGTATATAAAAATTAGCATTAAATATTTTGGTAGTTTTATTGATGGTAGAGTTCGGTTTAGCTTTTTATTAATTATAGCTAACATGTCTCTATAGCTAATGTGTTCTGCATTAATAATAAATCGATTGTTTGAGACATTACTATTCATTAATTTAATCATTATTTCTACCAGATCTATGACACTAATTACTCCGCAATTACCTTGAGGATAGAATGGCCCCATTTTTTTCGAACTATTAATTATAGTACCAATTCCTGATTCCCAAAATCCGGGCCCTATAATGAGAGAAGGATTTACAATAACCCCCTCTAATCCTTCTCCAAATGCTCGCCAAACTTCCATTTCAGCTAAATACTTAGAGATGGCATAAGCTGATTTATTAGTCCAATCCCAAAAACAATTTTCATCAACAATATTTTTTTCACTTGAACCCAATGTGGCAATAGAGCTAACGTAACATATTTTTTTAATATTATTTTTTAAAGCACAATCAACAACATTCGATGTTCCAGTAGCATTATTTTCAATCATTTCTTGTTTTAAAGAATTATTAAACGACACTAATGCAGCTGTATGATAAATATGGGTTGCTAATTGAATTACTTTATCTAGTTCCAATATGTCTAGAATATCACATTCTATCCATTTGATTTGACTAAATAGTTTTTCAAATTTTGGGGAGTAGTAGCTAAAAATATTTTTAACATTTTTAGTGTCACTATTTTTTCTTTTTATGGCAATTGGTTTTTCACCCTTACTAGTTAATTGAAATAAAAGGTGTGAACCGACTAACCCTGTTCCGCCTGTAACAAGTATTTGTTTCATAATATTCTAAATATATATCTTTCCATTATTTATTAGTACATTTAGAGTACATAAATTAGTTGTATATGGATTTTATCAATGAAATGAAGTGGCGTGATATGATTCACGATTCAACTCCTGGCTTACAAGAAGTTTTAGATTCTGGTATTACACCTGCTTACGTTGGATTTGATCCAACTGCCGATTCACTACATATTGGAAATTTAGTTCCAATTATGTTATTGGTACATTATCAAAATTGTGGCCATCAACCAATTGCATTAATTGGAGGAGCTACAGGATTAATTGGAGATCCGTCTGGAAAAAATACAGAACGCAAGTTATTAACTTTAGATAAAGTTGAGTATAATATATCAAGAATTAAACCCCAATTAGAACTTTTTTTAGATTTTGATTCAGGTAAAAAATCTGCGAAAATTGTTAATAATATAGATTGGTTTAAGAATATTAATACAATCTCTTTTTTTAGAGATTATGGTAAACACCTTACATTAAATTATATGCTTGCAAAGGATTCTGTTCAAAATCGTATGCAATCTGGTATTTCATTCACAGAATTCTCCTATCAATTAATACAAGCGTATGACTTTCATCATTTAAACAAGACAATGGGTTGTAAATTGCAAATTGGTGGTTCAGATCAATGGGGTAACATTACTGCAGGCATAGAGTTGATAAAAAAAACCACTAACAATAAAGTTCATGCCTTTACCACAAGCTTGCTTACGAAATCTGATGGTTCTAAATTTGGCAAAACAGAGTCAGGGAATATATGGTTAGATCCTAAAAAATCATCACCTTACAAATTTTACCAATATTGGATGAATGTAAGTGATGATGATGCAAAAAAAATGATTAAAATTTTCACTGTATTAAATGAAGCTGAAATTAACAATTTATTTAAATTACATGAAAAGGAGCCCCATTTGAGAATTCTTCAAAATGAACTATCTAAGAGAATTACTTCTAGGGTTCACGGTGGAGATGCATATGCACAATCTTTAAAGGTATCAAATATACTATTTGGTAAAAACACATCTCATTTATTACAGGAAATATCAGAAGAAGATTTTTTAATGGTTTTTGAAGGGGTTGATCAATATGATATAGACAAGTCAATTCTTCAATCAGGTTTAAATGTAGTCGAACTCCTAACTACTCATACAGGTATTTTTAAATCTAAGGGGGAAACACGCAGACTGTTGGACTCTAATGCAATAAGTATTAATAAGATAAAATGTAAATCTGATTGTTTAATATTGAAAGCTAATCTTTTAAACGGCAAATATTTATTATTCCAAAAAGGAAAAAAGCATTATAGTATTATCTGTGCACAGTAGGCTAAATAAATTAATATCATGCAAAAGCAAAAATTAATTAAAGTGGGCCCAGCAGGGCTTGAACCTGCGACCCCTTGATTATGAGTCAAGTGCTCTAACCAGCTGAGCTATGGGCCCTAAATTAAGATGCAATATTAATGAAAGATTCAATATGTCACAAGTAATCAACCTTTATTGTGTGGTGTTGGCCTTAAGTTTGCATTTAAATTAACAAATACAATCTTTTCAATTTTTATGATTGTTTTTTCAGTTTTTTTAACTCTCGCTTCACATCTAAAAGTGATTGAAGTAGTTCCTATTTTCACCATTTCTAATCCGATTTCAACAACATCCCCAACTTTGGCTGGAGAAATAAAATCAATTTCAGACATATATTTAGTTGTTACTTTTTGATTATCTAACTGGCACATTGCATAAATAGCTGCTTCTTCGTCTATCCACCTCAAAAGTTGACCTCCAAAAAGACTACCACCCGCATTTAAATCTTCGGGTTTTATCAGTTTTCTAGTTCTAAATTGCATAATTATTTGTATTAAATTTTTTGACAAAGTTCAATTAGCACTTGGTTTGTTTCTTTTGGGTGAATAAACGCAATTAAATTATTATCTGCACCTTTTTTAGGTTGTTCATTAATAATTTTAAATCCAAGTTTTTTTAATCTTTTTATCTCAATTAAAATATCTTCTACTTCAAATGCTATATGATGAATTCCTTCACCCCGTTTTTCAATGAATTTATCAATTGAATTATCTTTTTTTACACCTTGAAGCAGTTCAATTTTAGTGCCATTTCTATTAAAAAAAGAAGTAATCACTCCTTCTGAATCTACCTTTTCCTCTTTGTAAGGCTCTATGCCAAGTATTTTTGAATATAATTTATTTGCAGTATCTAGGTTCTTAACTGCAATACCTATGTGTTCAATTTTTTTCATTTTTTATATTTTTTTCATTATCGTAAAGCTGTTTGTAGATCCCATTTTTATTTATTAATAAATTATGTGATCCTTCCTCAATTATTTTCCCATTTTGCATAACAATAATTTTATTATATTCTTGAAGAAAACTTAATTTGTGAGATATAATGATAATTGTTTTTTCATCACTTAAATTATTCAGTGCTTGATTTATATAATTATTAGCTTCAGAGTCTAAGGATGATGTTGGTTCATCAAGAATTAATATAGGTGATCCACTTAATAGAGCTCTTGCAATTCCAATTCGTTGCCTTTCACCTCCTGAAAGATTATTTCCCTGTGGACCAATAATAGTATTATATCCCTCTTCAAGATTCATTATTACTTTATGTATTAGAGCAGATTTTGTGGCATTTTGGATGTCTTCTTCAGATGCGTCGGAATTACCTATTAAAAGATTATTTAGTACAGTATCATTAAATAGTAAAGTTTCTTGAGATACTAATGCGAATAGTGGGCGGCAATTAGTGTCTGTTATTGAGTGACCGTCAATTTTGATTTCACCTTTTGAAATTTCATGAAAATTTAAAAGCAACTCAATTAATGTTGACTTCCCAGAACCAGATTCGCCCACAATTCCCAACCTATCACCTTTTGTAATTGTTAAATTGACGTCTGATATATTTAAATCATTATTATAACTGAAGCCTACATTTTTGAATTCTATTTTATCATTAAATTGATGTGTGCTTTGTAATTTTTCATTTATTTCATTGGGACTTTCTAAAAGAACAAGTAATCGTTCAACAGCAGCAGACCCCTTTTGAATAGAATAAAATGCACTAGTTAATGACTTCGCAGGTGGTAAAATTTGAGAAAAAATAGCTAAAAAACCTATAAAAGAGTCTGGGTCTAGTTCAGTTTCTAACACAATTTTCCCACCAAACCATATTATTACAACTAAAACTAATGTACTTAACATTTCACTCATTGGTGAGGCTAAATCTTTTCGCCAAAGTACTTTGTTATTTATTTTTTTAAGTTTTTCATTATGCACATTAAAGTTTTTTGAAACAAACAAGTAATTATTAAAAACTTTAATGATTTTAATATTTGTTATAGACTGTTCAATAATTGAAATTAATTCACCTATTTTATTTTGGCTTTCCAAGGAAGATTTTTTTAAGGATTTGCTTATTTGCACGATAATAATCGCTGTGATTGGTAAAAAAATTAAACCAATCAATGTTAATTGAGGGCTGATATACAATAAGCTTATTAAGAAAATTATGATATGAATAGGATCTTTTATAAATAACTCTAACACACTCATAATAGACCATTCTATCTCATGTAAATCATGTGTCATACGTGCTACAATATCCCCTTTTTTAAACTGATTAATAAATTTTAAAGGCAGGTGTAAAATTTTTGTGTAAAGTTTTTTCCTTATATCTCTTATAACATTATTTCTCATAGGAGTTAAAAAATATAAGGCAAGATATCTAAATGTATTTTTTAAAATTGTCCCCACAGCTACAAGTCCACAAATGAATCCTAGAGCAGTGACAACACCATATTGGATTAATATATTGTTAATGATGTGGTAAAGACTTGCTTTAATATTAGATATAGAAATATTTTGACTTTCAATTGTAGATGTTTCAATAGTTCCAAATAATAAACCTAGAATCGGAATAATTAATGAAATAGAAAATAGCGAAAAAATTACGGATAAAAGGTTAAACAAAGAATTTAAAAGTACATTTGACAAATACGGCCTTGCAAATTTCAAAATTTTAAAAACATTATTCATAATTCAAATATAACTACAAGTTATATATAAATCGTATATAATTGTATCTTTGATTAAGTGGAATCAAATAGGCAAAAAAAAGTTGGAAGATTAATACAGAAAGATTTATCTCATATTTTTCTTAAGGATTCTTCGATTCATTATAGTGGTGTCATGGTTTCTGTAACACATGTAATGATTACTAAAGATTTATCCCAAGCTAAAGTATATTTAAGTTTATTTCCAAAAAAAAGTAATGTTTTCGAATTTCTTAAATCAAGAAGTTCACAAATCCGTCACCAACTATCTTCAAAATTAAAAAATCAATTACGTAAAACTCCAGATCTTTTCTTTTATCTTGATAATTCACAAGAGCATTATGATAACATCTCATCTATTTTAAAAGATATTTAAAATTGAATCCTACAGTTAAAATAGCTATTAAGTATTTTTTTTTTCAAAAAAACAGAAATATATCCAATCTAATCACCAGTATTTCTATGGCAGGAGTTTTACTTGGCACAATGGCACTGATTGTTGTATTATCAGTATTTAACGGATTTGATGAAATTATTCAGAAAATTTATAAAGACATTGATGCCGATATTAAAGTAGAGTATAAAGAAGGTGCTTTATTTAGTTTAGAAAAAAATACTATTCAACAAATTAAGGAAATCAAAGAGGTGAATTTTTTTTCAGAAATTTTAGAATATAAAATGTTAGCTCAGTACAAAGACTATCAACACATTATAAATGTAAAAGGAGTTGATCATTCTTTTATAGAATCTACTAATTTTAAAAACCACTTAGTTTTAGGAAATAAAGAATTTTTAGGATCTAACTTTTGTTTGGTAGGAAGAGGTGTTTTTAATCACTTGTCTTTGCAATTATTTGACTTTGAAAACCTATTAAATTTGTCATTCTTTAATCATACTGATCCACAAAAAATATCTAACCTAATTAAATCAAAAGCATTCTATGCTACAGGAGTGTTTGCAACACAAAGTGATTTAGATTATCAAGATATAATTATCGACATCAATAATCTACGTGAATTTCTATCATTAGATAAATTATGTTCATCCTTAAATGTTCATTTAATAGCAAATACAAATATTGATGAAGTGCAAAAAAAAATGTTAAATATTTTAGGACCTGAATATTTAATTAAAAACAGGTTTCAGCAACGTCCATTCGTGAATAAAATGATTCAAACAGAAAAATTAATGGTCTACATCATTTTCACTTTTATTTTACTTATATCTATGCTCAGTTTAATTGCTAGCCTTACTATATTATATATCGAAAAACAAAAAGATATATACACTCTAAAAGTTTTAGGATTTAATAAAGTAGATATTCAAAATATTTTTTTATACGTGGGTATATTAATTACTAGTGTTGGAGTGTTCTTAGGCACTATACTTGGTTTTTTGTTTTGTTTTTTTCAACAAAAATTTGGATTAATAAAGTTGGCTAGTGACTCTGGTTTTTTCACTTCAGCATATCCAATCAAAATAAATTTAATAGATATATTCTTTATTCAATTGATTGTTTTAACTATTGGAGCTATTGTATCTTTTTTAGTATCAAGAAATAATTTATTTAATTAATACACTTTATACTCTACTTTAATTTCTTTAATTTTCTTCATTACATTTTTATAATCATCTATTTCAACTAATTCAGATCTGTGTTTTTTTATATTTGGAAGGCCTCTAAAATAGTTGTTATAATGCCTTCTCATTTCTAAGACACCAAGTTTTTCACCTTTCCATTGTACTGACAAATCTATGTGTCTTTCTACCATTTTAAGTTTATCAATTAGATTGATTCCACTTTCTACTTTACCCGTATTTAGATAAGTTTTTATTTGATTAAAAATCCATGGATTGCCAATTGCAGCTCTTCCAATCATAATACCATCTACATTATATTTTCTTTTTTTTTCTTTAGCACTATGTTCACAAGTTACATCTCCATTTCCAAAAATAGGAATTTTCATTCTCGGATTATCTTTAATTTTTCTAATTAATGTCCAATCTGCCTCACCTTTATACATTTGTTTCCTAGTTCTACCATGAATAGATATTGCTTTGATACCAACATCTTGAAGTCTCTCTGCAACTTCTACAATAAATTTGCTATTATCATCCCATCCCAATCTTGTTTTTACAGTTACTGGGAGGTTTGTTGATTTTACTATTTCTGCAGTCATTTTAACCATTTTAGGAATATCTTGCAAAATTCCAGCCCCAGCTCCTTTACATGCCACTTTTTTAACAGGACAACCGTAATTAATATCAATAATATCAGGTTTGACACTGCTAGCAATTTCTGTAGCTTGCTTCATTGATCTAATGTCATTTCCAAAAATTTGTATACCAATTGGTCTTTCATATTCAAAAATATCTAATTTTTGAACACTCTTATACGCATTTCTTATAAGACCTTCAGATGATATAAATTCTGTAAACATTAAATCAGCTCCACCTTCTTTACATAATTTTCTAAATGGAGGATCGCTCACATCTTCCATTGGTGCCAATAATAGTGGGAATTCTCCAAGTTCAACATTTCCTATTTTAATCATCTTACAAACTAAGGAAATTGTTAGTCTTGTTCTTTTCTGGTAGAGTAATTTATTTTATAGGCTTGTGCTTTTCGCAGCTCTTGTTTTATGTCAGAAACAATTCCCATTTTCACATCAATATCAGCTTTAATGGACGTGGTTAATAGTGGAATCTCTTCTTCTGCTCTACTTTCTCTCTCCGCAATAATAAAGGATTGTATATCAGCTACTTTTGCATAAGCATCATTAAGTTGAATTTTAGATTTTGTGCCATATTTTGTTTTGCGATTATTACCGCGGGGAGCTCCAACATAAATGTATGAAACAAGGGATTTTCGTTCAAGTTTTTTAACTTCTGTTGCTTGCGGCAACTGATTTTCTACCAACATTTCTGTTTCACGCATAACTGTTGTTACCATAAAGAAGAATAATAACATGAAGACAATATCTGGCAGTGATGCTGTTGAAATTGGTGGTGTTCCACCTTTATTATTTTTTTTAAACTTTGACATATTTCTATAATTAGAATTCACCTGGAGGAGCTTCAGATATCTTCATGGGATATATTTTTCTTATTTCTTTTTGTTTAGATTTTGGTAATTCAGAATACTTTACACTATATTTTTTAATTGATTCCTCGTTTCTTAACTCATTGTATGCTGCAGTTAGTTCATTTTGAACTGAAATATACATTTCATAAGATGTACCACGACTATTTATTAAAGAAATAATTGCTTTATCAGGACTATCTGATGACTCTGGGTTAACTCCTCTATTATTAATGAATGATTTGGCCCCTTCTCTTAAATCATCAATTTCAATCTCTAAGTCTTCTACAAGTAATTTATCTCTTTTATTTACATATACTTCATATATATTTCGTGCGTTCCCTTGCATATCTTCAGGCTCTTGTGTATCATCAAGTACAGGTAATTTTCGTGCAATTCCAGTATCAACATCCATTGTAGTAGTTACTAAGAAAAAAATTAATAACAGAAATGCAATATCTGCCATTGATCCAGCATTTATTTCTGGTGTAGATCTTTTACTTCTTGCCATTTTTAAATAATTTCTTTAGAAATTCACTATACATCACGGTTCCAATTGCAATTATAGCTAATAAGTAAAACGTAATTAAACTACCTCCCACTATTTTCGATGTCAATGAGGAAATTAAATTCCCATCTGTACTAGTATAAGAGGGAAGAACTTCATTTGATGATATTACAATAGAAAAAACAAATAGTAAAACTAAAAGAGCAATAGGTAGAATCATCTCTTTCATTTTTCCAGGTTGGTTTTTTATTTGAATAATAGGAGAAGCTATGCAGATTATCACTGCAATGCCAATCATTATATATACTAGAATAAGTCCTAAATCAGTCATGCTATTTCTTTTATTTACTTGATAAAATATCTACTAATGCGATAGATGCATCTTCCATTTTGTTTACTATATCGTCTATTTTTGAAACAATATAATTATAAAATACTTGAAGAATGATAGCAACTATTAGACCAAATACTGTTGTAAGAAGTGCTACTTTGATACCACCTGCTACTAGTGAAGGTGAAATATCACCAGCTGCTTCAATTGCATCAAAAGCTCCAATCATACCTATGACCGTACCCATGAAACCAAGCATTGGTGCTAGAGCTATGAATAAGGATATCCAGGTCGTTCCTCTTTCCAATAAGCCCATTTGAACTGATCCATACGCAACAATTGACTTTTCAACTACATCAACTCCTTTATTAGATCTTTCTAAACCTTGATAAAAAATACTAGCAATTGGACCAGGTGTGTTTTTGCAAATTTCTTTTGCTTTATCTATACCTCCATTATTAATTGCATCTTCTATTTCTATCAATAATTTTTCATGGTTAGTTGAGCCAGCTGCGTGTAAATATAAAATTCTTTCTATACATAATGCTAAGCCTAAGATAAGTGTTAATAAAACAATACCCATAAAACCTGCTCCACCTTCAATAAATTTTGTTTTTAGTACTTGGTGGAATGAAGGGTTTTCATTAGAAATAATATCATTTTCTATAATTACATCTTCTTTAGTTTCAGTAGTTTCAACATTAGTTTCTGAATCATATTTGGCAGTGTCTGTTATTTCGGTATTTAAAGAATCCTCAAGTACTTCATCTTGAGCAAATGTTTTATCAATATTTAATAGAAATAATGATATAAAAATTAAGAATCTAGTGGTCATTTTATTTATTTTAAGTTATTGTTCAGTAATACTTGTATTCTGTAAATCGCGGAGAGAAAGGGATTCGAACCCCCGATATGTTTCCATATACACGCTTTCCAAGCGTGCGCCTTAAGCCACTCGGCCACCTCTCCTCTTTTCAACTCTCATACGAATTACGCGAAACGAAATTACAAAAAAAAACAATTTTTTTTGTAACTATAGTTAACAATTTAACAATACATTTATTAATGTTAAATTATATTTTGATTCTTCTTAAAAAATAGATTGTCTATATTTTTAGATGTGATTTCAGCTATTTTATGAATATCGATACTCTTTATTGAGGCTATTTGTTTAGCAATAATTGAGAGGTATTTGGGTTCATTTCTATGACCTCGCATTGGGTGAGGAGCTAAGTATGGAGCATCCGTCTCTAAAACTATTTTTTCAATTGGAATATCTTTGATTATATTGGATAAATTCGAATTTTTAAACGTTATTACACCTCCGATACCTAACAAGAATCCTAAGTCAATAATTTTTTCAGCTTCTTTAATTGTACCAGAAAAACAATGAAATATTCCACCGACATCTTTAACATTTTCTTCCTTTAAAATTGTATATATTTCATTAAAAGCTTTTCTGCAATGAATAACTATAGGTATTTCTAGTTTTTTTGCCCATTGTATTTGCGTACGAAATGCACTTTTTTGCTCCTCTATCAAAGTTTTATCCCAGTGTAAATCAATACCAATTTCACCAATGCCTATAAATTGAGTATTTTTAACTTTTTGGAATAATTTTTCTATCTGTTTTGGGTAGTTTTTATTCACACTACATGGGTGTAGGCCTATTAGTGGATAAGTGATATTTTTATATCTCTTATGTAAATCTATTAACTTATTAATTGTGGTTTCATCAATATTTGGTAAAATAAATCTGTTAATCCCTTCTTTTTTTGCTTCTTGTATTACAATATCTATGTCATTTTCAAAATTTTTAAGATACAGATGTGTATGTGAGTCAGTAAGCATTTCAAATTCAAAATTAAACTTTATTTAAGTCCATAGTATAGTATTTATGTTTTATTTTTAATTAATGCAAAAAATATTGATAATAAGATTAAGTTCAATGGGGGATATTGTTTTAACAAGTCCAATAATTAGGTCTCTCAAACTACAACAACGCGCTGAGATTCATTATTTATTGAGACCTCAATATTCAGATGTTTTAAAAAACAATCCCTATGTAGATAGAATTATTCCATATTCTAGATCTTTTAGTGAAATAGTATTAAAATTAAAATCTGAAGAATATGATTTTATAGTTGATTTACAAGGCAACTTGATTTCAAGTTTACTCAAATATAAATTAAAGAAAAAAGCATTCACTATAAAAAAAGAAACAATAAAAAAGTTATTATTCATATATTTTAATATCAATTTATTAAATAGTCATGTTGTAGATAGATACTTTAAAGTTTTGAGTAGCTTAAAAACAATTAATGATAATAAGGGTCTTGATTTTTTTTTAGAAAAAAAAATAAAATTTGATTTTGACATTCCGCCAAATTATATTGCTTGGAGCATCGGCGGATCCTATGATAACAAACAGTTGTCGGTTGATCAAATATCAAGTGTGTGTGATTCTTTATCAATTCCAATTGTTTTTTTGGGTGGTACAAAAGAAGAGATTAAAGTTGAAAAAATTAGAAATAAATCTAAACACAAATCAATTCATAATCTTGCAGGAAAATTATCAATTGATCAATCTGCTTTTTTTATTAAAAATAGTTTGTTGGTTTTGACTAATGATACAGGACTCATGCATATTGCTAGTTCATTTAAAAAAATCATTTTATCTTTTTGGGGTTGTACAAAGCCTAACCAAGGCTTTCGACCGTATATGGCGGATGAAAGTTCCAGAGAAATTGTTTATCAACCAAGTTATGCCCCTTGTTCTAAATATGGTAAGAGATGTAAGTGGTCGAAATCAGGGTGTGTAAAGAATATTAAACCAGAGTTAATTATTAATAATTTAAATGAAATTCTTTTGGAATCAATTTAGTTAGTGTTTAAAACCCATGCACTTGCTATACTATTTTTTGTGTTTTTTAATACTAAATGTGCCTCTTCTTCTGTAAAAAAACTATCTACAGAAACTCTAATTAATCCACTTTCATTTTTACCAATTATTTCGGCATTAGGGAAACCTCTTTTCTTTAATTGTTTAGTTAGTGCTTGTGCATTTTCAATGTTTGAAAAACTTCCCACAATGATGAAAACTTTTTTTACATTTTCGTTGTTGATTGATTCACTATTTAATTTAATATTTTCTTGT
>CEUK01007154.1_pt1 | contig 14429 bp, 12 predicted proteins | sample 356451 | NCBI WGS metagenome assembly CEUK01 (sample SAMEA2622843, study PRJEB7988) | marine metagenome | isolation source: saline water (ENVO:00002010), including
CTTCGTTCAATCAGGATATTGGAGACTGGAACGTAAGTAATGTAACTGATATGGCACATATGTTTGCTGGGGCTTCTTTTTTTAATCAGGATATTGGAGACTGGGATGTTAGTAGTGTAACTCGGATGAGTTATATGTTTTTAAATACTCCCTTTAATCAGGATATTGGAGACTGGGATGCGAGTAATGTAACTAATATGAAGGGGATGTTTCTTGGTGCTGGAGAATTTGACCAGGATATTGGAGACTGGGATGTGAGTAGTACAACTAATATGTTCGAAATGTTTCGTGGTGCAATAGAGTTTAATCAGGATATTGGAGGATGGGATGTGAGTATTGTAACTAGTATGGGTGAGATGTTTTATAATTCTGGATTATCAATAAACAACTATGACGCAATCCTAATAGGATGGTCTGAATTAGAATTAGAAAATAATGTTTTATTTGGTGGATTTTCACAATATTGTAATGGTGCTGATGCAAGACAATATATTATTGATAATTTCAATTGGGTAATAAACGATGGTGGTCTATCTGATGATTGTGACAACACCTACATAAAAGAACAAACTGAATATAAAAATTTAATTACAAAAAAAGATATCCTAGGAAGAGAAACCACTAACAAAGGCTTCCAATTAAATATCTATGATGATGGTTCTATAGAGAAAAAATATCTTGTCGAATAAGAAAATAAGCTTTATTTTTTCAGCAAATCCCCATGAATCGTTTTTGATATATTATTAAAACAATCAGGTTTGTATAATTCGCTCATCACTTGATTGTATTTAGTAATTATATTATTTCTATTATTACTATCTAGAATTTGATTTAATTCTCTTTCAATATTATCCGCATTAAATTCACCTTGAATTAACTCTTTTACAAGCATCTCATTAGCTAGTAAATTGACTAAAGCAATATATTTAACCTTAGCAAAAGCTCGAGCAATAAAATAAGAAATCTGATTCAGCTTGTAGCATACCACTTGCGGAATTTTATAAGCTGCTATTTCTAATGTTACTGTACCAGAAGTAGTAACAGCAGCATGAACAGAGTTTAGAACTTCTTTATTAAAATTTAATTCTACATTATATGAATCGATAAATTTTTCATAAAAAGAACGCTTAATGCTATTTGCGCCTACAACTATAAAGCGATAATTCAAAAACCTGTCCACTATTTGCAACATAATAGGTAACATCGTCTCAATCTCCTGCTTCCTACTACCAGGTAATAATGCAATGACAGGCTTTCCTAATGCTTTTGGTGGTTCTTGATTAATATGATCTTTGATGACATTCATTAAGGGATGTCCATAGTAAAAAGTTTGAATACCCGCATTTTGAAAATAATTTAATTCAAACGGCAATGCAACAAATAATTTGTCAACATACTTTCTAAGTGTATTATTCCTATTATCTTTCCAAGCCCAAGTTTGAGGAGCAATAAACCAATAAACCGGTATATTAAGCTTTTTAGCATATTTAGCGATACGCAAATTAAAGCCCGGATAATCAATTAAAATAATTGCATCTGGCCGCAAATCTTTAATATTTTTTTTAGCAAAAAAATAATTTTTAAAAATTGTTTTAAAGTTTTTCAAAACTTCCAAAAAGCCCATAAATGCAAGAGAATTTAAATCTCTTACTAATTTGGCACCCTTATGTTTCATGTGTTCACCTCCCCAACATGTAAATTCAGCATTTTCATCGTTTTGTTTTATATATTCAATCAAGTGAGATCCATATATATCACCTGACAATTCACCTGAAATAATATAATAATGCATTTTAAAGAATCCCTTGATTTACATATACCCAAATTAAACCATACACAAAAGTGGCAAATAAAATTCCTTTTGCTGTTCTTTCATATTTAAGAGACATTAAATAATATCTAAAAATTGGCAGATTCATAACTAATGCAAATAATTCCATACTGGAAGAACGGAAAGCAACACCAAATATCACAGGAATAATATTCTCCTCCAAAAAATAAAAGCATATAGGAATCATAATCCCTAATGTTAAACCAAAAATTGCCGAATCTTTCTTAAATAACATTTTCTAAATATTTAAATGATTGCAAATGACTAGTATGGTCTGGATATATTGAAACCGGAACAATCGAAATATAATTATTATCTAAAGCCCACGAGTCACTTTCTTTGTCGTGAGTTTGAGAAATAAATTTGCCTGATATTCTATAAGAAGGCATATTATCTTTCTTGTTTGTTGCCACAAACTCTTCATTCCATTGCCCTCTCCCCTGTCTGCAAATTTTCACTCCTTTTATTAAACTAAATGGAACGTCAGGTATATTGATGTTTAATGTAATGTCCTTTAATAATTTGTTGTCAATATTTTCTTTACACATATTTTTTATAAAAGAACTGTATTCATTAAAATTAATTTTAGTCTCGTAGCTTAAGTGAGAAAATGAAATTGCAGATACACCTTTAATTGTAGCTTCCATAGCACCGTGAAGAGTACCTGAGTATAACGAATTAATTGAATGATTAGAACCATGATTGATGCCTGAGACACACAAATCAGGTTTCCTAGGTAATATTTTATTCAATGCCAACTTAACACAATCGACTGGATTGCCTGAGCAGGTAAAAATATTATCTGATGACGAAACTGTATTTACATAAATATCTTCATGTAAAGTCATAGCATGTGATGTTCCAGATCTGTTAGAAGAGGGAGCAACTACAAACACCTCTCCTATTTCACGCATCAAACCTGCTAAAAAATTAATTCCTTGAGCATTAATCCCATCATCATTCACAACTAAAATTAAAGGCTTATTTATCATGATTTATTTTTGTGTTAAAAATATGATCCCAAAAGGTAAATGTGGTTGCATAATTACCATTTAATTTTTCATGATGTAAATCATGATGTTCAGTTTCTCCCCAAAATGGGATATGTTTATTAAGAATCGACTTAAAGCCTGAGTGGACATCTAGTTCGTGTATATTCCTAATAAATTGATATAACCAAAATGCAATCATACTTACTGGGTTAAAAAAACTAATTAAAAAGATTGCAATAAATGGACCTATATATCCCATAAGCCACTCAAAAGGATGCACATAAATATATTCTAAAGCAAACGGAGTCACTGCTTTATGATGGATGCGATGAATTTTATTTAATAAATACTGATTCTTATGCATACAAAAATGGAATACGTAAAAATATAAATCATCAATAACTAAAATAATAAACAATTGCATGATAATAGTAACTAGATGAAATTCTAAATTGGGATTAAATAGTGGGTATAAAAAATATAATCCAAATGCAGAAACTACAATTAATAAGAGTATATTAAATAATATTAGTGGCAATCTACGGTAAAATGTAATTGGTTTAATTAGTCTTTTTTGTATTCTATATTTTTTTAAAAAACTAATATGAATAGTTGCCAGTGACAGACCAAAACCAAAAAGATTACACAAAACTATAATTAATATAGTGTAAAAAATAAATGAGGAAACATCCATATACATTAAAAATATGAAAAAAATCAATTTAAATGATGGGCTGTCAATATACTGTTTAAAAGAAACAGAAGCAATTGTTTTAGATGATCATATTAAAGGATACTTAAAACACGGTATAAAATTGAAAAATAATGACACCGTGATTGATATAGGGGCTAATATTGGTGTTTTGGGATTGCGTTTATCTAAAGAATTTCCCAAAATTAAAATACATGCTTTTGAACCAATACCAGAAATATTCTCAGTGCTTAAAAAAAATACAATTTTAAGCAACAATGACAATTTTTGTTCATACATGAAAGGTATATCAAATAAAAAAGATTATTTAAGTTTCACTTATTACCCAAATAGTCCTGCTCTTTCAACATCAAAACCCGAAATTTGGAATGAAAAAAAAGTAAGTCTTTCGGATGCAGTGAGAGGAAATATTAGTAGTGCGGCTAAAAATTTTTGGTGGGCAAAATATATCCCTAAATGGCTAAGCCCATTAATTGCAAAATACTTAAAGGCTAATAGTAAAATCATTAAAAGCAAAGTCATTTGCCTAAGTGATTTTATAGATGAAAAAAATATTAATCAAATTAATTTATTAAAAATTGATTGCGAAGGTGAAGAATTAAACGTTCTTCAAGGAATTAAAAAGAAACATTGGGACTTAATCAATAATATAGTAATGGAAATTTTTGATGTAGATGACAATTTGTTAAATGCAAAAAATATACTTTCAAAACATGGATTTAAGAAAATTATTCTAGAAAAAGAAAAGGGTTTTGAAAAAACTAAAATGGTAAACATTTTTGCTTTAAAAGAATAACACTTACTCAAATATTTTACCTGGATTTAATATTCGGTTTGGATCAAAAATAGTTTTAATTTCTTTTTGCACTTTTAGGTTGTTTTCACAAAAAGGGATGTCCATATATTTTTTTTGCACAAAACCAATTCCATGTTCTCCAGAAATGGTCCCACCTAAATCAACACATAATTGGAAAATTTCTCTAATAGCTTCATCAAGTATATGATTCCACTTATGATCATCTAAACCTTCTTTTAAAATATTAACATGCAAATTACCATCACCAGCATGACCATAGCATATTGATTTAAAACTATACTTATTTCCAATAGCTTTAACTCCTGACAATAATTTAGAAAGATTAGCTCTTGGCACTACAGTATCTTCTTCTTTATATATTGAATGAGCTTTCACAGCAAGTCCAATTGATCTTCTGACTTTCCAAAGTTTTTCTTGCTCTTCAATAGTGTCAGCAAATAATACTTCTCCACAATCATAGTCTTGTGTTATTTGATTTATTTTGATTGCCTCTTGAAATAATTCATCTTTATTAGCTCCATCAAGTTCTATTAAAAGATATGATTTGTCATCATTGTCTATATTAAAAGGAATATTCGCGTATTCTTTTTCTTTAACAAAAAGAATTGCATCTTTTTCCATAAACTCTATTGAAGATGGAATAATACCATCATGCATAATTTTAGCAACAGCATCACAAGCATGAACGTTATTAAAAAATGGTATCAACATAAGTGTCTTATGCACAGGAATTGGCAATAGTCTTACAACTGCTTGAGTAATAATAGCTAATGTCCCTTCACTACCTATAATTAACTGTGTTAAATTATAACCAGTAGCATTCTTCAAAGTATTAGCACCAGTCCAGAACACATTTCCAGAGGGTAAAACAATTTCTAGGTTAATTACATAATTTGATGTAACACCATATTTTATAGCTTTTGGCCCACCTGCATTTAAAGCAAAATTTCCACCCAATGTACATGAACCTTTACTAGCGGGATCTGGAGGGTAAAATAAATTTAGCTCTTTTAATTTATTTTGAAAATCTTCATTAATTAAACCTGGTTCAATGGTAGCTTGAAAATTTTTATTATCAATAGAAATAATTTTATTCATTTTTTTCATTGACAAACTTATTCCGCCATGAACAGGGATTGCTCCTCCACTTAAACCAGTTAGTGCAGCAGATGGAGTAACAGGAATTAGATTTGCATTACAATAACTAAGAATTTTAGAAACATCATTAGTTGATTGAGGAAACACAACTAATTCAGGGGGGTAATTTAAATTTTCAGTATGATCGCTACCAAAATTTTTGCAATTTAAGCCAGTCAAAAGATTTTCAATGCCTACTAATTCAGTAAAGAAATCTATGTCTCTTTTAGTAATCTGATTATATTTTATTGATTTATCCATTTATTCAAATTTAACTAAATTAGCAAACTTAAATCTATCATGATATGACACGAAATATATTTATTTTATTGCTTTTAACATTATCAATAAATACAATTGCTCAAAAAGAAATTTTAAAAGAAGATATTTTTCTTAACCGCACATTTTCACAGGATTGGGTATATGGATTAAAATCAATGAGTGATGGATTACATTACTCAACGTTGGAAAGAGGCGATACAACTTCAATTGATAAATATGAATATATTACCGGAGAAAAAATTAAATCTATTGTAAAATCAAATGAAATCAATAATTTAAAAATTGATAATTACAAATTTAATCATGATGAAACACTGATATTAATAGGTTCAGAGACTGAATCTATATATAGATACTCAAAAAAAAGTATTTTTTACGTATACAACACTGAAAGTAAACAACTCAATAAAGTCTTTGATAAAAAAATTCAACTAGCACACTTCTCACCCGACTCAAAATATGTTTCTTATGTTTTTCGAAACAATATTTACATTTACGAAATAAATAGTGGTAAGATTCAAAAAATTACTCATAAAGGAGTTCCCAATAAAATAATTTGTGGAGGTACTGATTGGGTATATGAAGAAGAATTTGGTCTGGTTAAAGGTTATGAATGGTCCCATAATAGTCAATATATTGCATATTATACATTCAATGAGTCTAAAGTAAATGAGTTTTCCATGGATATTTTTGAAGGAAATCTCTATCCTCAACAAGAAAAATTCAAATATCCTAAAGCTGGAGAAAGAAATTCAAAAGTTAAGATTAACATCTTTGATCTGAAAAATCTAACTGATGTTGTTGCTAAAGTCAATAAAAAAACAGAATCATATTTACCAAGGATACAGTGGACTAACAAAACAAATAAATTGTTTGTACAAAGACTAAATAGACATCAAAATCACTTGGAAATTCTTAGTATTAATCCTAGTTCAGGTGAAAGCAAACTAATATATGAAGAGAAAGATAAGTATTATATTGATATTCATGATAATTTAACTTTTTATAAAGATGATAGTGGGTTTTTATGGACTAGTGAAAAGGATGGTTATAATCACATTTATCTATTTCAAATAAGCGGGAAAGAAAGACGTCAAATTACTAAAGGAAAATGGGATGTTACAAATTTTTATGGATTTGATGAGGATAATAAAGTTCTTTATTATCAATCTAATGAAGTCTCGCCGCTTGCAAAAGATGTTTACAGAATAAATATTTGGGGAAAGAGTAAAAAAAAGCTATCTGATTTAAAAGGAACTAATAATGCTTCTTTTAGTAAAAATTATTCTTACTTTATCAATACTAATTCAAATGCAAATACTCCCAACACAATCAACTTACACAATGTGCAAGGTCAAAAGATTAGAACAATTAAAAATTCGCAACAGCTTAGGGAAACATTGAAAAATTATGATTTGGGAGAAAAAGAGTTTTTCAATTTTAAAACAGAGCAAGGCACTAAACTTAATGGCTGGATGATGAAACCAGCAAACTTTGATTCAAAAAAGAAATATCCTGTTTTAATGTATGTATATGGTGGACCTGGATCTCAAACTGTTACTGATTCTTGGGGGGGTAACTATATGTGGTGTCAACTACTACTTCAAAAAGGATATATAGTAGTTTCAATAGATAATAGAGGCACTGGTGGTAGAGGAGCAAAATTTAAAAAATGTACATATAAAGAACTAGGTAAACTAGAAACAATTGATCAAATTGAAGGTGCAAAATATCTAGCTAATTTAAAATATATAGATCCAACTAGAATTGGAATATGGGGTTGGAGCTATGGTGGATATATGTCATCTCTTTGCATTTTGAAGGGTTCAACTTTTTTTAAAACTGCTATTGCTGTTGCTCCTGTCACAAATTGGAGATTCTATGATACAATTTACACAGAAAGATATATGCAAACACCCGATGAAAATCCTAATGGGTATGATTTAAATTCACCCATTAATCATGTAGATTCACTATCAGGAAATTATTTTTTGATCCACGGATCAGCAGATGATAATGTGCATGTACAAAACACTTACGAAATGGTTAATGCGTTGGTAAAAGCAAACAAGCAATTTGATTTGTTTATTTACCCTGACAAAAATCACAGCATATATGGTGGGAATACTAGATTACATTTATTCACTCAGATTACTGATTATATTATTAAAAATCTGTAATTTTGGAAATCAAAACATTTAAATACTTTATACAATGGGACAAATAATTGGATATGTTCTTTTTACAGTGATTGCTGTACTTGGAGCAAAATGGTTTATAGAAAAAGATGGTCATCCTAAAGGGCTATTTTATTTATTTTTTGCAGAAATGTGGGAGAGATTTAGTTTTTATGGTATGAGAGCTTTATTAGTTCTATACATTATAAAAGACTACATGTCAAGCTTAGAAAACAATGAAGAAATTGCATATGGTATTTATGCTGCTTACGGAGCTCTTGTATATGCTACCCCTTTACTTGGTGGGTTCATTGCCGATAAGTTTATTGGATATAGAAAAGCTATTATGCTTGGAGGAGTATTAATGGCACTTGGTCATTTCTTTATGGCTTTCCCAACTGATTTATTCTTTTATGGAGCTCTTGGATTACTGATTGCGGGAAATGGATTTTTTAAACCTAATATTTCTTCACTAGTTGGCTCACTGTATAAAGAAGGTGACATAAAAAGAGATTCTGGTTTTACAATATTCTATATGGGTATTAATCTAGGTGCAGCAGTAGCACCATTATTATGTGGATATATTGGTGCCGAATGGGGATGGCACTACGGATTTGGACTTGCTGGCATTGGTATGCTAGCCGGCGTGGTAGTATTTTGGGATGGTATTAGAAAAGGTGTTTTTGGAGATAAAGGTCTGCAACCTGAAGAATATAAAAACAAAACTTACTTTAATTTAAGTGTAGAAAAACTTGTTTGGATACTTGGTTGTCTTATTGTTCCTATTTCAGCTTATTTGATACTCTTAGAAGCAGGGGGAACTAATTTTCTTGGCTCTATAATTAATATTTTACTTTTAATATCAGTGGGTTATGCCGGATTTTTAATGTATGAAAATTATAAAAAAGGCGAGCCTGCAGTTGCCAACAAAATTGGCTCTATCTTAATCTTAGCTGTACTTTGTGCTGTTTTTTGGGCATGCTTTGAACAAGCTGGAAGCTCTATAGTGGTATGGGCTGACAAATGCATGAATCTAGGTTTTATGGTTGATGCATCTCAAACAAATGCAATTAATCCAGCATACATTATATTTTTAGCATTTCCTTTTGCATTATTATGGCAAAAACTTGACCTCTGGAAAAAGAACCCAAATACACCAAAGAAATTTGCTTTAGGTGTTGGTTTTTTAGGTTTAGGTTTCTTAGTGTTTGCATATAGTGTTAATTTTATTAATGAAGCAGGTAAATTACCTTTTTCAACACTTTGGATTGGATGGTTATTAATTACAACAGGTGAATTATGCTTGTCTCCAATTGGACTATCAAAGGTAACACAATTAAGCCCAAAAAAATCTATTGCTTTTTTCATGGGACTATGGTTTTTGTCTTCAACTGTTGCCCACTATATAGCTGGTGCACTAGCAAAACTCACAACAACTGGAGAAAAAACATCATCCTCAGGTATTCTTGGTAAATTAAACAATATGCTTTTCAATGGAGTAGACATGAATGCAAATGGTGTAGCTGAAGCTATGATTTACAATGATTTATTTGGTAAAATTGGATTTATTACAATAGGAATTGCTATTTTGACTCTAATTGTTTCACCAATTATTAAAAAATTAATGGGTGATGTACATTAAAAAAATACTAATTTATTCTTTATTCTCATTTTGCTTTTTCGTTTCTCACGGACAGAATAATAACGATTGGCTTATTCAATATGAAGAAGTATATCAAAAGTCCATTAGTGAGAACAAGCCTATATTAGCAAATTTTACAGGAAGTGATTGGTGTGGTTGGTGCAAAAAATTAAAAAAAGCTGTTTTTGATACAGAAATATTTAAAAAATGGGCAAAAGAAAATGTTATATTGTTCGAGTTAGATTACCCAAGACGTAGTGCTCAAGATCCTGAAATAAAAATACAAAATGAACAATTGCGTCAAACATTTCAACAGTATGTAAGAGGTTATCCAACTGTTCTAATTTTTAAAGTAGAAAGAACTTTTGGGGAAGACGGAAAAAGAGATAAAGATAATATTGAATTGTATGCTGGCAAATTAGGCTATATGCCTACTCCTTCAAGCTTTATTGAAAAAGCAAGTAATATAATTGAAGCTAATAAAAAATAAAGGTTAGGTATTTGGGTGGCTAATGGGACTCGAACCCACGACCCTCGGTACCACAAACCGATGCTCTAACCAACTGAGCTATAGCCACCATAATTATGCTGCAAATATAGATAAAGTGATTAAACTAAAATAAAAAATGTGGCAAATAATTAATTATCTTAAACACACATTGAAACACAAATTGCTTTTTTGGAATACCAAAAATATAAAAGCAAAGCTTGTAGAATATGGACCCACTTTTCTTATAATTCTTATTATTGTAGAATTAATTGAACACTTAGGCTTACCAACCTTATTCTATTATTTAGGCAATAATGTTCATGATTTATTTTACTTACTTATTCCTGCTCCATTATTAATTTGCTTACATTTTCTTACAACTCCAATTATATTCTTTATTTATATATATTTTTCTAAAAGAAAAAAGCCATTTTCCGAATTTTTCAAAAACACATTAAAATTAATCACTAGTATTTCTATTGCTCAATTTATTCCAATATTAATTACTCCATTACTAACTCAATTCTTTACTCCTGAAAATTTTGGTGCTTATGGAGCCTATATCAGTATTTGTACAATATTTGGGATCGTAGCTAGTGGTAAGTTTGATACTGCTATTATGCTGCCAAAACAAAAATTAGATGCTATCAATCTTTTGTTTTTATCTTTATTCATGGCAAGTATTTTCTCTGTAATATTCTTTTCATTACTAAATATTTTTAAGGGTTCAATAATAGAAATTACAAAATCAAAATTTCTTTATCAGCACTATTACATTATTCCAATTAGTATTTTTTTAATTTCAGCCAACATTTCTATTACAACATGGCTTAACAGAGTTAAAAACTATAACACCATTGCACAACAAAATATCTTAAAGTCTTCATCTAATGCCTTTACATCATTATTTCTAGGAGTAAAAAATATTAGTTCAGGACTTATTTTGGGCCACCTGACATCAATCATACTTATAAGTATCTGGAATATTAGTTACTTAATCAAAAAGTTAAATATAGGTGATTTAAACATGATTTTAATTAGGAGAAATTTTAAAAATTATATAGACTTTTTCAAATTTTCTACATTATCAAGTTTGTTTAACTCATTCTCGAACTTAGGAATGACTACATTAATAATTATTTTTTTTGGACCTAAAACAGCTGGATTATATTTCTTGGCTGAAAAACTAGTTGCTATTCCCATATCATTTATCACAAATTCTGTCTCACAAGTTTATTTTCAAAAAGCAAGTAAATTATTCTATACTAATAAAGTTGAATTACTAAACCTGACTAACAAAATTCAAAAAAATATTTTCTTTCTTATCTTTCCAATTTTAATTGTTGCAACCATTTGGGGCGATGATATTTTTTCCATATTTGGAAATGAATGGAAACAAGCTGGTATAATTCTAAAATATTTTACAGCTTTTATTTTGTTAAAAAACTTATACTCACCAATTAGTCATATTGGAGATATCTTAAGTAAACAAAAGCTTTTACTTATTTTCAATGTCAGTTTGTTTTTATGCCAATTAATTACATTTTACTTTTTCAAAGATTGTAATAACATAAAACCTGCGCTATTAACTGCATCATTTTTAGGTGCAATACATTATTTGATTTTAAATATTTACATGAAAAAAGAATTAATTAAAAAATTATGAATTATATACTTAAATCAGTAGCAGTATTTTTTGACAACTCGTTATTTAAATGGCTAGTAAAATGGTTTTATCCTGAATATAAAAGACCTATAGGCTATCTCTATAATTTCCAAGTTTTAAAAAGATATTTTTTTATGCAAAAAGTCATGGGGTTTAATAGAAACATTCGATGGCCCGTAGATTTTAGAAGTAAAATTCTTGGTGCAGAACATATTAAAAAAGGAATTATATGTGACCCCGGTGATAATATTGGTGTATATATTAATGCATACGGTGGTTTGAAAATTGGAAATAATGTTGCAATAGGTGCTAATACAATTATCAGCACAACTAATCATAGTATATATGATCACAGAAAAATAACAAAAAAACAGGGTGTTGTAATAGGAAATAATGTATGGATTGCTGCCAATTGCTCAATACTGGCTGGTGTAAATATCGGAGATAATGTTACAATAGGTGCAGGTTGTACAATAAGAAATGATATACCATCAAACAGCTTAGTAATTCAACAAGAAAACAGTAATAAAATAATAGAAAAAAAACCATATGAATGGGATTGGAAAAAAGAAAAATTAATCTAATTCTCATCTTTTTTTACTAAATTGTAATACTATATAAATAGTTTATTCAACTAACCCCTAACAAATAAGAATATTAAACATGAAAAAAAATTTATTTATTTTAATGATACTAATCAGCTCTATATCTCTTTCACAAATTAACATGAAAGATGTTACAGCTGTTCCAATGGCGAGTCCATTAAACATTAGTGAAACAAATACAACACCAGCATCAGCCGTAAATGATGCATTATGGTATGAAGATTTTTCAAACTCAAGCATACCCAATGTAATAACAGAAGATTTAGGTGGTTTTGGTGATTGGAGATGGAGTGATATAGCTCCTGCAGGCATGTGGAGCATGAATACTGGCATAATTAATTCAGCCACTCCTGATGGATTTATGATGATGGAGGCGGATTACTTTAATTCATGCCCCCAAAACAATATTGAATGTGTAGATGCAGATAATAATGGTATTAATGATATCATAGGAGAAAATGCCATTAATGCACATTTTACAATTGGTCCAATTGATTTATCAAATGCAGAGTCCAATAATTTAGCTCTTCAATTTTATTCTGATTACCGAATTTGTTGTTATGCTGCAGGTTCTGGAAATAATGACATGAATGTTTACATCAGTACTGATGGTGGTGAAACATTTAATGACATTAATTTTATTGGAGGTGACTCTTATGAAACTAATGTGCAAAGTGAAGATTTTGTTCAAATTCCACTCTCTGATTTTAATGCAAATGTTAATAATGTATATTTTCGGTTTGAATGGTTAGGTACGCATTACTATTGGATGATTGATGATATGCAAGTTACACAACGACCTGCTTACGATTTAGAAATTCAATCATCATGGTTGTGCGAATCAAATGTGGAGAATGCCTCTACTTATGATCCATCTGATCTAATTGAATATTACTCAATTCCAAAATCACAAGCTCCTGATCAAGTTGTTATAGGGGCTGGTGTATATAATTATGGTTATTTAGATGACAATAATATAGGATTAACAGGAGAAATCTATAATGAAGGAGTTGGTTCAGTAAATAGTACTAATGTTACAATTCAAGCTGACTCAACAGGCTTCATAGAAACAGACTACTTTGATATTTCCATGTTAAATGAAGGTTCTTATCTTTTTACTAGTACTTTAACTTCATCTGGAAATGAATTAGATACTGACGACAATGCATTATGGAGAGAATTTAGGATTTCAGAAAAAGAGTATGCAATTGATGGTTTATATGAAAGTCGTGATTATCTTGGAACAGGTTGGCCATGGGGCGAAGATACAAATGATGGTATGATGATTGGAAATTATTTTGATATTAAAAAGCCTGCCACATTAAGCAGTATTACATTAAAGTTAGACACTGCATATCACCCTACAGGTGCAGGAGAATTTCAAACTCAAGCAGGTGGTGAAGTAATTGCGTACCTATTAGATACTGCTGGAATATATAATTATTTAAATGGTACAAATGAGACTTTAGATGCATTTATAGGTGGTGTTATCTGGGAAAGTGACTTTTTAGTTCTTGAACAATCACATGTAGATAATGCTCTTATGACAATTGATGTTCCTGAAGTATCATTAAACCCAAATGGATACTATGTTGCTTTAGAAATCTATAGCAATGGCTTAGAATCACCTATCTTATTCTTTGACGACACATCTGTTCTTCAACCTGCTACAGCATCAATGTTTTATGATCCTGTTGATGCAACATGGTATACAAACCCTAATGCTGCTAGTCTAAGAATTGGACTTGATGGGTTTGAAGATGCAGTTAGCACAATTGAGAATCAACCTTTTGAAATTTCATGTTTTCCAAACCCATCTAAAAATTATTTAGAAATTAATAGTAACAAAGATTTAGATAAAAATATTAATATTAAAATATTTAATATTTTAGGAGAAGTGGTATTAAATAATAGATTTAAAAATTTTGGAAGCCGTCGAACAATTGATATTTCAAACATATCTAGTGGCTCATATATATTGGAAATTCAGAGTATAAATTACTCAATTCAAAAGAAAATTATCATACAATAAAAAGTCTAGCTGTGGATAAAAAAAGGGGTGCATATGCACCCCTTTT
>CEUK01012231.1_pt1 | contig 14429 bp, 11 predicted proteins | sample 356451 | NCBI WGS metagenome assembly CEUK01 (sample SAMEA2622843, study PRJEB7988) | marine metagenome | isolation source: saline water (ENVO:00002010), including
TAAGATTTGAAATTGGGAAAGGCAAGGATTCTTTATTTAATAAATAATCAGCGTTACTCCTCGATTCGCCAGTAGTATGAGCTTGCCAAGTACATAATCTTTCTGACAACAAATTTGAACTAGTATGAGCATCATCTAAAGCTTGTATCGCTTGAATAAGATTTTTATCTGATGTTAAAGAGGCTAAAATTCTTTTCTCAGTCTGGATTATACTTGCATCTCTAAGATCTTTAATGTCAATTTCCGGAACTTTTTCAGATAAAATATGATACTTGGAATCGTCAATTATAGAAACTACAGTTTCAATTTTCCCTTTATCTGCTGTTACAGATTTCAAGTTAAATAACTCCTAAAGCTTCTTTTTACGGCTGTATGAAGTAAATGTGATGATGAGTAATGTACTAATTAATCCCAATGAAGAAAGTGGAGAATCTTCCTCCTCTTCAACTACTGTATCATCAACTAAGTCTGATTTTAGAACTGAAAATGGCAAGCTTAGTTTCACTGATTTAGATGGATCACTACTCAATGTAACATTGAATGTACCTGCAGTATCTGAAGCGGCTTGAGTAACTGGTGGGCGAACTTCAATCATTATCTCTTCGTAGCTTCCGGGTTCTAAGTAAATTGTTTCTTTTGGTAAAGTAAACCACGATGACCTCTTACCTTCCATTGCTAATGATAACGTTTCGACAGTATTTCCATTATTTGTAATTAAAACTTTAAAATCACCTGAAAGTCCAGCGGTAACGTCTCCTGCTGTAGTCTTTAATTCAACATCAATATCTGCTTTTTCTTCAACATATACTATAAAGTCTATTGAACTCATTTGACCAGATTGATCTGATGATACCCTAGAAGTGATTGTATTGTTACCTCCAAAAACGTTAGCCGGAACTTTTACGTTCAAGTAGACTGTTTTTGATTCTAATGGTTGTAGAGTGAAAGAAGATTCAGTATAGGTTCCAATCCAACCTGATGGTAAAGTTGGTGAAGGCAAATTAATGTAATCTACATCATTGCCCAAATTTTTAACAGTTAATTGGAATGGAATTGTGTCACCTGACGAACCTGTTTTTATGTCTGAAGGAGTTTCAACCGAAAAGGCATATGTTGGATTAGTCACTATCTTGAAGCTATCATGATTTGTAAATTTATCATTTAAAGATGAATAACCAACCAAACTTAGCGATATACCATTAACATTAGCCGGCTCATTTGACATTGTTGTTATTTCAAGAATAAAGTCAGAAGTAGCACCCTTTGCTATGTTAAGAGAATTAAGACAGTTACCGCTGAATAAAACACAATAAGTCCAACCTGAAGGTAGTCCTTCAACATCAAAATCAATTTCTTCATCCGCATTTGCATTATTATTTATTGTAACTGGTAAGGCATGTGTGTAGCCTGGATCACCTATTGACTCGCTAGGAATAACATTTATGATGAAATCTGCATAGTACTCCACTTTAACTGACAAATCAAGTGTATCTACTTTAATACCTGATGAAGATAATTTAACATATATTGTAAAATTGTAATATCCTGGATTTTCATCCTGCGGTATCTCAAAAGGAAGAACAAAGGCTTCAGTACCACCATAAGAATCTAATTGCTGAGTCTCAAAAATCAAAGTATCTTCAAAATTCCAACCATCTGGAACATTAGATCCTTTACTAAATTTATAACTTTCAACGCTGTTACCATTATTAGTAATAGATATGTTAAATTGACTACTATCTCCGGGATACATTACAGATACTGCTGAGGCTGTAACATACTGATTGTATACTGTATTAACTTTTGAAGTTACATCTAGATCTGCAAATGCTGTTGAATCATCGTGAGATTCTGCTGTAACTGTAATTGTGGCTTCATCGGTCGATCTAGCTGAAGAAGGAACCTCAACGAACAATTGAATGTCTTCAGAATCTCCGTCATCCAAATCCTCAATAGAGTACTTACTCAAGGATACTACCCACGCATTACAAGATTCGCATAATTCATATCCTAAATTAATGTCATCAGGATCTGAACCTGAATTTGTAACTGAAACAGTGTATGTTAAAATTGAACCCGGGTTTCCGCTGAGACTATTTTCAGGAGTAGTCAAAGACACTCCCCTTACTGGTAATCGGACTGAAGTGTTAACTTCTAAATCATCGTCGAATTGTTCTCGATTTTTTGAATAAATATTAATTTTAGTTAAAGACCAGTCATTCTCCTCTGCATCATCTGGAGAGAATACACTCAGAACTAAGCTATAGCTTTCATCAGGACCTAAATTATCAATCTCAAATTGACTTAGATTTGATACCCAACCTTCTTCACCTCCATGAATGAACTCTAAAGCAAACGAATCAGATTCGCCACCCTCATTAGTAACTGATAAATCATAAATTATCATACCTCCCGGAATAATTTGCTTAGATTCTGCATCTGATACAATATCAACTTGGTAAGTACGACCGTCTTGTACAGTCGTGTTAGTATTACCAAAACCATAAATATAATTGTAATCCTCTTCTTGAACACGAGCAATTACTGGTATTACTGCATATTCATCAACTGCGGCCGTGTTAGGAACTGTAACATCCATTGTAACATCTTGTGAAGTTCCTGGCTCCAAAAATACTTCTGACATACTGGTGGATGCAACCCAATCTTTAGGGATGTTTCCAATTTCGATAGCAAAATTATCTGCATTATCTCCTCTATTTGTCAACGAAACAACATATGAAGCGGACTCTCCCCTTTTAGCAATAGCTGAATCTCCTTGCTTCAGTTCAACGTCTATTGCATAAGCCATGTCTATATCTATTACTTGTTCTATTGAATCACTGACTGATTCGTTTTGAGATGTAACATCCATAGTGTAGGTCATTTGAGAATTATCATATACGTTTTGGACTGGAGCTTGAAAGCTGAAATTAACGTTCTGTTGAGATTGGGCAGCTACTGAAATGGTATCAACCTCAGACTCACCTGACCATCCAGCTCCGTCATCCTCCCAACTAATCTCCAAATCATAAGTGTCATCCATCGTCCCTAAATTAGAAACTAGAAAAGTAAAAATTACTAGCTCATTCCTTGTAAGCGAATCATAACCCGTATTTTCTCCAGCATAATCTATATCAACTGCGTAGCTAGAGCGTGAGTAATCAAATACATTATTCGATGAGAGCTGTGAATCATTATAAACAAATGAACTGGTGACTCCAGCAATTGGCATTGCCAAAATAATGGCAATTAACGAAACAAAAAAAGAATTTACACCTTTCTTCATAACATTCACTAAAGTAGAAAGTTTATATAATTACTCACTATCATTTTCCTGTTCTTTTTCTAAATGCTTTGTTATGTTATTAACTTCTTTTTGAAGACTATTAATATCGTCTTTAAGTCTTAGCATCGAAACTTCAAAAGGTGTAAAACCCTGGGTTGATAAGGTCCTAGTAGCTATGAACATTCCAAGAAGTACGCCACCCAAAACTGCAGCCAATGAAACGGTATAAACTGAAAATGCATAAAACGTTAACAAAGAACTTACATCAAATTGGACATACCCAGTCAGGAATAAAATTAAATAAAGCAGAAATGCAACAACTATTGCTACTGTGGCCTGATATGCAAGTGGTGCCTGAGTTATATTCATTAAATATAATTTAAAGGAGTACTATAAGGCAGTTTCCACTCTTTTATATCGGAATCATCACCACCATCCTCATTCAAAATAATTGCATCTAATATTATATTTTCATCTGTTGAGTCTGGATTCAATTTAATCTTACAAATAAGTTCCCAATGAACATCAGATAAATCAGCTTTAAAAGTGAAAGAAATAAAACCTTCTGAATCTTTAGTTAGATTATCAAATGAAATCTTTTTTTGATGACTGTAAACAGAAGAAGCCGTATCATTTCCGTCACTAGAGGCAATTGTAAAATTACCCATTTTAGTCCTGGGAACTGTGTAAAGATAAACCCAAAAATCATCCTCATTAGAATCTATTTGAAACGTAACAATTGTTCGATTAGGTGTTGAATCAGTACAACCTGTAAATGATGCTGTTAACAAAATTACCGCGAAAATAACGCTGCGGAACATAACTCACTTTAGAAAAAGGGGATAATAAGGATACTCTCAATAAGGGGCATTCGTAAGCCAATTATGCCTACAACTGCATTTAGATTAATTTCTATTGAAGCAAAGAGTCATCGTAAAGCTACAAGACAAAAAGAATTACAGATTAACCACAGTACAACGATATTATCATCTAGAATCAAAAACGACAATCAATTAAATGTGGAAATAAGATATTCTGTATCTTATGGATTATTAGGCATGGTACAACTAGATTGCGAAGTTATTTACTCTGATAAGAAAAGTAACGTGGTTAAATCTGCCCAAAACCAATGGGAAAAAGAGCACAAACTACCTGAAAAAATGACAGGTGAACTATACAACAGAGTTTTAGGTGAAGGGTCTTTCGAGGTGCTAAATATAGCTCGGAAATTAGGATTACCTCCACCTTTTAAAATTGAAGTGCCTCAAGTTAAGATGGGTGAAAATAAAAATATCAAATCTAACATAAATAGTCCTGAAATTGCTTAAAAATGCCAACTATAAACTTTAACTGTCCAAACTGTGAAAAAAAAGATAAAATAACTCTAATGGGAGAAAGCTATGGTCTATTTGAAAAAAAATGTAAAGAATGTGGAACTGCTATTGAATTAAATGTTGAAAATAATGAATTAAAAGAAACTAGAATAAAGAAAAAGTACCTTCCGAAGATTAAAACTAAAGTCCCTGATGATTACCAAAAATACGACTTTAAAGAAGAAGAGGGGAAAAAGAATAAAAAACACTTTTGGGTTAAAATGATTTCTTTTTTAATCTTAAGTGCCTCAATTATGGGGCTAATGACTGGAGGATCACTATACTACGCACCTGAACAATTTAGTAATTCAGAAGATATAAAAATAAATTTAATTGTTGAAAATAAGACTGACTACATTGACTTTGCAATCATAACCGTAGACAATAAGGAAACTAACCAGTCATATTTGGGTAATGGAACATATAATATTTTTTTAAAACCTGGAAAATACAAAATTGAAGTGAGCGCCGAGGGACATAAAAACTCAATTATGGCAGTTTATATCCCCCCTCAAGATTCTGATTTGAGCTTAATTGATTATAACACGGGACTTGAAGGAGTTAATCGTTTTACTTTTGAACTTGAAGAAGGCGAAGGAAATATAACTCTGGATGAAAACACATATCTTAAGATGCTGAATTGGTGTCCAATTTTAATTTTACTGTTTTCATTGGTAGGTGTCTGGGGTTCATGGATTACATACACTTTGCAATCTTATAAAAATGCACAAATTGGAGCTTTTTTTTCAATAATGGCTATGGGATTCCTGATTATAGGTCCGTTATTAGGAATTATTGCATTAATTCTCTTACCGAAAATTAAAAAAAACTTCACCGGTCATTTTAAAAAGTAGATATTTGAATTAAGAAAGTGGCACTTAAAGCAGGATTAGAAATTCATCAGCAATTGAACTGCGGAAAACTATTTTGTAATTGTGATGCTAGTGATATCGGTAAGAACCTATTATTTAGGAGAAAACTTCATGCAACTTCGAGTGAGATGGGGGAAGTAGATATTGCTGCAAAAACTGAACAAATTAAATTATTTACGTATTATAACAAAAGCTGTAACTGTTTAATTTATGCTGATGAGGAGCCTCCAAGAGGGCCAAATGAGGATGCTGTAAGAATTGCTTTACAATTTGCGAAGTTAGTAGGGGCAAAGGTAGTTGAAGAAATGCATTTCATGAGGAAAGTGGTAGTGGATGGGTCAAACACAAGTGGATTTCAAAGAACTGGACTAATAGCAACCGGCGGAGAGATTGAATATAATGGTAAAATACTAGAGCTTGACCAACTATGTCTTGAGGAAGACTCATGTAGACATGGGGATGAAAATCATGAATACCTGCTGGACAGGCTTGGAATCCCTCTTTTAGAAATTACTACTAAACCACAATTGAACGACAGTAAAGACGTGCAGAGTGCTGCGAAAGCAATTGGAAGACTGCTCAGAGCATGCAATGTTAGGCGAGGGCTCGGGACAATTAGGCAAGATGTAAATGTTTCAGTAAATAACGGACAAAGGGTTGAATTAAAAGGATTTCAAGATTTGAGCTCAATGCCAAAAGTAGTTGAGAATGAGGTCAAAAGACAAACTACACTAAATAAAATTGAAAAGGGAAACATTGACAAAGTAACCGTTGTAAATGATTGTTTTAAGGAAAAAAAAGAATTCGCCCTAGCATTAAGAATTGACGATTGGAAAGGTATTTTAGGAAACAAGAATTCTCCGAAAAATCATGTAAGGATGGGTAAAGAGCTTGCTGATTATGCAAAGAGAGCAGGAATGAATGGAATAATGCATAGTGATGAGTTGCCCGCGTATGGAATTGACGGTGACGAAACAAACCGGATTAAAAGAAAACTTAAATGTAAGGAAAATGACGCATTCATCCTAATATTTGGTGAAGAAAAAAAAGTCAAGAATGCAATGAATCTGATGATTGAAAGAATTAGAACTAAAGGAGTGCCTGCTGAAGTAAGAAAAGTAACTCCGGAAAACCTTACAAAATACTTAAGGCCTATGCCTGGAGCATCGAGGATGTATCCTGAAACTGATATTGCACCATTCCAAATTAGTGGCATAAATGTTTCAAAGCCTAAAACTTTGGATGAGAGAGAAAAGAACTTGCCCCTTAATGATGAAGAATCAAAACAGTTAGTCAATAGAGAACTAGACGAAAAATTTAATTATTTAAATGATAAATACGAAATACCAAAGCTAATTTCTCGTATTTTGCTACATACATTACCACAGCTTAAGGACGAAGGTGAAAATATAAGCATGGGAGATCTAGAAAAAGTTCTTGATTTATTCAAAGATGGAGTACTTGTTAAAGAAGGCATCCCTTACGCCCTAATTCAATCAAGTAATAATGAAGAAATTAAAATTAATAGTGGTAATATAGATGATGAAGTTAGTGAATTTATAGATGATTTAATTAAAGATAAGGTACAATTCATAAAAGAGAGAGGAATGGGAGCTGTCGGTGCTTTAATGGGCCCTGTAATGTCAGAATTTAGAGGGAAAATGGACGGCGGCGACATAAATAAAATATTAATGAAAAAAATTGAGGAGATTTTATGATTAAGGAAGCTCTAATTTTAGCTGCAGGAAAAGGTACGCGAATGTGGCCATTAACTGAAAATTACCCCAAACCATTGCTACCTTTGTGTGGTAAACCGATAATCGAACAACAAATTATTGCATTAAGAAAAGTTGGCGTATCTAAAATCAATATTTTAATTGGACATCGGATGAAGGAAATTTCAGACTTAGTCGGAAGTGGAAAAAAATATAACGTTGAAATTAAGTATATCGTTCAAAGCAAACAAAAAGGTACCGGGCACGCCGTGTCTTTAGCTGAGAAACATATTGAGGGGGCATTCTTTTGTTTGAATGGAGATACTCTAATTAATGAGGAAAATTTAAATTTATTGTCTAAACAAAAAAATCATATGGCAATGATGGTTACACCTGTTGATGACGGCAGAAAATTCGGTGCAGTTAAAACCAAAGATGGCCTTCTTACGTCCATAATTGAAAAAGGAGTAAAAGGACCTGCATCAATAAACGCAGGAATATATTTATTTAATGAAAAAATATTTAAATCTCTTAAATCTATTGAAAAGTCTATCAGAGGTGAATTGGAACTGACAGACGCTTTAAAATTAAATGATATTTATACTGTAAATTACCAAGGTTTCTGGAAAGACATTGGTTCTCCCTGGGACTTGCTGACGGCTAATGAAGTTTGCATCAAAGAAATTCAGAATGACATTAAGGGAACAATTGAAAAGAACGTGAATCTAAAAGGAGACGTTCATCTAGGAAAAGATTCCGTATTAAAGTCCGGAACTTACATTGAGGGACCTGTTTGGATTGGCGAAAATTGTGTAGTTGGACCTAACGCTTACCTTAGAGAAGGAACTGTTTTATGTGGGAATAATAAGGTAGGAGCTTCCTCTGAGATTAAAAATTCTATCCTATTCCAAAATGCAAAAGCACCACACCATAATTATGTAGGCGATTCAATTATTGGTAAAAACTGTAATTTAGGTTCGGGAACTAAAATTGCAAACTTAAGATTGGATAAAAAAGAAATAACTGTTGTGCATAAAGGTCAGCGAGTCAACACTTCTAGAAGAAAACTAGGAGCAATTATAGGAGATAACGTGGCAACCGGAATTAATTCTTCAATAAATTCAGGTACAATAATTGGGAGTGATACTAAAGTCGGTCCAAATGCACTTATTTCGGGCACCTTTGAAAATAAAAGTTTGATTATATAATGCACATTCTTCAAGTAACTCCATATTTTTTTCCACACTTTGGTGGTGTAGAATCTCACGTACTGGGGCTCTCTGAAAACTTGATAAAGATGGGGCACGAAGTTGAAGTTGTAACCTCAAGATATAGTAGGATGCCAGAAACTGAAAATATTAATGGAGTAAAAATTACAAGACTACCTCAATGGATTAACATGTACAATACACCTGTAGTAACTTCTATCCGGCAATTTGTTAGAAGAACTCATGCTGACATTGTGCATATTCATTCACCACCTCCATTTACGGAGAGGTTTGCAGCGAAAGGAGCCAAAGACGCTGGAAAACCTTTCGTTGTGACTCATCATTGTGATTTAGAGCTAAAGGGATTTTTTGGAAACACTGTTGTAAATTTTTATCAGAGATACCTAGGAGAATATCCTCTGAGAGAGGCTGATAGGGTAATTTCAACTACAGACAGCTATGCTACCACATCTCGTACTTTATGGGATATCGACGTAACTGTAATTCCGAATGCAGTTGATATCAATCGATTTAATCTCCATACTGATGGCAAAATAATAAGAGATAAATACTCTTGTGAAAACGAGCCTCTAGGTCTTTTCGTAGGGAGACTTGTCCCTCATAAAGGTATCGGAATTCTGATCAGAAGTTTAACTTATACAAAAAAAGGGAAATTATTAATTGTAGGGGATGGACCATATAAAAAATGGCTAATTAATCTAGTGAAAAAATTAGATTTAAAACATAGAGTGATCTTTGTTGGACCTGTTGATGATTATTGGTTACCTTCATATTATTCAGCTACAGATGCTGTTATTTTGCCATCAACATCTAGACTAGAAGCTTTTGGAATTGTAGGTCTAGAAGGTATGGCTTCTGGAAAACCTTTGATTTTAAGCGATATTCCTGGAGTAAGGGATGTTATCTCTGAAAGAGAAGGCTACATCGTAGAGCCATTAGATCCAAGTGCAATAGCTGTAGCATTAGAAAAAATATGGAATGCTCCTGAAATGGCCCGCGAAATGGGTATGAGAGGTCGAGAAAGAGTTGAAAAACTTTTTTCTTGGGAAAAAGTATCTAAGGATATTGAGGGCGTGTTTGCTGAAATCTTAGCTAAATAACTAATTCTTTATCTATATTGGACAGAATAATCTGACAGGAACTAAAATCTTCACCTTTCTTTTTCAGTGCAGAACCTTTGCCATATAATGCTTCGGAACATAAAGAATCAATCCCTAAAGCCATATCAAAAAAGTCAATTGCTTCATCGAAATCATTGATTTTAATTGAAATCCAACCAGCATTCAAAAAACCATTAATATCACGGGGAAATGCTTGAATAAACTTTTTCGCGAAAAATATTGACTCGTAAAAGTCTTCTCTTACTAAAAAACATTGACTTAGCAAGAAATATTGTTTTGAATTTTTTTTATCAAGAAATTCTAATGCTAAATCAGGATCAATATCTAACACTTTTTTAGCTATGATCTCCTGAGCCTGGGAATTCTTTTCTTTGAAGTAAGAGAATTCTTCTATTCTATTTATAATCTCTTCACCAGATAATGTCTTTAGCAATAAAACCCTCCCCGTTATTGAATTTGAATCAATTTCTAGACCTTTCTCAATTAATTTCCGTGCTTCTGACATCCTATTAAAATCAATCATGACTTCTGCATTCCTAAAATAGGGCCGACCGGTACCAGGAGCTACAGATATGGCATTCGAATATTGACGAAATCCTTCATGTACTATTCCTGCAACCTGCAGAATACGCCCCTTTTCTATCCAATCTAAATCTCTCATCCTGTTTCTTGAGAGTATATCTTGAGCCCTAACTGCTTCATCGAAGCATTGCATAGCTTGCAAAGTATTTCCAATCTCCATATTTATATCTCCTAGGGCAATCCAGCAAGGTACATGTTGCCCGTCAACAGATAAGCCTAGATTGATTATTTGTCTTGCCTTGTCATATAATTTTAAACTTTGAAAACAACGGCCTAACGCTTCATGGTAGTCTGGATCCTCAGAATCTAACTCTATGGAAGTTTCAATAAATTCAAGTCCTTCTTCGGGACGGCCCAGACGAGTCAGTGCACGACCTTTAGCCATCCAAGCATAATGAAACGTCGAATCTAATTCTATAGCTTTTTCATGGTAATATATTGATTCTTCGTATCTATGCAAGTGATCTAGTGCATTACCAATATTATTAACAGCGATAACATATTCTTCATCTAATTTCAGAGATTCTTCATAAAGTTCAATACTCCTTTCGTAAAGGCCCTGATTATAATGAACATTCGCCAAATTATTCCATGCAATCTTATCATTGGGATCTAAATCTACTGCACGTTGATAATAATCCTTCGAATCGTTTAGTCTCCCGGACAATTGGAGAGTGTAACCATAATTGTACCAGGCTACGGCATATGTTGGATCTGATTTCATTGATTCGTCATAACATCGTAAAGCCTCATTCCAACGATTAATGTTGAAATTGGCAAACCCTCTATTATTCCATGCAGGTGCATTCCTTGGCTCTAATTCAAGTGAAATGGCGTACGCACCTATGGCCTCCTCATATCTAGACAATCTTTGAAGTGAATCTCCCAATCTCATATGATATCTAGCAACCTCAGGAGCTAATTTACATGCTTTTTCATAAAAATGTCTGGCCTCATTTGGGAGATTCCTAGACATTTCAAGCATACCCAATCTATTGAAAATTTGAGGATCTTCAGGAGCAAGAGATGAGGCTTGCAAAAATTTTGATTTTGCTAAGGAAGAATTACCATTCTCATAATGCATTTCACCTTCTTCAATAAGATCTATAACGTCCATTACTCACCAATTGTCTTTTTCAACCTAACTATCGCATCTTCTGTATCTTTCTTTAATTTCTCCCATTCAGCCCCCCCATGTTCTCTTGAATCTGGTTTGTGATTTAAGGCAGTGCTGTAGCTTTTAAGAGCTTCTCGTGGTCTATCTAGTAATTCCAAGGCATAACCCTTGTTATGCCAAGCCCATGCATATTCTTTTTTCAAAGCTAGAGCTCTTTCATAGCAATCAAGTGATTCTTCTAATCTATTTAGTTGACGTAATGTAACTCCTCGATTATTCCAAGCACTTCTATTATTTGGGTTGAGCTCAGTGGATGTCTGAAATGCTGTTAAAGCATCTTTTAGATCTCCAACCCTAAACAAAGCCTTTCCAAGGTTAAACCAACAAATCGAATATTTAGGATTTGATGCTAAAGCTCTGCGATAACTATCGATGGCTTTGTGATTATAGCCTAATCTACTTAGCGCTACTCCCCTATCATTGAAGACTATCTCATCATCTACATTGATACTTTTCTTTAATGCTTCTGATGCTTCGGCGTACTCATTTAATTCATCATGTGATATGCCTTTCGCCTTCAAAACTTCATTATCTCTAGGTCGAAACTCTAAAACTTTATCAAATGATTCTAAGGCTTCTCTATATCTGCCTCTTTGATGGTCTATTTTGCCTAATTGATACAATGCATCCCTGTTTTCTGAGTCTAATTTTAATAGCTTAGTGAAAGATGATTTTGATTGCTGAAAATTGCCTAACTCTTTTTGAATCAATCCTTCGACATAAAGTGAAGAAATGTTATCGGGATTCTCCGATAAGGAGTGCTGTACTGCCTCCAATGATTTTTCCATTTGATTCATTTTATAGTAGCACATTGCAATGTCCTTGAAAAGAATTTGGCGACGTTTAATTTTATCTGATAATACAAGTAATAATTCAAGACAGTCATGATATTTTTCATTTTTAAAAAAAATTTTGGCTAACTCATGATTGAGACTATTATCTCCAGGTTTGAGATCTAATGCTTTCAATATACATCTCTCAGCTTTACTGTAATTTTCTAATTTTTTATATGAAACAGCTTCTAATTTTAATGATCGAATTTGTGATTCTACACTCTTAGTCACGTTTTAGCATAAACGGGTTATAAAAAAACTAGAGGGACAGTGAATTTTATTTAAGTACTAATATCTAAGATTGAATGTCTGTAGTAATTGACGGTGAAACTTTGACAATCGACAAGGTAGTTGAAGTTGCTAGAAATAATGCTAATATCTCCTTGTCTGATATATCATGGGAAAAAATTAACTCTTGTAGAGAAATGCTTGAGGAGAAGATCAACAATCATGAAATCATGTATGGAATTACTACAGGTATAGGAGAGTTCTCTGAAGTTACACTTGGTCCAGACCAAACAAAGGAGTTCCAGAAATTATTAATCTATTCGCATGCGGCAGGAATTGGAAAGCCAATGGATGCTGAAATTGTCAGGGGCGCTATGTGTGGAAGAATAAATGTTCATTCCAAAGGCCACTCTGGAGGAAGAAAAGAAATAACTGAATACCTAATTGAAGCATTAAATCAAAATTTAACACCTGTAGTTTGCGAGAAAGGGTCCGTGGGTGCATGTGGTGATTTATCTCCTATGTCTCAGATTGCTTTATCACTTATGGGAGAAGGTGAAATGATAGTTGAAGGAAAGATTATAGATTCTAAAGAAGCTTTGAACTCTATCGGATTAAAACCTCTCGAACTTGAAGCTAGAGATGGATTGGCACTAATTAACGGAAGTAACGTTCTAACTGCATTAGCTGCAATTACTTTACATGATGCCCAAAAATGGATGAAATTGCACGACATTGCTGCTGCAATGACCTTAGAAGCGCTAATGGCGAATATGAAACCATATGACATGCGGATTCATAAATTAAGAGGATTTAGTGGTTCGCAAATTATAGCTAATAATCTAAACATACTAACCGAAGATTCTGAAATTCTATTTAGCGGAGATAAGAAGGTACAGGACGCATATTCTATGAGATCTACTCCTCAGGTAGCTGGAACTTTGCGAGATTCCATAAATTATGCTATAACTCAAGTAGAAATTGAACTAAACGGTGTTGGGGATAACCCTATATTTTTAACCAAAGAGAAAGATGTTTTAACTGGAGCTAACTTCCAAGGAACTCCAATAGCACTTCCAATGGAGATGGTAGGAACTGGACTAAGTATGGTTGCTGTTTTATCTGAAAGGAGGATGAATAGACTAACAAATCCTGCTCTGTCTGTTGGGTTGCCCCCATTCTTAGCTGAAAAACCAGGATTGCATTCTGGAATGATGCTTTCACAATATACGGCAGATGCGTTAATTGCTGAAACAAGAATACTCTCTCATCCAGCGGCAAATCAATCAATTCCAGCTGCTGCAGACCAAGAAGACTTTGTTTCAATGGGGCTGACTACTTCACAAAAGACAAAGCAAATTCTGGACAATTGCTATGGTGTACTAGCTATCGAAATGATGGCCGCTGCCCAAGCACTCGACATGAGAAAAAAGGGAATGGGAAAGGGAACTTCAATTGCTCATAAAGTAATTAGAGAAAGTGTAGATTATTTAGATGAGGATAGACCCCTACACAATGACCACAACAAGATGGTTGAAATATTGAAATCAGAACGGATAATTAACGAAATCGAAAGTGAACTGAAGATTAAACTTTGATTAGTTTAAAGACTGTCTGAAATGGATAATTCCATCCCGCACAATTGAAACTATTAAATCTATTTCTTCAGAAGTAATCCCAAAGTGTGACGTAAATCTTAGAGCGTTGATTCCTCCATGGATTACACCAAGCCCCCTTCTGCGACACCAAGGCTCAATACCGTCAAATCCAACTACTGGGATTTCTGGCCTGAGTTCTGCACTACATAATAGACCGGTTCCCTGTACCTTAAGTACTTCATCTGGAAATTCAGCCATCAAATGGTTTAACTTTGTTACGAATTCTTTGCCTCTCTCTCTGATATTTGTGCGCAATTCCGGAGTGATGCTTTCTAAAACACTTACTGCGGTTTCTAAAGCTCTAGGATTAGTTGTCATTGTATTTCCATATATTCCCTTGACATACAGTTTAGAA
>CEUK01354161.1_pt1 | contig 14425 bp, 13 predicted proteins | sample 356451 | NCBI WGS metagenome assembly CEUK01 (sample SAMEA2622843, study PRJEB7988) | marine metagenome | isolation source: saline water (ENVO:00002010), including
ATTCGCTTTTAAATTTTTCATATACAGGGTTAGGTCCTATGGGTGGTGCTGTTGAGTTTTTATTAGCCGACAACGTTGGGATAGGTATTGATTTTATTTACACTAGTCATTCATGGAATTATTCTGATGCTTCTGTTGACGCAAATGGGAACTCAGTAATTTACGATTACAACTATCAGTCTGCAAGACAAAGAATACACTTAAGATTTAATTACCATTTTTCACAAGATGAAAATGTAGATGCTTATTTTGGTATAGGAGTTGGCACCAATACCAGAACTTATACTTTTGACACCAATCATCCGGGGTTTGATTCTCAAGATGCTGGGGGCCAACTTATTCCTGTTTCAATGAGAATTTGTGTTGGAACCAGATACTATTTTAGCCCTAATTTAGGTTTAGTTGCTGAAGCAGGAATTGGAGGTGCTCTAGTAAGGGCAGGGTTAAGCATTAAACTCTAATTTCTTAAATTTACAATATAAATTTTGTTGCTTTTCTTTCTTAGATTAACTTTGCAAAAGTGAAAAATAAAGTTTTCATATTTATAAGTTTTTGGTTTTCCATTTTCTCTTCTGTTGGTTACAGTCAATTTAATAACGATTTTGGCTTTTCTATTGGCCCATCAAATTATTTAGGTGAAATTGGCGGAATTGGTCATAAACCTTCCAGAGGGTTTATTGGAGATTTAAAGCTTAAGCAAACAGCTCTTTCTGGAGGTGTTTTTTTAAGAAATAAAATTACTCCCAATTTATCCTTAAATACAAGTCTAAACTATACTAGAATTGGTGGAGACGATATATATACTGAATCTGGACCAAGATTTTGGAGAAATTTAAGATTTAGAAATGACATCATTGAAATATCTCCAAGGTTTGAATTAACCTTGAAAGATATTGCTGATGTTGGGAGAACTGGTAGATACCGAACAAAATTAAAACTTTATGCACATTTGGGAATAACTGCATTTTATCATAACCCTAAAGGAAGACTTACAAACAGCACAAATTGGATCCCATTAAGAGGTCTTCAAACAGAAGGAGTGAATTACAATAGATTGGGAATAGGTATTCCGATGGGCGGCGGTTTAATTTTAACTCACAATCACTATTACAGATTTGGATTAGTTGTTAATTACACTAAAACCTTTACTGATTATTTAGATGATGTTTCCACTTTTTACTATGGCCACTCAAATGGAAGTCAATCTGCATTATACGCAAACCAAACTCTAGGAGTATCTTCCGGAGGGTCTGCCCCTGATGATCAATTAGCAAATTTCATCCCTGGATCTATTCGTGGGAATCCTGAAGATAAAGACTCCTATATAACTGTATGTTTAACATACAGCAAATATTTTCTTTCAAGAAATAAATATTACAGAGGACGTACTAAAAGATACAATAGGAACAGTTTCAAAAAACCTAAATACCGTGTAAATAGAGCTAAATTCTAATAAATTGACCAATTTTTCTAACAGGTTTTAGCCATAAAGTAAACCAAAAAGGCTTTAAATTATTTACTTTCCAAGCCAACCTATCGTTTTTATTAGCCTCTATCCTGTTGTTAAAACTTTTATTGCTTACACCCCCCATCCTCATCTTAGTAATAATTACTGGTAAATACCTTATTTTAATTTTATGCTTGACAATCATTCTAAGCATTAACTCATAATCAGCTGAAGATCCTAATCCAAGTAAATAGGATCCGAATTCAATATATTTTGACTTTTTAATGAAAAAAGCTGGATGTGGAGGCATCCAGCCCCATTTAAAAGAGTTTGGTTTATATGCTCCAGCATTCCACAATCTTAACCTTTTAGATAAATTAAGTCTATCTACATATTCTATATCTCCATATACAGCATCAATTTGATCAGAGTTTGAAAAAGCATCAATCACTAAGGACAAAATATTGGTATTTTCATAAATATCATCAGAGTTTAATATACCTATAACATCCCCTTTTGCTACTTGAATACCTTTATTCATAGCATCATATATTCCTTTATCTTTCTCAGAAATAATAGTTTGAATATTATCTTTATATCTATTAATTATATCTAAAGTTCCGTCATTTGAACCTCCATCTACAATGATATATTCTACATTGTTACAATCTTGAGAGATAACTGATTTCAGCGTATCTTCTATTGTATCCACACTATTATATGAAATTGTAACAATTGAAATCTTCATTAATCAATAATACGTTGTTTTTGAAAAACAGCAGGAGTTCCAGTATAAATTGAAAAAGATTTTAAATCCTTATTGGCAACTGAATTAACTGTAAGAACAGCATGAGTGGCACATTTAACTCCAGGACAAACAACAGACCTTGCTCCTATCCAAACTCCGTTTTCTAAAGTTATTTTACCCACCATTAAATCAAAAGAACTTTTCTTATAATTGTGATTACCAGAAAGTAATAACGCTCCTTGTGAAATACAAACATGATCATTAATAATCACATCATCCAAGTTATCAATCCATACATCCTCTCCTATCCAAACATGATTTCCAATAGATAATTTCCATGGATATTTAATATTAACTCCAGGTTTTAAAACAACCTTAGCCCCTACTTTAGCACCAAACAACTTCAGTATTAGAACCTTAATAAAATTTATGCTAAACCAACGATTCTTTATGAAAATTAAATTACACGGATACCAAAAAATCCTTCTAAAAATAGACCCTGGCTTATACCAATCATTATTAAATGTATTTAAATCTACCTTTTTTGACATAAAAACTTAATTCGTTAACAAATCTATATAACGATCTTTAAATAAATTAGGATTCATAAATTGGTCAAAATATGATTTAGCTCCTTTAGAATAAGATTGATATTCCTCATTACTCATATTAGCAAATTTATTCAAATGAAATAAAAAATCTTCTTCAACCAATGAAACATCAGCTCCAGCTTTATAATTCAATAAATTTTTCCAAGGTGTTTGATCAGAAATCAAAACAGGCTTAGAAAAACCTAATGCTTCTACAATACTGTGGCCAAAGTTTTCATTTAATGATGTACTTACAAAAAGATCTGCTTCATTTAAATTTTGTAATATATTTTCAGGTTTAACTTGATTTGAAAAATGAACATGAACATTATTAGGTAAATGATTTATCAAATCTAAACAAGATTGATAATACATTTTATCCTCAATTGGACCAATAATATTGTATTGACACTGGAATTGAACATTCTTCAAAACTTTAATTAGAAAATGTATATTTTTTATAGGTAAAACTCTGCAAATAGAAATCAAATTAAGTTTTTTTTCTTTTTTAGAATGTCCTTTTGGAAGATCAACCGGCAATAATGAAAGGTTAGGTAAAATTGTATTTTCTTTTATTTCTTTAATCTTACTTTTTAATTCTATCAACTCTTTATTTGAATTTAAATGCCATAAAACATTAGAATATTTGCCCATAGCATTCATTAGAAATAAAAATATTTTCTTTTTTAAAGGTTTAAATTTCAATGAATTTAAGCCAAACATCCCTCTGGGTGACACAATTAATTTAGCATTAGTTTTATTAAAAGTTAATAAAGGTTTTATAGAAAAATAATAAGAAAACACTCCGTTTACATACACACAATTTGGCTGAACATCATTATATAATTTTTTATAGTTTGATTTTCTTCTGCTTTTTTTATCTAAATAAATAATTGAATAATTCTCTTTTTTTATCCAAGAATTAAATGTTATGTTTTTAAATGGATTAGCATCTAAAAGGTCTCTATCACCTGTAACAATAAAAAAATGGATATCCTTAGATAGTAATGCAATCATATTTGAAACAGACCTAATTGGACCTCCAGCCTTAAATGCAGGATAATACCAATCAATAAAAACCAAAACATTAAAATTTTTAGACATGTTGATTATTAATTGATATCCATTTACCTAAGACTACTAAGCTCCAAATCTTATGCCATGGACATAATTTATTTCCAGACAAAAAACCATTCCATAAACTGTATACTTCATCTATATTAAAAATATTTAATTGTTCTAAGTCCGTTAATCCAGAATAAGAAAATTCTTTCAACTCTTTTTTCATCCATTTTTCCCAAGGAAAAACAAAACCCATTTTTTTTCGATTAATTATTTCATTAGGTAACTCATCACTAAAAGCATCAACTAATATTTGTTTTGGATAATCAGAATACTTAAACTCGTCATTTAAAGATAAAACATAACTCACCAAATTATGATCTAGAAACGGAACTCTGATTTCCATAGAACTAGCCATACTCATTTGATCTACATCTCTTAAAAGAACATTTTGTAAGTAGGTTTCCATTTCTAAAACTGAAATTTTACTCAAAAAAGGCAAATTATAACCCTCATTACTAGGCTCTAAATGATTAATACCCCATTCCATTGGAAAATTAATTGCCGATGGTTTTTTAAGTAACTTATATAATTCTTGATCAGAAAATATTTGTCTGAAAAAAGGATAATAATAAGGCAATTCAAATAATTTTTGATTTAAAATGCCTGCAATTTTTTGACTTTGAATAGAAGGTTTAAATGTTTTTAACAAAGAAGAGAAAACTCTTCTTGTTACAGGAGGAAATGAATATAACCATTTTTTTGACTCAAGGGAAATACTCTGCTTAAATACCGGATATCCAGCAAATAACTCATCAGCACCTAATCCAGAAAGAGCTACAGTTAACCCTTGTTTTTTAGCAGCTTTACAAATGACATAAGTATTTAACCCATCAATGCTTGGGTGATCCATAATGCTCAAACAAGACTCCATTTCATTTAATAAATCATTAGCAGTAAGTTTAATTTCTTGATGATTGGTATTATATTTTTCGGCAACTAATCTTGAATATTTTGCTTCACTAAACTCTTCTTCTTCAAAAACAACCGAGAATGTATTAAGTGGTTTATCAGATTCATTAGATGCTGCCGCAACCAATATGCTAGAGTCAATACCTCCACTTAAAAAAACTCCAAAAGGAACATCTGAAGTCAATCTTTTGTTAACTGATTCACATAATATTTTTTTAACATTATTCTTGATTTCTTTATACTTATAATGAACAGGTAGTTTTTTTGTTTCTTCAATTAAATCAAAATAATTATGAACTTTCCAATCGTCTTCACTGACCATTAACAAACTAGATTTAGAAAGCATTTTAATTGGCTTTATTAATGTTTCTGGTGAATGAACAGTTCCATACTTTAAATAATCTGTAATGTTTTTTTCATTAATGGAAAATGATAAATCCTTGTTACTTAATAGACTTTTAATAGATGAAGAAAAGTAAATTGATTGATTATGCTCTAAATAATAAAGTGGCTTGATCCCTAATCTATCTCTTCCTAAGATAAATTGATCTTTTCTTTTATCCCAAATAGCAAATGCAAACATTCCATTTAGACGAGACACAAAAGAACTTCCCCATTTTAAATATGATGCAATTAAAACTTCTGTATCCGACTTTGTAATAAAATTATAATCAGATTTTAGTTCTTCTTTTAGTTCAAAAAAATTATATATTTCTCCATTATATACTAAAACAATATTTTTATCTGAACTAACAAAAGGTTGATTGGCTTTTGGATCTAAATCTATAATTGAAAGCCTATTGTGACCTAAAACAACTTTATTATCATGATAAATTCCTGTGAAATCTGGGCCTCTGTGATGAGATACTTTATTCATTAACTCTACGGCCTCAAGAGAACTTGAAAAGTCCGAATAATTAAAAACACCGTTTATTCCACACATTAATACTTAAAATCAGAATGCGACAGCATTAAATCTATTCCTTTTTCAATAGATATTAAATCACTATCTAAAATTTGCTTCATTTTAGAGTTATCAGGCATTCTTCTTGTCATATCTCCTTCTTCAAGAGCAGGAAGATAAACAAGCTTAGATTTAGAATTTGTTTTTTCAATAATCAATTGAGCCAATTGTTTGATCTCATATTCCTGTGCTCCACCAATATTAATAACATCATTAAGCATTAAATTATTCTCAAAAATTTTAATACAAGTATTTACATTATCATCAACATAACAAAAAGTTCTAGTTTGCTTGCCATCTCCATAAATAGTGATGTCTTTATTATTCAATGCTGCCTTTAAAAATTTAGAAACCACAAAATCTTCACTTTGGTTTGGTCCATATGTATTAAAAAATCTAAAAATAGTAAACGGAAGACCAAATGACTTATAGTAAGATCTAAAATAAGATTCACCAACATTTTTAACCACAGCATAAGGGACTCTTGAATTTAGAGGAGTTGTTTCTTCATTTTGTGGCAATTCAACTGGTTCGCCATATACTTCTGATGATGAAGAAAAGAAGGTTCTTTTTACAGAAGTGTTTTTTGAGAGCTGAAGAATATTTTTAATCCCCTGAATATCATTCAAAACCATTATTGGATTGTCTTGAGTTCGCTTAACGCCAACAACTGCAGCATAATGGAAAACATAGTCAAATTGATGAACTAACATAATCTGAGATATTTCCTCATATTTGTTAACATCACAATAAACAAAAGTCCAGTTCTTGAAATTTTTCGATGGTAACTTTTGTTTTGAACCAGTAGATAAATCATCAGCAATAACAATAAAATATTTTTGATTCTCAACTAATTTTCTAGCAAGAGCACCACCTACATTTCCTGCACCACCTGTTATTAAAATTTTATACATCTATAAATGTTTTTACCCATTTTTCTGGAGTGATTTTTGATGCTAATTTAGTACTTATTTCACCCATTTTTAAAAGATTTTCATTATTAATTTCAATTATCTTTTTCATTGAAGATTTCAAACTATTTATACTTTTAGATTCAAAAACAAACCCATTAATTTCATCTTTTAAAAAAACAGAACTTGAAGAAATTTTATCAGATAATATCATTGGAAAACCAGCAGAAGCAAATTCATGAACAACAACACCCCAAGGCTCAAAATGACTGGGAAGTATTAATACTGAAGTTTCTCCAATTAAAGAACTCATTTCTGAAAATTGAAGAAAACCAAAATGCTTAATCTTAGGATGATCGGGCTTATTTTCATATAGAGGCCCTATTCCAACACACCAAAGCTCCCAGTCATTTGGAAATTCAATATGTAATTGAATAAAACTTTCCCATAAGTCTAAAACACCCTTTCTTTCAATATATCTTCCAACATATAAAAATCTCTTTGGAAACTGTTTACGTTTAATTATGTTAAATTTATCACCAATATTTTTAAAGTAATTAAAATCACATGAATATGCTCCCATTTTAATTTCATCTTTCTTAAAACCCATTTTAGCAGCTAATTTATATTGAGCTTTTCCAGGTATAAATGCATAATTAAATACATTAATATATTTTAATCTATAAAATAGAACACTCACCCATTGCTTCAAACTACCATTCCATGGAGTGTCAAAGCCCAAAATTGTAATTTTATCATTATTACTCACACATAATTTTAAATAATCTTTATTTTTCCATCCAGCACAAAAGATAATATCAGGGTTTATTTCCAATAAAAGATTTGAAAGATCATTGTAAGACAAAGACTTTGCATTATAAATATTAATTGGAAAATCAAAATCAAATTCAAAAGGGGCCTCAGATATGTTAATATCATATTTAACAAGAAAAATGTCATTGTTTTTTGATAATTCTTTAAAGCATGGAATATTATAGTGAGCAATTTCGTAATACAGAATAAGAATTTTCATTACTTTAAATCTAAAATAATTTTTCAAGTTTTGAGTAATATAAAAATAATTGAATATGAACCATGGATGAAAAATGAAGTAATTATATTATTCAATGATGAATATAAATTAGAAAACAATCAATTTAAAAAGAAGTTTGAAAAACTTTATGAAGATCCTTTTCAAAAACAAAAATGTATAAGAATTGTTGCCTCAATTAATGATAAAATAATTGGTTTTCAATCATATTTCTATTGGCCATATAAATATGATGGAAATACATATAATTCATTCCAGTCAGGAAACTCAATTGTCAGCAAAAATCATAGAGGCAAAGGAATATTTGGTTTAATGTTAGAAAAAATTGATGAAATTGTAATTGAAAAAAAAGTAGATTTTTTAATTGGATTTCCTGTTGCAGAATCAATTGGAAGCTTCAAAAGAAAAAAATGGTTAAATAAATTTAATCTATCATGGTATATCAAACCTATTTCTTATAATCCATTTATTTTTTTAAAAAAAACAAATTCTAACTTAAAAAAGGAAAAGCTACATTTCAACTTAAAAATGAAAAATTATTTAGTTTTAGAAAATACTTCATCATTTAATCAATATAGAAGTAAATTTAGTGGTGAAAAACTATATTTTCAGTATAAAAAAAATGACACCATTATTGAATTATGCTATAAAATATCCATTAGAAAAAAAATAATAAAAGAACTTACAATTGGTAATGTGGAATTTAATCATTTCAATGAGGATATTATTAATAATGCATTTAGTGTTTTTATAAAAAGCATTAAAAAAAATAAAATTGCTAATTTCATTAGTTTTGCAATTTCAGACAATTCAAATATTTTTAATGAAATTTTATTAAAACAAGGCTTTAAATCAATAAATAAAAAAATTTTTTTCATTCATAAATGCAATAAAAAAATTGATTTAAATAATATATTATTATTTAGATCTGATATTGACACATGGTAAAATTCTCAACTAAAATTCACAAAAAAAGAGACTTGTTAAAAGTATTTCTTGGATATTTAGAACATAATTTTATTAAAAGAAACAAAATTAAAAACGAATTGCTTGTTTTAAATTATCATGGAGTTCCTGAAAATTTCTTAAATAATTTTAATTGGCAAATTAATTACTTAATTAAAAACTTTTCAATAATAAGTCCATCAAATGCTTTTAACATTTTTAATGGCCAAGAACCTAAACATTATCAACCTAAAATACTAATCACTTTTGATGATGGAACAAAAAACATATTAAAAGCTATTGAGATTCTAGATGAAAAAAATATAAAATCTATAATTTTTATTATCCCAGATTTTATTGACTCAATTGACCAAAAAAAATATTATAAAAAAAATATTAGGCCAGAAATAAATCCAAATATTGAAAACAGTGATGAAGATTTTTCTGCAATAAGCTGGGATTCATTAATTAATTTATTAAAAAACAATCATCATATAGGAAGTCATTCATTAACTCATAAGATGAATAACAACAACCCTAAAAAAGTTATTGAAAATGAAATTATAAAATCAAAGAAAGTAATTCAAAATAAGCTAAATATAGATGTTGAAAGTTTTTGCTCAATCAATAATAGTTTGCTTTCTATTAATAAATATGCAATTAAAAAGATTAAAGAAAATTACTCATTTCATTTCACAACTATTGCTGGAAATAATATTGAAAAAAAACCATATTCTATTAAAAGAATTAATGTAGAAGCATTTTGGACAAAATACCAATTTCTTTTTGCAATAGGGAAAATTGAAAACTTTAGATGGAAAAGAAAAAGAAAAAAAATAGATTTTCTTATGGATTAATTAATAAGTATTTTTTTTCTACTGTAGTTTTATATTCTATAAAATTATAATAATAAATTAAAAAAAGCATGGGCAAACCGTTAAGCATATAATTCCCTTGTCTAACTAAAACTAAAATAAATAGAACAAATAATGATTGACTAATCATTGAATTTAAACGAAGATCTTCATCATCATATTTCACCTTATAAATGAAACCTTTAAAGATTAAAAGAAAAACAAAAAACAAACCTACCAAACCAGTTTCAGTACACAACCTAACAAACAATGAGTTACCATCTTTTATATTAAATTCAAAATCATATTGAATTATTGTTTTTGTTAATGTATGCTTTTTAAAAGCCGTCTCATGAGAGCCTAATCCTGTTCCAAATAATGGGTAATCAATTATATTTTCTTTAGCAATATGTAAATTATTATAGAGAACAAAACTTGAATTATTAGTATTTGAAAGACTAAAATTCTTATCAATCCATAAACCCTTGGCTGCATCAACTCTGTTTCTAAAATCTGGGACATACCAATAAGCTATATTAAAACTAAAAACAGATATTAATAAACCTATTAATATATACCTAATTCTTATGGTATTAGATGCTAAAAGTAATGAAGCTATAATTCCAAGATAACCAATTGACGAAGTGGTTAAAATAGATGTTAAAATTATTATTATTGATTCTAATTTATTGAAAATAAAGTTTTGTTTTGACAGTAAATTTTTAACGCTTATAAATACAGATGGAGCGAGTACTGTAGCTAAATAAGTTGGTTCAGAAAGTAATGAATTAACTCTGAAACCAACAATACCTCCTTCAACAAAACTCCATTTATTCAAAAACCATGAAAAGTCATATCCAGACTTAATTCCCAATAAAAATGAAATAATTTGAATTCCAGCAATTAAACACAATAAGTATGTTGCTTTACAATACCATTTAAAAACTAATCTAATATTAAAATTGTTATGATGAATTGCATAATAAAAAAATAAAGTAACTGAAACCAAACCTCCAAAAACCTTCCAAAAAGTAAATGATAGATTATTACTTAATAAAATATGAACTATCCCAACAATTAATGGAGCTATAAACAATTGAATTACCAACTTAGGAAACCCATATTTGAAGAAATATAAAGGAGTTAAAAAAATTATTATTATATAATGAAAATAGAATTCAAAAGGAACCTTAAAAAACACAAATCCACTAGAAAAAAAAACAACAAATAAAACCCAGAACCAGCTATTTTTGTAAGAAAAATTCAGGTCTTTCATCTTACAGGTTTTCAATTTTTGAATTAACTAATTTTGAAACTTTTTCCCATGTAAATTTATCTTCAACTTTATTTCTAGAATATTGTTTTAATAAAGATAATTTATTGATATCCTTTGAAATTTCTATAATTGCTTGAATTATATTGATAGAATTTATTTTATCAATAATAATACCATTTTTTTTACAAACCATTAAAGAAATAGCCCCAACATCTGAAGTAATTATTGCTAAACCTCTAGACATTCCCTCTAAAATTACATTAGGCATTCCCTCAGAATAACTTGGACAAAGAAGCACATCACAAGAATCATATATACTTTTCTTTACCAAACTGTCTTTAACCAAGCCGTAATAAACAATTTTAATATTTTTAATTTTTAATTGCTTCTGTTTAGGTATAGGTCCTAAAAAATGAAATTCTAAATTATTATATTTTTTAGATAATTCTAATATTGATTCATTGATCTCCTGAATTCCTTTCCTTCTTTCATATCTGCCAACAAATAAGAATTTAATTATATTACTAGTTGGTGGAACCTTTTCTTTTAACCAATTAGAATGTATAGCAGATGGTATTTCAATTATTTTTCTTTTAGGAACTCCTAAACAGTTAATAATGTTAGTGATTTTTCCCCCATATGAAAAAATAAAGTCAGCTCTATTATTAATCATTCTAACAAATGGTCGCAGCATAAAGTGCTGAAGCTTTATTTTAAAATTTGGTGCATATTGAAACATTTCATAACCGTGAAACTTAATTCCTATTTTACTTTTTAAAGTTAGCTTATTCCTTTTTTTTAATGTTTCCCAAGCACTAAACCCTTTTGCGTAAATGAAATCATATTCATCTTTTTGATAAGAAATTTTTTTAAAAACCCACTTTGAATACTTATGAGAATTAAATAAATAATGTCCTGGAAATTTGAAGGAAACAGGAAAAAAACAACAAAAAACATTATTAAAACCTTCATTACTATTAAAATAAAAATTATTAATTTCTTTAATATCCGGTATTTTGTCCCCTTCATATACAAAATGAAATAAATCTACTATGTGTCCAGATTTAACAAGTTCAACTCCTAAAGAAGCAGAATGTTGCTGCATGCCACCAATGACATAAGGGGAAATTCCATCTGTTACAAAAGCTATTTTCATATTAAACCTAACGAATAAATAAAAATTTAAAGCAACTATTCATACCCTTAAAATAAATCTTAAAAAATCTTATTTTAAAGTAAAAATCTAAAATCATTAAATCCAATTTATTTAAAGAAATTAAAGCTTTATTTTCAAAAACAAAAAGCTTTAATTCTAAAAGTTTTTGTTTATCAATATATCCTTTTTTATAAAAAACTAATGGATTATTCAAGCATTCAAAAAAAGTACCTTTTAAATATTTCTTATTTCTAATATTTATCTTATTAAAAGAAGATATATAATGCATTTTACCTTTAATATCATTAAATAAAAAATTATCATAATTATCAATTTTATTATTATTAATTCTATAATAACAATCAACATCACTATCAGGATTTACTTGATATTTTATATTTCGATATAAAAGCGCCCTTGTATGTAATTCTACATCTTGAAGTCTAATATATGACTCATCAAAACACCCTAATTTAATCAGAGTTGATTTTTCCCAAACCACAGAACAAATGGCCCAAGGAAGGTCATGAGCTAAAAACCTATTTAAATGGTTACCTTTAAAACGGTTCCAAACATTAACACTATCGCCAATTTTATTATAAAAAGTTCCCATAGGAAATACAGCAAAAGATAAATGACTATGTTTAGAAATAAATTTTAATCTACTTTTTATACATTGTTCATGCAATAAATCATCAGCATCTAAAAACATCACATATTCACCTTTTGATTCTAATATTCCTAAATTTCTACAATAATTTGCTCCTGAATTTTGATTATTTAATAGCAAACTGAATCTATGATCATTAATTATCTTTTTTTTAATTATGGAATAAGATTGATCAGTAGATTTATCATCAATAATTATACACTCCCAATTTTGCGTTGATTGTTTTTTCAGTGAATCAATGGTCTCTATGATATAATTAGACTTATTATAATTGGGTATAATAACAGAAATCATCTAATTTAAGTTTAATAAACGTTTAATTTTTTCTGTTCTTTTAAAACCTACAATATTAAATATTAATAGATATAAGAAACCAGTTGACAGTGATTTTTTAGGCTTGAAATCAATTAGATATTTATTATAAATAAACAAAGCTCTTTTTTCGTCATATTTAAATAAAATTCTTACTACATCAAATAAAATTTGCTTGATAATTATCTCATTAGATAAATAATAATTGGATTCTTCTTTTTTAAGATAATTGATTATTTCTAATCTAAGATTAACGTACTGATTCCATTTTAATTTAGGGTTTCTATAAGAAATTTGACCAAATCCCCTTTCTCTTATTAATGTTAAAGGTTTTAAATCTAAAATAAATTCACATTTGTTTTGTATCATTCTAAACATTAAATTATATTCTTGTGAACTTTTAAGGTTCACATCCCATCCTTTTAATTTAATTAAAGATTTAGATTTAAATAAATTAGAACATGTATTTCCAAAATTAGATTCTAAAACTCCAATAAACTTATCTTCTGAGGGATTTATTTTTTTTATTTCACATTTTAAATCTTTATGAAAGCTAGAAGCAACTATAAAATCAACATCTATTTTAGAGTTATTAATTAAATTAACTTGATGACTGATTTTAGATGGGTAAAGGATATCATCCGCATCTAGAAATTGAATCCATAAACCTGATGATTTTTCAATTCCTAAATTCCTGGCATTATTCGCTCCAGGCAAAGTACATTGAAAAAGTTTAAAACCATATTTGGACTTTAACTCAGTTAATTTTTGATATGTATTATCAGTTGAAGCATTATCAATACAGATTAATTCTACAGATTCATAATCTTGGTTGACAACAGATTCTACACATTCATTAATGTAATTCTCAACATTATAACATGGGATTATAACTGAAACTATAAAATTATTTTTGATAGAAGAATTCATCTAAATTAACTTTGATTTTATTTTCTATTTCCCAAGGTTTTGAATTAAAATCATAAATAATTTCTCCTCCAATAGCATTGTGAATTTCATTAATATAATCACTTTGATTTTCACTGTAAATATAATAAGATGAAAGGTCATATCTAAGAGCATCAAATGCTGTTGTACTATACATTGTAATGTGTAAACTAGCATAAAGAAATAAGACTTCTGTTGGTAGATCAGTCAAAAAAACAGAATCATGTTCAATATATTTGTTATAAGATTGAGTTTTTTCTTGAGGATGTGGCTTAATGACAACACAATAATCATCTTCTAATATTTCTAATAATGAATCAATATATTTAATGAATATATCAGTTAAATATGTTTGAGTAGTAATTAAAATAATTTTTCTTTTTTTTCGAAATAAATCTATTAAGTTTAATTCATTAGAATTTAATTTTAATCGTGAATACAAAAAATACTCTGTTATTTTAACATTCTCTTCAGATATAAAATTGCCATTTATTAAAATGTTTTTCCAATAACTTCCAT